>OGGJ01000061.1_pt1 | contig 104849 bp, 74 predicted proteins | sample 1571071 | NCBI WGS metagenome assembly OGGJ01 (sample SAMEA2581954, study PRJEB24529) | metagenome | biome: Human gut stool | place: China | collected 2011
TGCATCATCACTCCTAAGGCAAACTAGCCTCAGACACACTTAGTGAAACACTATCAATATTTCCTCCAGAAGAATCAACAGGTTTTACAATACAAGGAAATTTTCCATGATAATTTATAGATGCAGAATCTCGAACAATTTGAAAAACAGGATTAGGAATTCCTATTTCTTTTAACATCTTTCGAAATTTTCCCTTATTTGAAAATTGTTGTTCAACATGCAAAGGTATTCCTGCTAAAGAAAATTTTTCTATTATTCTACTTCCCCCATACAAACCATGTGCAGAAGCAAAATAAACAACGCCACTTATATTCTCTTCATTTACAACTCTTTCTAATGTTTCAACATCATATGTGCTTATATTATACGATTTATCAGCATATTGATGTCCAATATGAGATGGTATATTATCACAAGTTATTACTCTATATCCATTCCTTTTGGCGTATTTAATTGAATCAACTACTGATTCATTTGCATCTAAAAAGAGAATTGATTTTATAAAGTTTTTATCCATGATTTATTCTGCTTTAATATAGATAATAATTCAGCATGTGTTTCAAAATTTAAGACTAATGTTCCAATAGAATTATTTGCAGCTTTAAAAGTTGAAACTTTGTCACCTTCTTTTACCCATAAATCTATTTCATGAATTTTAGAACGAAGATGCTCGTCAATATTTATCCCTTCAAATACTCCATTCTTGTCAGAATGCAAAATTATTTCGGCCCAGAATCCGTTGTATTGTTTTTGCTTTAACCCAATCACTGAATCACCAATTGCAGCACGAACTGCATTTGTAATTAAGTCAATGCCGGTAGCAAATCGTACCATTTCAGATAAACGATTACCTCCTCCTCTTGGAGAAACTTCCATAATATATGTTTTACCATTTGTACCGACTCTTGTCTCTACATTATAGACAGAGGTTTTCATTTTAAGAAGAGACAGAAGACGTTGTAATTCAGATGTTAATTCAGCTTCCTGTTCTTTTGTCATTGTAGAAGGCCAACTATATGCAGCTGGAGTATAAGGGTTTTGTGCATTCTCGTCAAAATATTGTGCAGAGAATGAAACAAATTTCAATTCTCCATCTACAGAAAAACAATCCGAGTCAGATGAACAACCTTGTTTCTCTATAAATTCTTCTACTATAACCCGATGGGAATGAGAATACTCAAAAGCATATCGTAATGCATCCTCCAAATATTCAATGCTTTCTACTTTCTTAACTCCTTTGCTGCCTGCCGAGTCTGTCGGTTTTACAATTAATGGCCATTCAAAGCCATTTAATCCAGATAAAGCTTCTTCAACAGACGAAAATCCCTTTGCTTTGGGAACATTAAAACCATGCTCCGTTAGGAACTGGCGGAAACGATCTTTATTTTGCAAAATACAAACAGATTCATAAGGACCAAATGCTGGAAGCCCCATCTGTTCTTGTACATACGCTGCGGTAATAACTCCTGGGTCTACAGCGAAAGACATAATACCGTCTATTTGTTTTTCCTGAGCAATTTTTAAGACTGCTTCTTTATCCACGATACTTACATTGCAATATTCATCTGAATATTTATGAGCTATATTGTCTGGCAAATAATCGCAAGTTATCACATATATTCCCAATTTATGGGCAGCTTCTATTACTGGTATCAAATATCTTAACCCACCTAGAAGCATCAATTTTTTCTGTTCCTGCATATTATCGTAATATCAAATTTAAAACTCGTTCCACATCTTCATCACTCAATCCATAGAACATTGGCAGACAGATAACTTGTTCAGCCTTCTCTGTGGCAACAGGCAAATTCTCTTTTGTTGCAGATTCTAATCCGCGGTAAGTTGAAAATTCGCTGATCAGAGGATAGAAATATCTTCGTCCCAGAACATTATGCTCTTTCATTTTAAAATACAGTTCATCACGGGTCATGCCATATTGTTCTGCATCTACAAATATCGGGAAATAAGCATAATTGTGCTTTACACCTGCAATATCATTGAAAAAGGTTATTCCTTTAACGTCCTTCAGCGCTTCACGATACGATTCTGCAACATGTTTACGGCATTCTATGGCCTTGTCTACTTGCTTCAGATTCAGAAGTCCGTAGGCTGCACGCACTTCGTCCATCTTGCTGTTTATACCTGGAGCAACAACGGTGGTTTCTCCGGCAAATCCAAAATTCTTCAGGTAGTCTATGCGTTTCTTGGTTTGTTCGTCGTGCATGACCAATGCTCCGCCCTCAATGGTGTTATACACTTTAGTGGCATGAAAACTAAGCGTGGACATATCGCCGGCATTAAGTATAGACTCTCCGTTTACTTTTACTCCAAAGGCGTGAGCTGCGTCGTATATTACTTTCAGTCCATATTTATCAGCTATTTCCTGAATTTTTTGAGTATCGCATGGATTGCCATATACATGCACCGGCATAATTGCTGTAGTTCGTGGAGTTATAGCGGCTTCAATTTTTTCAGGATCCAGATTACAGGTAACAGGATCTATATCGACAAAAACTGGCTTGATGCCGTTCCACCATAGCGAATGCGTTGTCGCAACAAAACTGAATGGGGTGGTTATTACTTCTCCAGTTATGCGCAATGCCTGCAAGGCTGTAATCAGCGGAAGTGTTCCGTTTGTGAAAAGACTGATAAACGGAACTCCGAGGTAGTCGCAAAGGGCCTTCTCAAGTTCCTGATGGTAGTGGCCATTATTGGTGATCCATTTTCTTTTCCATATATCTTCAAGATATACGTTGAATTCTTCTAAAGATGGCATCAAAGGGGATGTCACCGTTATCTGTTTCTCTGCCATATTTTTATTTTCTTTTTATGATTGCCAAAACCTCTTTAAGTTCATCAAAATGCATGATATATGCTCCTAATATATAGTATATTCCTCCTGCAAGGATTCCTGCAAAAAGTTTGATCCACATTACTTCAATGAAATGTGTAACCAACAATACGATACCTCCCATAAGGAGTGAATGTATAATGATAGGTAGTAAATCTTTTATCTGACTCAACAATCCGTAACCTATAAGCCGTTTGGTATAGTATGTATTCCAGACCAATGACAGGAGTGAGGATGCAATACTGCCATAACACATGGCCACAATGCTTATGGGCACTGTGATACACAAGATGCACACTCCCTGAATTTTTTTGATGATCTCAAGCTTTAGAAAATAGTCTGAACGGCCTTTAACCTGAAGTATATTGAGATTTATCGCATGGATGGGATACCACATCATTGAAAAACATACGATCTGCAACAGATATATGGCGCCTTCCCACTTGTCAGTAAGCACAACTCTTATAAAAGGTTCAGCAACAGAAGCCAAACCAATCATCAGCGGGAACACAACAAAAGCAGACATACGTATAAATCTTTTATAAGCATCGGCAAGGCGTTCTTCGTCATTCTGGATAGAACATAGTACAGGGAAGGTAACGCTTTGTAGCACCCCGGTAATATTGGAGGACGGGTATTGTGCCAGTCCTGATGCACGGGAGTAAAGTCCTAATGAGGATGAGGAATATACTTTTCCGATTACCAGTGTGTACACATTATTATAGATGGTATCCAGTAAAGCAGATACCAGTAATTTTGAGCCGAATGAAAACAATTGTCTGAAAGACTGCCAGGAAAACACTAGGCTGGGCATCCAGCGTACAAAACACCATAGCAGGATTGTATTAAGCAGTGACGAAAAGACCATCTGAAAAACCAAAGCCCAGGCTCCATATCCCCTATATGCCAGATAAAGACCCATGAAACCGGTAGACAATGCTGATGTCAAGGATATTATAGCCCGTGTCTTGAAATTTATGGCGATTGACAGTTTGGCGTTCTGTATTCCTCCTAATGCGGAGAATACCAAAGTCAGCGCAACAACCCGAGTAACATCCTTAAGCATGGGGATATTATAGAATGAGGCAATATAAGGTGATGCTAGCCATAATAAGGCATAAAAGATTATTGCTACTACTATATTGAAATAGAAAACGGTTGAAAAGTCAGTTTCAGTGCGGTTTGCTTTCTGAACCAGTGCAGTTCCAAAACCGCTATCAATAAAAGTATTGGAAACTGCAAGAAATATACCGAGCATAGCTATTACACCATAATCTGAAGGCATTAAAAGGCGTGCAATAAGTATACTGAAAACAAACTGTATACCTTGGGTAGAGAAACGGTCTATTGCACTCCATATAACACCGTTTACGGTCTTTTTCTTTAGCGATTCTTTCTCCATTTGGTTCCTGTTTTCTTCAAACTTTATTGATATTTTCTTCGTATATTGGGCCTGATATTTCTGGCATTTGTGTATGCTCCGGATATTATAGGACTCCTTAAGTTCGTTTCATCTTTACAAGGCCTGAATAATAATCGGAGTGGACATGAAGTCTACTTTCATATTTCTTGTCGTTTGCACAATATCTTGGATTCGAATATTGTTTCACTTAAATCTAGAATTTAAATTTCTACAAAGATAGGCATTTTAATCTTTTGATTATTCTATATTAACAGTCAATAACGTTTTTGCATGAATTATATTATAAGAGAATAGGGAAATCTTTCTTTTTCCTTTATTATAAGCATAATTTAACGGTATAGGAATGTGTATTGGGATTGTATGTTGATACAACAGGCAATCTTTTAGAAATAGGGCGATCCGATAAAATAGAACATTTTAGGTTGCCTGATCTTATTATATTGACTGAAAAAAAATGACAGTTGGTTTAGGTCGTGGTTGGTTTACTTACAAAAAGGAGGACATCCTTTTGCAAGAAATGTCCTCCGAAGTGACTCATAGAGAAAATATGAAGTCAGGTGTTATCGTGAGTGCTATGCGGGTATGCCTATTTGGCACATACGCATGGTGGCCAGTGCCTTTTCGTGGCTTTCGGGAGTGACACCGGCACAGCATCGGGAATCGACGCTGATCGGCACTTCCGGAAGCCGCGCTTTTAATATCAGGGCATTGGAGATCACACAGATGTCGGTGCAGACACCTACCAGTTCAATGCTCTCTGCATCGCCCGCTGCGGCAATGCGTTCGGCCAGTTCCAATGAGCCGAATGCCGGCTTCTCGATGATTTCCGCTCCGGGAATGAGCAGTTCCTTGACGATTTCCCATCCATTTGTTCCTTTGATGCAGTGTGCTACGGGCAAATGATGACCTTCCTGCGTATGCAGATAATCTTCGGTGTGCGTGTCCTTTGTATAAAGGATGCGGCATCCTTGGGAATCTTCCTGATAGGCTTTAATTTTGTTTTTTACGTTGTCCAGAATAGCAGCAGCCTCGGGTGTGCCCAAAGAGCCGCTGACAAAGTCATATTGCATGTCAATGACTACAAGGTATTTCATAAGATTGGTCTTTTAAAAAAAGGAGGACATCCTTTTGCAAGAGATGTCCTCCGAAGTGAGTAATAGAGAAAATATGAAGTTTTTACTCTGCGCCTCCACCAAGAGCCTGGTAGAGTTCGATCGTACCTTGAATTTTCGCAAATTGAGTACTGATCTTTGAGAGTTGGGCTGACAGCAGGCTCTGTTGGGCAGTCAATACCTCCAGATAGTTGGTTGAACTGTTCTGCATCAACAATTGCGTGCTTTTTACAGCCTGTTCCATGGATTCAATCTGTTTGTCGTTCAGTTTCTCCTTCTCGTCGTTGTTCTGAATCTTGGCGATAGCTGTGTTCACCTCAGCACCGGCATTCAGCAGGGTCTGCTGGAAGGCCAGCTTAGCCTCTTCCTGCTGTGCTTTGGAAATTTTGAGATTGGCTCTCAGTTTTCCGTTCTGGAAGATAGGCTGGGTGAGGCTGGCAACAGTCTGCCAGATCCATTTGCCCGGATTGACGATGGTACCCAGGTCGTTGGTCCATCCCAGTGTTCCGGTCAGGTTCAGAGCCGGATAGAAGGCTGAGCGGGCAGCGTTGGTGTTATAGAAGGCACTGGCCAGGGCCAGTTCTGCGTTCTTTACGTCCGGACGGTTGGCCAGTGCGTAGCTCGGAATGCCGGCAGTGATGGTCTGTGGAGCCTTCCAGTCGTTGATGCTCTGGCGCTGGATTGATGAAACGGTTTCGCCCAGCAGGGTAGAGAAACTGTTTTCCACTTCGGTGATCTGCTGCTTCAGGTCTACAATTTGAGCGCATACATTATAGTAGTTGCCCTCGGCCTGTGCTACGGCTGCAGAAGTGGTCTGACCCACGTTCATCAAGGCCTTGTAGGTTTTGATGTTTTCCTGCCAGATATCTGCGGTAGCCTTGCTGACATTCACCTGCTCGTCGAGCATGGCCAGTGTGTAGTAATAGTTGGCGATGGTGGCAATCAGCTGAGTCTGTACTGCCTGTTTGTAGGCCTTGCTGCTCTCCAGCTGTACCTGAGCGCGCTTTTTGGCGTTACGCAGACTTCCGAAGATGTCTACCTGCCAGGAAGCACTCAATGGAATGGTATAGGTCTTGTTGGCCTTGGCCCAGTCTACTGAGCTGAAACCGCCCTGAGGGGCAAAGGCAAAGCTCGGGAAGAAGGACAGCTTGGCTGCTTTCAGTGAGGCTTCGGCTTCTTCAATACCGAGAGCGGCAGTGCGCATGTCTGTGTTGTTCTGCAATCCCTTTTCAATCAATGACTGCAAGGTGGGATCGGTGAACAGAGAACGCCAGGGCAGGGCAGCCAGTCCGGCAGAGTCGGCAGACTCTTCAACGGTGGCTCCATACAGACCGTCGGTCTTGATGTCGGCCGGGCGTTCGTAGTTGCTGTAGATACCACAACTGCTCAGCAGGGCAGTTGTGGCAAGTGTGAATACTATTTTTTTCATTTTTCTAATTTCTTCTGGTTTTCTGGATTAAGAGCACTGCGCTCAATCAGGCTCTGCTCGCGCTCAGCCTGGATTTGCTGGTTGGCTTCTTCGTGAAGTGCCGGACGGATCTTTTCCTGCAGGTACTCGAAGGTGATGAACAATACCGGTACCATGAACAGCAGGGCGAGAGTTCCGATGAGCATACCACCGACAACACCAGTACCCAAAGAACTGTTACCGTTGGCACCTGCTCCTGTGGCGAACATCAAAGGCAACATACCGAAGATCATGGTCAACACGGTCATCAGAATAGGACGCAGACGGGCCTGAGCAGCTGAGTAGGCAGCTTCGATGATACCCATGCCCTGACGGCGACGCTCCAATGCGAACTCAGTAATCAAGATTGCGGTCTTGGCCAGCAAACCGATCTGCATGATCACACCGGTCTGCAAGTAAATGTTGTTCTCCAGTCCGAAGATCTTGGCGAACAGGAAGCTACCCATCAAACCGGATGGCACAGCCAGAATAACGGCCAACGGAACCAGGAAGCTTTCATACAGGCAGGACAGGATCAGGAAGATCAAAACGATACACAGACCGTAGATGAATACGGTGTTGTTTGAACCGGCTGTTTCTGCCTCTTCACGGGACATACCGGCGTACTCGTAAGAGTAACGGCTTGGCAATACCTGAGAAGCAACTTCCTCGATAGCCTTCTGGGCCTGACCGCTTGAGTAACCGTCGGCCACGTTGATGTTACATGGAATGGCATCGAACAGGTTGAAACGGTTGGCCACCTCAGGACCCATGGTCTTCTTGATGGTTACGAACTGGCTTACCGGTGCCATCTGGTCTCCGTTTCTGACATACAGACCGTTCAGTGAGTTCTCATCCAGACGGTATTTCGGATCAGCCTGAATCATCACACGGTATACCTTAGAGAACTGGTTGAAGTTAGATGCGTAGATACCTCCACAGTAACCACCCAGAACATCCAATACAGAAGATGGAGAAATTCCGGCACGCTTACACTTGGCAGCGTCCACGTCTACACTGTACTGCGGGAAGTTGATATTATAAGAGGTATAGGCCATTGAGATTTCCGGACGCTGGTTCAAGGCTCCGAGGAACTTCATGGCGTTCATATAGAAGCCTTCTACATCGCCACCGATACGGTCCTGCAACTTCAGGTCGATAGAGTTACCCATACCGTAACCCGGGATCATACCCGGCTGGAAGGCAAATACCTGAGCTTCCTTAACGCTTTGCAGCATCATGTTCAGCTTACCCAGAACGGCATCAGATGTCTGGTCTTTGCCCGGACGCTCATCCCAGTCTTTCAGACGGATGATGAATGAACCGTAAGAAGTACCCTGGCCGGCGATGAATCCGTAACCGGAGATCTTAGAGTAGTGGTCTACTTCCGGAATGGTCTTGATGATGTTTTCTACCTTGTCCATAGTCTTCTGTGTCTGTTTCAGGGTGCTACCCGGAGAAACGCTCACATTGACCATAACGGTACCCTGGTCTTCCTGAGGAACCAAACCGGTCTTGGTGGTGTTCATGAAGTAAACCAGCAATACGATAGAAGCTGCCAAGGCAGCCCATACAACCCATCTGTGGTGGATCATAGCCATCACACCTTTCTTATATTTACCCATTACGGCGTTGAAAGAGGCGTTATAGGCTGCACGCACACGTCCGTTGAAACTCTTGGCACTCTTGTTGCCGTCGGCCGGCTTCAGCCACATGGCACAAAGGGCCGGACACAAAGTCAAGGCGTTCAAGCAGGACAGACCTACTGAAGTGGCCATGGTGACACCGAACTGAGTATAGAAGATACCTGACGTACCGCCCATGAAGGTTACCGGAACGAACACGGCCATGAACACCAATGTACAGGTGAATACCGCCATAGTTACGTCAGAAAGCGCGTCTTTAGTAGCGAGATAAGATGATTTGTAACCCACATCGAATTTTGCCTGTACGGCCTCAACTACTACGATGGCATCGTCCACCACGGTACCGATAGCCAACACAAGGGCGAACAAAGTCAGGATGTTGATACTGAATCCTGCAATCTGCAAGCAGGCGAAGGTACCTACCAGAGATACGATGATTGAGATAGAAGGAATCAAGGTACTCTTGAAGTCCTGCAAGAAGAAGTATACCACCAGGATAACGAGGATGATGGCGATAACCAAAGTTTCTACTACCTCATGAATAGATGCGAACAGGAAGTCGTTGGAACTCATCAAAGTCATGAACTTGGTTCCTGCCGGCAGATCCTTGCTGATATCATCAAGCAACTGGCTTACGCGTTCGTTTACCTCGGTTGCATTGGAACCGGCTACCTGATATACCATGAAGGTACAAGACGGGTGACCGTCCATGGTACCGTCGAAACTGTAGGACAGGTTACCCAATTCTACATCAGCCACATCCTTTACACGCAATACGTTTCCGTCAGGAAGGGTGCGTACCACGATGTTCTCGAACTGCTCGATATCGGTGAAACGACCACGGTATTTCATGGTGAACTGGAAGGTATTCTCTGAATTCTCTCCCAAAGCACCGACCGGGGCTTCCAGGTTCTGCTCGTTCAGTACGGAAGTAACGTCTGATGGAATCAAGCCATACTGGGCCATGATGTCCGGCTTCAGCCAGATACGCATACTGTAGGTATCACCCATGGCCATCACGTCACCCACACCCTCAACACGCTTGATCTGTGGCACTACGTTGATATCCATATAGTTGGACAGGAATGACTTGTCGTAACGGTCGTCCGGACTATACAAGGCACCAATCTGCAAGAAACTGGTCTGACGCTTTGAAGTGGTCACACCGATCTTGGTTACCTCGGCCGGCAACAGACCCTGTGCCTTGGAGACACGGTTCTGTACGTTTACGGCAGCCATATCCGGGTCGGTTCCCTGTTTGAAGAACACCTGAATGGTAGCCGTACCGGAGTTTGTGGCGGTAGACTGGATGTAGGTCATGTTTTCTACACCGTTGATACTTTCCTCCAAAGGTTGGATTACCGCTTTCATCACCGCGTCGGCACTCGCACCGGTATAGGTGGCCGATACTTGGACGGTTGGAGGAGCAATGTCCGGATATTGTTCAACTGGCAGAGTGGCCAGAGAAATAAAGCCCACGATCAAGGTCAGGATGGATATGGACATGGCCAGGACCGGACGTTTGATAAATATATTTCCTTTCATTATTTTAGTTTCCTTTCTTGAAACAAATCTTTTAATCCTTTATTCTATTATTTCTTTTTTGGTGCAGCCTGCTGTGCTCCGGCAGTTCCGTCTACAGAAACACCTTCACGAACCAATCCGGCTCCCTCGGCAATGATCACCTCGCCCGGTTTCAAACCTTCGGTAACGATGTATTCCTTACCGTTGTTGATCTTGGAAACTTTGATCTGTGCGCTGACAGCCTTGCCGTCGATCACCTTATACACCAAAACCTTGTCCTGCAATTCAACGGTAGCCTCCTGTGGGATAACCACGCAGTTGTTGTAGTGTGCCGGAATGATAATGTTACCGGATGAACCGCTGTGCAGCAAGTGGTTCGGATTGTTGAAGGCTGCACGCCAGCTGGCAGTACCGGTGCTTGGGTCAATCACACCACTGATGCTCTCCACGCGTCCGCTGTCGGCATAAATGGTACCGTCGCTCAACTGCAGCTGTACGGACGGCATCTGCTTGATGGCTTCCTCAGGAGAACCATACTGGCGGGTGAGTTCCAGCATCTCGGTTTCGTTCATAGAAAAATATACATACATCTGAGAGTTGTCGGATACGGTAGTCAGCGGCTGGGCCATGTTGCTGCCCACCAAAGCACCCTGACGATAAGGCAGCACGCCTACAACGCCGTCAGCCGGGCTCTTCACTACAGTGTATGACAAATTGTTTGCGGCATTTACCTTCTGGGCCTTGGCCTGCTCCAATGAAGCCTTGGCGCTGAGCAAATCGTTCTGGGCTTTCTGCAAATCAAAGTCAGAAACTACCTTCTGGTCGTACAGCTCTTTTCTGCCCTTGTAATTCAGTTCGGCAGTAGCCACAGCAGCTTCGGCTGCCTTCACGTTGGCAATTGCTGTAGACAGGGCTGCCTGATAAGGCACCTGGTCGATGATGAACAAAGTCTGTCCTTTCTTGACACGCTGTCCTTCTGTAACCAATAATTTCTGGAGTGTTCCACCTACCTGCGGGTAGATTTCGATGTCTTGGCGACCGCGGATGGTTGCCGGATAGCTAGTACTTAATTCTCGTGTTTGTGTTTGTACTGTCATTGTCTTGTACGCAGTTGCTGCCATAGGCGGTTGTTCCTTTTTGCAACTGTTCAGAGTGAACATACAAAGTAAGGCTGCAAAGGAAGCAGTCATAATTTTCTTTTTCATAATTTGATTTTTGAATTAAACTATTCTATTTTACCGGGCAAAATTACAAATAAATCGGATGATGGCAGGTTGCAATTATGGAACTTTTTTTGTAATTTTGGGAACTAGGTTCGTTTTTGAACAATTTTCCTCTGAAATAGACAATAATTAATAGACGTAAAAAAAAGTAATATGTTGCAACCAGATTTCTCAGAATCGGAATATTACAATTGCTTTCACACTGATTTGCAGGATATTCCATCGTTTATGATGGCCCCCTCACGGCAGGTGGTTCTGTTTGTCGAGAAGGGAAGTGCTCTTGTGTCTGTGAATGAAAAAGAATACAGAGCCAAGGAGAATGTTATGCTGTTTATTCAGCCTGATTCGGAAATAAAGTTAATAAATCATACAAAAGATTTTAAAGTCTTTTTTGTTTCCTTTTTGCGAAGCATTATGCATGAGGTGGGGCAGCGTCTGGAGCCCCGTTTCTTCGGGCTTCTTTTTCATAAAGTCCATTGGTTCATCATTCCGGAGGCGCGCGACAGTGTGCGCGGCTTCTGTGCTTTGTTTGAGTATGCCTATAATGACAAGCGCAATCCTTTCCGCCACGATGTCATCACTTCGCTGATCGAGGTCTTCATCAAGGGTATCTACGGAGTGGTGATGGAGTATTATCCGGATTTGAAAAGCAATGACACGCTGCGCATCCAAACGCTGTTCAAGCGCTTTATGTTTCTGCTGGAGAACAACTATACGCAGGAGCACGGAGTGCAGTATTATGCCGAGCAGCTGTGCATCTCTTCCAAATATCTGACGCAGATTTGCCGGCGTGTGCTTCAGAAAACACCCAAATCGTTGATCGACTATAAGCTTTTCTCGGCGGCACTCGGCATGCTGGACCGTACCGACAAGACGGTGCAGGAGGTGAGCAATTCGCTGGGCTTCCCGGACCAGTCTTATTTCAGCCGCTTTTTCAAGCGTTGCATGGGGGTGTCTCCGGTATATTACCGGCAGAATCCCGGAAAGGTGCATGTGCCGGCCTTTGAAGAATTCTAGTCGCTTCGTTCATTCAGGCGCTTCAATAAAAAGAGTCCTATTAAACTCCGCTTCTGAGAGTGTAATAGGACTCTTTTTGTATTGAGAACCCCGAAGGGCGGTTTCCTATGGCTTAGGAGTTCATGCTCATCAGGAACTCTTCGTTGTCTTTTGAACGCTCCAGCGGTTCCTTGATCTTGTTCATGGCCTCTACCGAGTTCATGTCGGACAGGAAGCGGCGCAATACCCACATGCGGTCCAGAGTAGTCTTGTCATGCAGCAGGTCGTCGCGGCGTGTGCTGGAAGCCATGATGTTTACAGCCGGGAAGATACGCTTGTTGCTCAGCGTGCGGTCCAGCTGCAGCTCCATGTTACCGGTTCCCTTGAATTCCTCGAAGATCACCTCGTCCATCTTGCTTCCGGTGTCGATCAGAGCGGTAGCGATGATGGTCAGTGAGCCGCCGTTTTCAATGTTACGGGCCGCACCGAAGAAACGCTTCGGCTTGTGCAGGGCGTTGGCATCCACACCTCCGGACAATACCTTGCCGCTGGCCGGAGATACGGTGTTGTAGGCACGGGCCAGACGGGTGATGGAATCCAGGAAGATTACGACATCATGGCCGCACTCTACCATGCGCTTGGCTTTTTCCAGAACGATGCCGGCAATCTTCACATGGCGCTCGGCCGGTTCGTCGAAGGTAGAGGCAATCACCTCGGCATTCACCGTGCGGGCCATGTCGGTAACCTCTTCCGGGCGCTCGTCGATGAGCAGCATGATGAGGTAGGCCTCCGGATGGTTGGCGGCGATGGCGTTGGCAATGTCCTTCATCAGCATGGTCTTACCGGTCTTCGGCTGGGCCACGAGCAGGGCACGCTGTCCCTTACCGATTGGGGCAAACAGGTCTACGATACGGGCCGAGAGAGAATCGTTGTATCCCTTGCACAGCTTGAACTTCTCGTCCGGGAAGAGGGGGGTGAGGTGTTCGAACGGCACACGGTCGCGCACTTCGCTCGGCTCTCTTCCGTTGATTTGGGTCACGCGGATGAGCGGGAAATATTTTTCTCCTTCCTTCGGCGGGCGTACAGGACCCTCTACCACGTCACCGGTCTTCAGACCGAAGAGCTTGATTTGTGAGTTGCTCACATAGATATCGTCCGGCGAAGAGAGATAGTTGTAGTCGCTGGAACGCAGGAAACCATATCCGTCGGGCATGATTTCCAGAACACCCTGTTCGGTGAGGATATCGCCGAAGTCGTACACCGGCTGCGGTTCGGGAGCCGTTTCCTTCTTGCTGGGTGTTTCGGTGCTGCTCTCAGGCAGGGTAGGCATGGTCCAGGAAGTATCTTCGGGGATGACACCCTGCGGAATGTTGTTGTCGGGATGCAGCTCCAGGCCCTCGGGCACATTGAGAGTAGCCGAAGGTTCATTTTCCGGCACGGCCACTTCCTGTTCGAAAGGCAGGTCCTGCAGGATAATGAAATCCGGTTCTTTGGCAGAGAAAAATTCTTCTTCGGAGATTTCCGGCTGTGCGGGTTTGTTTTCTGTATTTTCAGTAGTGTCTGGAGTTTCCTTTTTCTCTTCGGTGCTTTCAGGAGCCTCGGTCGGTTCCGGTGAACCGGTCTCTACAGTCTCGTTCTGCTGCTCGGCTGCCTGTGCTTCCAAAAGGAACTCAGGGATGGAATCATCGTTGGAATTGTTGGTGAAGTCAAAGTCTTCAAAATTCAAAGACAACGGATTGTCTTTTTTAGTTTCTTTCTTACTGGTGCGTGTTTTCTTTGTGTTTTCTTTCGGTGCAGCTGCTTCGGCCGGTTTTTCGGTTGCTTCCGGAGCCGCTTTCTCTTCTTCGGCTGCTTTTTCCGTTTTGGTCTTTCTGCCCCGTTTCTTGGCTGGGGCTGCAGTTTCTGCCGCCGGCTCCTGGCTTTCCGGTTGTACGGCCTTGGTTTCTTCGGCCGGAGCTGCCGGTGCCACTTCTTCGGCTACGGGTTCTGCGGCCTTGGCTTTGGTGGTTTTCTTCTTCAGGTCAAAGTTTTCGCCACTGCCCTGTGAGGCCGAATAGACATGATCGCTTTCCTTCTTGGAAATTCTTTTGCGTTTTGTTGCTTTGGTCTCCGCAGCCTTTACCTGTGCGGCTGCCGACAGTTCGGACTGTGTGTCGATGATCTGATAAATCAGGTCGATCTTTTCATCGGCCGACTTGATCGAGATGCCCAGATCACGCGCAATATCCTGCAACTGCTCCAGAGACATTTCTTCGAGTTTACTTTTCGTGTGCATATATAATAAAATTGAAATTTTAATTTGAGGCCTATCCACACTCCTGATTCGGACGGTATATGGACCGGGCAAAAAATTAAGAATATGAAAAATAAATTGGATGGATTTGATGCGATAAGAAATTAGCCGCATCAATTGGTTGTGCAAATATACTTCTTTTTTTTGTATCTTCCTGTTTTTTCCGCTCTTTTTTTCATTTTCCGAACAAAAATTTTTTTCTTGGCGGCAGGGTGGCAAAAAATGTGTATTTTCGCACGAAATTTAATAAGTATATGGCATTAGTAAATTCATATCTGCAAGTAGAAGGACTTACCCGCAGGGTGGGCGACCGCGTGCTTTTCGAGAATCTTTCTCTGGGTATTGCCGAAGGGCAGCGCGTGGGACTTATCGCCAAAAACGGAACGGGCAAGACTACTTTACTGAATATTTTGTGTGGACTGGACTCGTACGACGAGGGTAGTGTGGTGTTCAAGCGTGATCTGCGGGTGGGATACCTGCAGCAGTCACCGGTGTATCCGCCGGATCTGACCATCATGGAGGCCTGCTTCTGGCACGGTAACTCCGTAACCAGTCTGATTAAGGAATATGAGCAGTGCATGCAGACTCCGGGCAACCCCGGACTGGAAGAACTGCTCGACCGTATGGATCAGGAGAAGGCCTGGGACTATGAGAGCCGTGCCAAACAGATTCTCTCAAAACTGAAAATCTTTGATTTCGACCAGAAAATCCGGCATCTTTCCGGTGGTCAGCTCAAGCGCGTGGCCTTGGCCAACATCCTGATCACCGAACCCGACCTGCTGATTCTCGACGAGCCGACCAACCATCTGGACCTGGATATGATCGAATGGCTCGAAAAGTATCTGAGCCGCAGCTCGCTCACCTTGCTGATGGTGACCCACGACCGCTATTTCCTGGATCGCGTGTGTACGGAAATCTTTGAGCTCGACAACGAACAGATCTATACGTACAAGGGTTCCTACAGTTATTATCTGGAGAAACGGCAGGAACGCATCGACGCCATGAACGCCGAGATAGCCCGTGCCAACAACCTTTATCGCACGGAGCTGGACTGGATGCGCCGCATGCCTTGCGCCCGCGGACATAAGGCCCGCTACCGCCAGGAGGCGTTTTATGAGCTGGAGAAGGTGGCCAAGCGCCGCATGAACGAAAAGAGCGTGTCGCTCGAAGTGAAATCGTCTTATATCGGAAGCAAGATTTTCGAGGCGGAGTATATTTCGAAGAGTTTCGGTCCCGACAAGGTGATTCTGAAGGATTTCTTCTACACCTTCTCCCGTTATGAGAAGATGGGTATCGTGGGAAACAACGGAACGGGCAAGTCTACCTTTATTAAAATGCTGCTGGGCGAAGTGAAGCCCGACAGCGGACGCATTGTGGTAGGTGAGACCGTGCAGTTCGGGTACTATTCGCAGGAAGGCTTGCAGTTTGACGACCAGATGAAGGTGATTGATGTGGTGCGCAACGTGGCCGAGTATGTGGACCTGGGCGGCGGCCGTCATCTTTCTGCCATGCAGTTTCTGCAACACTTCATGTTCTCGCCCAAGCAGCAGCAAAGTTATGTGTATAAGCTGAGCGGTGGCGAAAAGCGTCGTTTGCACCTGTGCACCGTGCTGATGCGCAACCCGAACTTCCTGATTCTCGATGAGCCGACGAACGATCTGGACATCGTGACCTTGCAGATTCTGGAAGAATATCTGCAAAACTTCAAGGGATGCGTCATTGTGGTGAGCCACGACCGTTACTTTATGGATAAGGTGGTGGACCATCTGCTGGTGTTCAACGGTCAGGGCGATGTGAAGGATTTCCCCGGCAACTATTCGCAGTATCGCGAGTGGAAGGACGAGCAGGACCAGCTGAAGCGTGAGGAGGAGAAGCAACAGCGCGAGAAGGAGGCGAAGGAAGCTCCGAAACCGGCGGCTGCCCGCAACCAGAATACGGAGAAAAAGCGTCTGACCTATAAGGAAAAGCTGGAGTTTGCCCAGCTGGAGAAGGATATTGCCGCGCTCGAAGAAGAGAAGAAACAGATTGAGGAGGCTCTTTGCGGCGGCACGATTTCGGTGGAGGAGATTACCGCTCTGTCCAAGCGTCTGCCGGAGCTGAACGACGAGCTGGACGAGAAGAGCATGCGCTGGCTGGAGCTGAGCGAGTTTGAATCGTAACGGACATTTTGACAAAAGGATAATCAGAAGTCCTGAGACTGGCATTTTTCCGCATGGGATTCCCTGCGGACAGAATTTTCGCCAGTCTCAGGGCTTCTGTTTTTCTATATAAATCTGATTCACAGGGTGACAGCCGCTTTTGTGAAAGTACCTCTTGAAGAAAATGCCTTGCATCGGGGAGCACGAAAATGCGGCAAAACGGACCGGAAGATGGTTCATCCGCAGGAAAATGCCGTTTCCTGACGATGATTTGCTGAAGACATCCTGATCTTTTTCTTTCCCGATTGTGGTCTTTCCACATCGGAAATCTGCATATTCATGCTCTGTATGGCGATAAACTGCATGAATATGCAGCCAGGATGCATATTTATGCTTCGGATTTCAACCGGAAAGAAACTTTTGTCCCGAAGGCAAAATCCGTGTTTCGGCTCAGAAGCTTACATTTTGTTTGAAAAAGGGGACAGAAACGAGCAAACCGCTCTCGGACACCTTGCGGCGTCCGGAGCGGTTTGTTATCTTATTTAATCTGCAATCTGCTGGCAGAATTACTGGATCAGGTCGATGCTTCTCTTCACGAACTTGTTCAGAGCCTCGCCCTTCAGCATGCCGTTTTGCAGCAAGGCCAGGTCGATCAACTGATGTACGATTGGGTTTCCGGCAGCATATTCGGCCATCACCTCGTCGCGTTTCTTTTCCTGAGCCAGAATATCGTTGCCACACTGGTTCAACTGATCTTTCTCTTCCTGAGTGATCTCTTCCGGCTTCTTGTTCTCCTGCTGCTGGCGCAGAACAGCCTGACGTGCGCTGAGTCCCTTGATTTCGGCCTCGATTGGTTTCAGGCTCTCGGCAGTCTTTTCCTTGCTGTCTTCCATCACATTCTTGATGAGCTGGTGGTCGGTGTTCAATACCAGAGTGAACATATCCGGCATCTCACCATAGAAGGACATGCCCGGCTGGATCTGTGCCATCTCTTTCATACGGCGCATGTACTCGCTCTGTACGATCAGCACCGGAGTAGACTGTTCGCCCATGCTCTGTGCCTCGATCTGGAACTCGGTCTGTTTCATTTCCGGCATCTGGCTCTTGAACATAGATGACAATTTGGCACTTGTCTCGGCGTCTACGGCTGACTTGTTGTCACTGTCCTTCACGATCAAACGGTCGATGGCGTCGGCATCCACACGGGTAAAGCGGCTCTTCTCGAACTTGCGCTCCAGCATGGAGATTACCGGAGTGTCCAGCTGTCCGTCGAGCAGCAATACGCTGTAGCCTTTGTTCTTGGCGCCTTCGATATAAGTGTACTGGGCATCCTGGTCGTTGGCATACAGATAAATCAAGTTGCCTTCCTTGTCGGTCTGGTTGTCCTTGATCAGAGTCTGATACTCTTCGAAAGTGAAGTATTTGCCGTCGCAGTCCTTGAACAGGGCGAAGTTCTTGGCCTTGTCATAGAAATCGTCCTGAGTGAGCATACCGTAGTTGATGAAAATCTTGATGTCGTCCCACTTCTGCTCGAAGTCCTTACGGTCGTTCTTGAAGATGCTCTGCAAGCGGTCGCTCACCTTCTTGGTGATATAGGTAGAGATCTTCTTTACGTTGCTGTCGCTCTGCAGGTAGCTACGGCTTACGTTCAACGGAATGTCCGGAGAATCGATGACACCGTGCAACAGAGTCAGGAAGTCGGGCACGATACCTTCTACGGAATCCGTTACATAAACCTGGTTGCAGTAGAGCTGGATCTTGTTGCGCTGCAACTCCATGTTGCTCTTGATTTTCGGGAAGTAAAGGATACCGGTCAGGTTGAACGGATAGTCCACATTCAGGTGAATCCAGAACAGAGGCTCGTCGCTCATCGGATACAGGGTGCGGTAGAAGCTCTTGTAATCCTCATCCTTCAGGTCGCTTGGCTTGCGGGTCCACAGTGGCTCCACGTCGTTGATAATCAGGTCTTCTTCTGTTTCTACCTGCTTGCCGTCCTTCCACTCGGTTTTCTTTCCGAAAGCTACCGGAATCGGCAAGAAGCGGCAATACTTGTTCAGCAGTTCCTGAATCTTGTTCTTGTCGAGGAATTCCTTGCAGTCGTCATCAATGTGCATGATGATGTCGGTACCGCGGTCGGCTTTCTCTACCTCGGTCAGTTCGTAAGAAGGGCTTCCGTCGCAGGTCCATTTCACGGCCTGTGCGCCTTCCTTATAGCTCTTGGTGACGATTTCCACCTGCTTGCTCACCATGAATGAAGAGTAGAATCCCAAACCGAAGTGTCCGATGATGGCATTGGCATCCTCTTTATATTTGTCCAGGAAGTCGTTGGCTCCTGAGAAGGCAATCTGGTTGATGTATTTCTCAATCTCCTCGGCGGTCATACCGATACCACGGTCGCTCACGGTGATGGTGCCTTTCTCGGTGTCGAGAGAAACGGTTACCTTCAGTTCGCCCATCTCGCCGCTGAAGTCGCCCTTGTTGGCATAAGTCTTCAATTTCTGGGTTGCGTCTACGGCGTTGGAAACGATTTCGCGCAAGAAGATTTCGTGATCACTATATAAGAATTTCTTGATGATGGGGAAAATGTTTTCGGTTGTAACCCCAATATTACCTTTCTGCATAGTTGTATAAGTTTTTTTTGTTGTTTGTTTTTCTGCCGGTATAGGTACAAAAAAAATGCCAGTCAGTATATTCTGGCTGGCATTTTAACTATTGTTTAAAGTTTTATCCCTTTTTCGCGGTCAGTTTCAGGCGATCTTTCGTTTCGGCCAGATCGGCAGAAATGGTGTCACCCGGAGTGGCCTCTTCGTTGATGATCAGTTCGCATATCGCATCCTCGATGTAGTGCTGCAAGGCGCGCTTCAGCGGACGGGCACCGTACTGCACGTCATACCCCTTGTCGGCCAGGAAGTTCTTGCCTTCTTCACTGATTTCAAAGTTATAGCCCATCTCGTGAATGCGCTTCACAAGCGGTTTGAGTTCGATGTCTACAATCTTGCGGATACTTTCCTTGTCGAGCTGGTCGAAGTTGATGATTTCGTCCAGACGGTTCAGGAATTCCGGAGCAAACTGCTTGTTGAGGGCCTTGGAGATGACCGAGCGGCTCTGCTCCTTGTTGATCGGTTCGTTGATGGTGCTGAAACCGATACCCTTGCCGAACTCTTTTAACTGGCGTGTTCCGCAGTTGGAAGTCATGATAATCACCGTGTTGCGGAAGTCAACGGTGGTGCCGTTGCCGTCTGTCATGCGGCCTTCGTCCATCACCTGCAACAGAATGTTGAATACATCGGAGTGCGCTTTCTCGATTTCATCGAGCAACAGGATGGAGTAGGGCTTGCGGCGTACCTTCTCGGTGAGCTGTCCGCCCTCTTCGTAACCCACATATCCCGGAGGCGCTCCCACCATACGGCTCACGGTATGCTTCTCCATATATTCGCTCATGTCGATACGGATCAGGGCATCCTCCGAACCGAACAGGCTTTCGGCCAGTTTTTTGGTCAGATAGGTCTTACCCACACCGGTCGGTCCCAGGAACATGAAGGTGCCGATCGGTTTGTTCGGGTCTTTCAGTCCCACACGGCTGCGCTGGATGGCTTTCACGAGCTTTTCGATAGCCTCGTCCTGTCCGATGACGGCGCTCTTGAGTTCCGATGCCATATTCTTCAGGCGTCCGGCCTCGGTAATGCCGATTTTCTCCACCGGAATGCCGGTCATCAGAGCCACGACGCGGGCGATATCATCTTCGTCTACAGTCACACGCTCGTTGTTGAGCTGCTTTTCCCATTCCTGGCGCATGACATCCAGTTCGCGCTGTGCGCTGCTTTCCTGGTCGCGATAGTCGGCAGCCAACTCAAAGTTCTGGTTCTTTACCGCCTCGTTTTTCAGTGTTTTCAGGCGCTCCACCTCCTGCTCCTTGGCTTCAATTTCCTTGGAAACCGGGATGTTGGACAAATGTACGCGCGATCCGGCTTCGTCGAGAGCGTCGATGGCCTTGTCCGGGAAGCAGCGGTCGGATACATAGCGCTCGGTGTATTTCACGCAGGCTTCGAGGGCCGCCTGAGTGTAGCGCACATTGTGGTGCTCCTCGTAACGGTCCTTGATATTCTCCAGAATGCGGAGTGTTTCCTCGTTGCTGGTCGGTTCTACCAGTACTTTCTGGAATCGGCGCTCCAGGGCACCGTCCTTTTCAATACTCTTCTTGAATTCGTCAATAGTGGTGGCACCGATACATTGGATTTCGCCGCGCGCCAGAGCCGGTTTCAGGATGTTGGCGGCATCCATGCTGCCCGGAGCCGAACCGGCGCCCACGATGGTGTGTATCTCGTCGATGAAGAGGATGACATCCGGATTCTTCTGCAATTCGTTCAGGATGTTGCGGATGCGCTCCTCAAACTGTCCGCGGTATTTTGTTCCGGCCACAACGGCAGTCATGTCGAGGGCCACAATTCGTTTGTTGAACAGAATGCGGGCCACTTTCTTCTGCACGATGCGCAGAGCCAGACCTTCTACGATGGCCGATTTTCCGACACCGGGCTCACCGATCAGAATCGGGTTGTTCTTTTTGCGGCGGCTCAGAATCTGCGCCAGACGCATGGTCTCGTCTTCGCGGCCGATGACCGGGTCGAGCAGTCCCTCGGCTGCGGCACGGGTCAGGTCGGTACCGAAATTGTCGAGCACCGGAGTGTTGCCCGAACCGCTTGCTTTATAGGTGGTCTGTGCGGCAGCAGCCGAACCGCCGGCCTGAGCCGCGTTCTTGTCCGAGCTGCCTATCGGCTCGAAATCATCTTCCTCTTCGTCGTCCGTGAATCCCAGACCTGACTTGATGTCAGGTTTTTGTGTCAGTCTGCTCATAATGTCATCATACGAAACCGACATGCCGTCGAGAACTCTGTAGGCATTGTTGTCCTTTTCCTTCAGAATAGCCAGGAGAACATGCTCCGTGTCGGCTACATCCGATTTCAGCAAACGGGCTTCCAGCAGACATAATTTCAGGATTTTCGAAGATTTCTCGCTCAGCAGGATGTCTTCGTCGTTCAGAAGCGGCATGTTCTGGCGGTGCTGAAGGCAAAGGGCATCGAGCTGTTCCTTGATTGTGTGCAGATTAGGGACAATCTCTCTCAGAATTTCTACAGCCTTGCCTTCACCGCAGCGCAGGATGCCCAGCAGAATGTGTTCCGGGTCCACCGTGCTGCTTTGCAGACGGAGAGCCTCCTCCTTACTATAATTGAGGACCTCGGTTATTTTAGGTGAAAACTGGTTGTTCATAATCATTTGAATTTGTTGTATTTTGTTTGTGTGATTCGGTGCATCGCCCGGTCAAGTCCCGGCGGTGCGCCTTTTGATACTCAAATATTACTACAAAAGTCGTGCCTGAAACATTTAATTTAATACACGTATTGGTAATAAATGTCAAAAATTAAAATATGGGCTTAAAAAGTCATTTTTCTTTTCCGGTTCAAAAGAAAAATTGTAATTTTACACGATTTTAATAGAAAATAAAAGCCTATATAAAGTATGATGCAAGATCAAGACAGAATAATAAAGGTCAATATTGAGGACGAGATGCGCAGTTCCTACATCGACTATTCGATGTCGGTAATTGTTTCGCGTGCGCTCCCTGATGTGCGTGACGGATTCAAGCCGGTGCACCGCCGTATCCTTTTCGGAATGAAAGAACTGGGCAACCTGCACGACCGCCCATATAAGAAATGTGCCCGTATCGTGGGTGAGGTGCTCGGTAAGTATCACCCGCACGGTGACTTTTCGGTTTACGGAGCATTGGTGCGTATGGCCCAGGAATGGAATATGCGCTATAAGCTGGTAGACGGCCAGGGTAACTTCGGTTCTGTGGACGGCGATACCGCTGCGGCCATGCGTTATACTGAGGCGCGACTCCAACTGATGGGTGAAGCCATGATGCAGGATCTGGAGAAAGAGACGGTAGACATGGTGAACAACTTCGATGATACATTGAAGGAGCCGACAGTGATGCCGACCCGCATCCCGAACCTTCTGGTGAACGGTGCCAGCGGTATTGCCGTGGGTATGGCTACCAATATCCCGACACACAACCTGTCAGAGGTTATCGATGCCTGTGTGGCTTATATCCAGAATCCGGCAATTGACATTGACGGACTGATGCAATATATCAAGGCTCCGGATTTCCCGACCGGAGGATTCATCTATGGTATGCAGGGCGTGCGCGATGCATACGAAACCGGTCGCGGACGTGTCGTCATGAGAGCACGTGCCGAGATTGAAACCGGTGAATCACACGACAAGATCGTAATTACCGAAATTCCATACGGCGTAAACAAAGCCGAACTGATCAAGTCAATCGCTGACTTGGTGAACGAAAAGAAAATCGAGGGTATTACCAATGCCAACGATGAGTCTGACCGCGAGGGTATGCGTATCGTGCTCGACGTGAAGCGGGATGCCAATGCCAACGTGGTGCTGAACAAACTGTTCAAGATGACGCAGTTGCAGACCAGCTTCAGCGTGAACTGTATCGCTTTGGTGAAGGGACGTCCAAAACTCCTTACCCTGAAGGATTGTATCTCTAACTTTGTGGAGCACCGTCGCGAAGTGGTGATCCGCAGAACCCGTTATGATCTGAAGAAAGCCGAGGAGCGTGCACACATCCTGGACGGACTGATCATTGCCTGCGACAACATTGACGAGGTGGTACACATTATCCGTGCAGCCAAGGATCCGCAGGAGGCTATGGCCCGCTTGATGGAGCGCTTCAACCTGGATGATCTGCAGGCTAAGGCTATCATCGAGATGCGTCTGGCTCAGCTTACCAACCTGTCACAGGAGAAGTTGCGTCAGGAATATGAGGATCTGTTGCAGAAGATTGCCTACTACAAGCAGATTCTGAGCGATGACGAGCTGTGCAAGAAGGTGATTGTGGACGAACTCGTTGAGGTGAAAGAGCAGTATGGCGACGAGCGCCGTTCTGAGATTGTGTACTCTAGCGAAGAGTTCAATCCGGAAGACTTCTATGCTGATGACGAGATGGTGATCACCATCAGCCACATGGGATATATCAAACGTACGCCGCTGGCTGAGTTTAAGGCACAGGCCCGTGGCGGTGTGGGCAGCAAGGGTAGCAGTACCCGTGATGCGGATTTTGTGGAGTACATCTATCCGGCTACCATGCACAACACCATGCTGTTCTTTACCCAGAAGGGACGTTGCTTCTGGCTCAAGGTGTACGATATTCCGGAGGGTGCGAAGAACTCCAAGGGACGTGCCATCCAGAACATGCTGAATATTGATTCGGACGATGCCATCAATGCTTGTCTGAGAATCAAGAATCTGGCTGATCCGGAATTCTGTGCCCGTCACTTTGTGGTATTCTGCACAAAGAACGGTATCATCAAGAAGACTTGTCTGACCGAATATTCCCGTCCGCGTGTGAATGGTGTGAACGCCATTACCATCCGTGAGGACGACCGCGTAATCGGCGTGCGCCTGACAAACGGTGAAAACGAAATCGTGATTGCCAACAAGAACGGTCGCGCCATCCGCTTCCATGAGTCTGCCGTAAGATGCATGGGCCGTACGGCTACCGGTGTGAAGGGTATGACTCTGGACGATGACGGTTGCGATGAGGTAGTAGGAATGGTTTGCGTGAACGATCCGAAGACAGAAACCATTATGGTAGTCAGCGAGCAGGGTTACGGTAAACGCTCGGATATTGAGGACTATCGCGTAACGAACCGTGGTGCCAAGGGTGTGAAGACCCTGAATATTACCGATAAGACCGGTAAACTGGTGGCTATCAAGGTGGTTACTGACGAGAACGACCTGATGATCATTAACAAGAGCGGTATCACAATCCGCCTGAAGGTGGCTGACGTGCGTATTATGGGTCGTGCCACTCAGGGTGTGCGCCTCATCAATCTGGAGAAACGCAACGATCATATCAGTAGCGTATGTAAGGTACAGACAGAGGATGAAGAGGATATTCCGGCTGACGAAACGCTGGAAGAAAGTGTTGAGACTACAGACAATGCCGCCGAGAATGCACCGGTAAAGGAGCAGCCACAGGCACCGGCCTCTCTGTTCGATGGATTGGAAGATAACGACAGTGACAATTAATTCTTTTATATAAAACATTAGTGTTATGAAGAAAATTTTATGTTCTATTGCCTTGATGCTGGCTGTTTCTACTGCCTTCGGTCAGGATAAATTGGTCCGTAAGGCACAGAGTTTAATCGAGGAAAATAAGTTGGACGAGGCACAGACTGTATTGACAGAGGCTCTGACGAGCGGAAAGACTAAGAAAATCGCTTTGGCCTGGGACGTTCAGGGTGATATCTACCAGCGTGTTTTTGCTGCTGAGCTGAATAAGGCAGCAGCCAGTCAGCCGCTGGACACTATGAAGTTTGCCAAGAACCTCTATGCATGTATCGATGCTTACGAGAAGTGTAACGAACTTGACGAGGACAAGGAATTCTATCAGAAGAACAAGGGCAACGCCATGAAGTTCCGTACTTTCTATATGTACTGCGGACAGTTCTTCTTTAACAACAGACAGTATAGCGATGCTTTCACCGCTTATGACAAGTGGTTGACCTATCCTCAGACTGTGAAGTTGGTAGAGAATGAGCCGAAAATCTTGAAGGATTCTGTATTTGATGAGAATCAGATTGCTTACTACGCATGTTTGGCTGCCTATAACGACAAGAACTATCAGAACGTAGAGAAGTATATCAACCAGGCCTTGAAGTATGACAAGGAACTGGAGACAGTTCGTCAGTTGCGCCTTACCACTTACCTGGAGCAGGGTGATACTGCCAACTGGGTAAAGAGTTCAAAGGAATTTGCCCTGAGCGGTGTGAAGGCTGAAACAGTTGCCCAGAACCTGTTGGCTTACTATCTGGATAAGAAGGACGAGGCTTCTGCCCTGGCTTTTGCAGATGAGCTTTTGGCAAAGGATCCGAACAGCAAGATCGGTAACTACTCAAAGGGTGTGGTTCTTTTCGGACAGAATAAGTTTGCAGATGCTGTAACTTATTTCGTAAAGACTACGGAAATCGATCCTACTTTCTCTGATGCATTTTACAATGCCGGCGTATGCTACTGTAACGAGGGTTATGCGCTGAACGAAAAGATCTCTAACAACAAGAAGCTGACTGCAGCTCAGAACAATGAAGAGATCAAGAAGGTCAAGGCATACTATGAGAAAGCTTTGCCATTCTTCCTGAAGGTGAAAGAACTGGAGCCGGACAATGTAAGCCGTTGGGCTAGCCGTTTGAGCACAGTGTACTACATCATGGGCGACAAGGCTAAACAGAAAGAAATGGATGCTCTCTTGAAAATGTAATCAGGAGACTTGGGTTTATCCGAAATAATAAATTGTAATTATTTGGGGGTGGTGTGGACATAATGACACATCACCCTTTCTTTAAAAAATCAATGAAGAGACAATATGCTCTAGCTACTTTGCTCCTTTTGGTCTGCACGGTTGTCAGTGGCGGAAATGTCCTGAAGGAAGCAAAGGAAGCTATTAAGAATGGATCAAATCTCGAACAGGCGGAAACCAAATTGCTGGAAGCGGTAAAAACTGAGGATAACGTTTACAAGCGGTTGGATTACTACTATTATGCTGCTTTACTGAATCGCAAGATAAATGATATTGAAAACGAGAAACTGTATTTGAAGCAGGCTTACGATACAGTCAAATTCTTCAACAGTATCTTTTCAATATTCCAACATATCAACCGTTATGATTCCATTACGGATAGCTTGTCGTCCGCAAAAAAGATGAGACGCTACAAGGAAAAGGCTCGTCGCCTTCTCCGTTCTTATCAGGAAAACCTGTTGAATGGAGGAAAATTCTACTTCATGAAGAAGGATTATGCAAAGGCCTATGACTTCTTCAGTTGCTATCTCGTGGCGGCAGATAAAGGATTCTTTGAGTTTGACGACACGACCCATCAGGATTCTGTGACACGGAGAATTGCACGTTGGGCTACCTCTTCTGCCTATAAGCTGAATGATCCGACCAAGGTGCTGGCCCATTCTTCTCTGGCTTTGGAAGATTCGGCGGTGCGTCGTTTTATCTATGAATATCAGGCCAAGGCCCATCTGGCTTTGGGAGACACGACAAAGTGGTTGGCAACTTTAAGGGACGGCTTGATGCACGATCCCGATTATTCTTATTTCTTTGCCAGCCTGACAGATTATCTGAATGCCAATCGCCGCTATGAAGAGGCATTGCATCTGACGGACACCATGCTTTCTTTCCGTCCGCAGAGCACGTTCTTCTGGTATGCGAAAAGTCTGGTTTTACTGAACCTGAAGCGTTATGAAGAATGTATCGTGGCTGCAGACAGTGCCATTGCCTATGATTCCATCTATATGTATGCCTATTATAATAAAGGGTTGGCCTTTTGTAATCTGGCAACGAAGATGAGCGATTCTGCGGCTGCTCATATAGCCAGTGAGGATTATCAGGACTTGCGTCAGAAGTCCGTGGCTTACTATGCACAGGCTCTTCGTCCGATGGAAATTGTCCGTGTGCTGGCACCCAAGGATACGTTGCGCTGGGCTCAGCCTTTGTACCGTATCTACTTAAATTTGAATATGGGACCGCAGTTTGAGAGTATTGAGAATATCCTGAAAGCTTATAAAAACAAATAGTCTGGAAGCATGGAATTATTGATGGCACCCCTCCAGGGGTTTACCGAGGCTAATGCGCGGAATGCATTTGAAGAAAGCTTTGGAGGCATTGCGGAATATTACACGCCGTTTATCCGACTAGAGAAAGGACAGTTCCGAAACAAGGATTTAAAGGATGCTGACCCTGCGAATAATCGGGTAGGGCATTTGGTTCCCCAGATTATTGCGGCCGATGAAGATGAGGCTGTCCGTCTGGTGGAAAAAGTAGCGGAATGGGGATACCGTGAGGTAGATATAAATATGGGTTGTCCCTTTCTGCCTATGGTGCGGAAAGGACGAGGAGCCGGTATTTTACCGCATCCCAATAAAGTGGCCCAGGTGCTTTCTGTGACAGATCGTTATCCCGAAATACAGTTTTCTGTAAAGATGCGTTTAGGTTGGGATTCTGCGGAAGAGAGTCTTGTTTTGCTTGACTTGCTGAATGAGCTGCCTTTGCGACAGATTACCCTTCATCCCCGTTTGGGAATCCAGCAGTATAAGGGAACCTGCATGTCGGAAGCCTTTTCGCGTTTTTATGAGTTATGCCGGAAGCCTTTGGTCTATAATGGAGACATCAGCAGTTTGTCTGCCCTTCAGGAGCTGGAGACGAAATTTCCGCGCATCAAGGGCGTGATGATCGGGCGGGGACTTCTGACGACTCCCTGGCTGGCTGCGGAATATCAGGAACAGAAGCCCTGGACATCCGACAGAAAGCGTACGGCTTTCCGCAATTTTCATCAGAAACTTCTGTCGGCCTATACAGAGAAGATTGAAGGAGGAGAGCAGCAGCTTTTGGGAAAGATGGTTTCCTTCTGGGAGTATCTTCTGACAAACGAAGACCGGAAATGTTTAAAGAAAATCCGGAAAGCCAAGAATCTTTCTACCTATTGTCAGGCAGTAAACGAGCTGATTGCCGGCTTGCATTAATCTTCCATATTCCAGAAATGAGGAAAAACAAAACAAAGAAGCGCAGAAATTCCGGTTGGAGTTTTCTGCGCTTCTTTTTATGATTACATGTTTCTGTTTCAAACACCTCTTTGATTCTTCAGGGTAATACATTTGCCTTACATCCTGTTATGCCGGGTGACATACGCATAATATTCTTTGGGGTCCAGTGCCTCGGGAAACAGACTTCCCAATACCATTTTGGTACCTTCCGGATTTGTTGCGCATGAGCGTTCCAGATATTTCAGATACTGCACCTCATCTTTGGCGTAATAGAAGCAATAAGCCATGTACGGAGTGCAGTTGATTTCGGTCTGTGCACTGCAAAACTCAAGCAATTCGTAAAAATTCTCCAGAGCATCGGCATAGAGGTTATTCTCAAAGAGAGATACGGCAATCAGAAAGTAGGCCCGTTCGCGGTCCGTACTTTCTTCTTTTGCTTTCTGGAAGCACTCCATAGCCTCCTGAATGAAGCCGTTTTCCAAGAGCACATGCCCCTTCAACACTTCATAGTCAAAACCGTCCGGTTCATAATTCCGGGCCCGGTCAAGATATAGCAGAGCCTTCTGGAATTTTCCCACTTTGCTGTATGAGAAGGACAGCTGCAAGTAAATCTGAAGTTGTTCCGGTGAGCAGTCGTTGGAAAACTCTTCGGCAGCTTCCAGACGCGAGCAGGCATCCTCATATCTTTCCATCTGGTTCAGACAAAGTCCGTCAAAGAGATAAGGATATTCATCCGACTTGGGAAATTCATCGATATATTGCGAATACAGCTGATGGGCCTTTTCGAAATTGCCCAGATGATACACGCTGTTTGCTTTGGTAAACAGCGCTTCGGGATTTCCCTTTTCTTTGATTGCCAAAGAAAATTCTGCCGCCTCAATTGCCTTGTCATACATTTCCCGCATGAAAAACGTGTCGGCCAGCATATTCCAGGATTTCAGAGAATACGGATTCTCATCCAGTATTTTGTCCAGATATTCGGCCGCCTTTTCATATTTTTCCTGAATGGAATATATTTCCGCTTTGAGAAACATCAGCTTCAGGTTCGGACCGGAAATCTTTTCTGCTTCCTCTGTCCATTCCAGAGCTTTCTCATAATAAGCATAATCCTCCAGGATGCACGCACAGTCATACAGGTAAGCATACAAATCCTTCCGGTCGTCTGCAAACCATTTCTTCTGCTCTGTCAGATAGTTCAGAGCCTCGTTGATGTCGCGCTTTCTGATGAGCAGTTCTGCATGCAGAAAGATTACTTCGCGGTCGTTCTGCTCCTGAATGCTGTCGCAAATCTTCTGCGCTTTGGCAAGGTTTCCCGAGAACATGTGCTGTCGGGCCTTGAAGATCAGGGGATCGATGCTGTCGGGATGCAAGGTCAGTGCATAGTCAATGCAGGCATTGGCCTTGTCCGTATCCCCCTGAGTCAGGTAATATTCGGCGATATCCGTCAGCTCATCAGCTTCGAGATAAGCCGACGGTCCGCCGTTTAGCATGGCTTCGTATCGAGCCAGGTTTTCTTTGAAATCTTCTTCTTCGAAAAAAGAGAAATCCTCTTCCCTCATATTTATTTATTGATTTTGTTCCAAGTATCTTTAAGTCCCACCGTGCGGTTAAAGATCAGGTGATCCGGAGTTGAGTCCTTATCCATAGTGAAGTATCCGATGCGCTGGAACTGCAAATAGTCCAGAGGCTTGGCCTCGCTCAGGAATTTCTCCACGTAGCACTCGTTCAGCACCTTGAGTGAATCCGGGTTCATCATCTGCTTCATGGCATCGAGTGCAGAGCAGTTCTGTGCCTCGCGGATGTTGGCCAGCTCGTCGCGCGGGTTCTCACATTTCCACAGGCGGTCGTACAGGCGTACTTCAGCCTTCAGGCAGTGGTTGCAGCTTACCCAGTGCAGAGTACCCTTAACCTTGCGGTTGCTGTTGATCATGCCGCTTTTGGTTGTCGGATCGTATTCGGCATATACCTCGGTGATGTTTCCGTTCTCGTCCTTCTTGCATCCGGTACATTTCACGATATAGGCATTTTTCAGACGCACTTCCTGTCCCGGTGTCATGCGGAAATATTTCTTCGGAGCGTCCTCCATGAAGTCTTCGCGCTCCATCCACAATTCGCGGCTGAATTCAATGGTATGTGTGCCTGAATTCGGATCTTCCGGATTGTTGATGGCTTCCAGTTCCTCAACCTGTCCTTCCGGATAGTTGGTAAGGATCAGCTTAACCGGGTTGATTACGGCAGAAACACGTGTTGCCCGACTGTTGAGGTCTTCGCGTACGGCGCTTTCCAGCAATGCGAAGTCATTCAGTGCATCGTAAGTGGTGTAACCGATTTTGTTTACGAAGTTACGGATAGACTCCGGAGAGTAACCGCGGCGACGGAATCCGCACAGAGTCGGCATACGAGGATCGTCCCAACCGTTTACCAGTCCGTTCTGAACCATAATCAGCAAGTTACGCTTGCTCATCAGCGTATAGTTCAGGTTCAGCTTGTTGAACTCATACTGTCGTGGGCGATGGTCTTCCAAATCCTGGCCTTCCTTCAACCAGTCGATAAACAGGTTATAGAGAGGACGGTGCACCACAAATTCCAGAGTACACAGAGAGTGGGTTACTCCTTCGAAGAAGTCACTCTGTCCGTGAGCGAAGTCATACATCGGGTATGCCTTCCATTTGGAGCCGGTGCGGTGGTGTTCCTTATTGATGATACGGTAGATGATCGGATCGCGGAAGTGCATGTTCGGATTAGCCATGTCGATCTTGGCACGGAGCACCATAGAACCTTCTTCCAGCTCACCGCTGTTCATCTTGTTGAAAAGCTCCAGGCTTTCTTCAATCGGACGGTCGCGGTAAGGACTGTTTGTACCCGGTTGGGTAGGAGTTCCCTTCTGTGCGGCAATCTGCTCGGCACTCTGCTCGTCGATATAAGCCTTGCCTTCTTTAATCAGGCGCACGGCAAAGTCCCACAACTGCTGGAAATAGTCCGAAGCATAATATTCGTTACCCCATTCGAATCCCAGCCATTTGATATCTTCCTTGATGGCCTCAACATATTCCACATCCTCTTTGGTTGGGTTTGTGTCATCAAAGCGCAGGTTACATACACCGCCGTATTTCTGTGCGATACCGAAGTCCATGCAGATGGCTTTGGCGTGTCCTATATGCAGATATCCGTTGGGCTCAGGCGGGAAACGGGTTTGCAGTCTTCCGTCGTTCTTACCTGCAGCCAGATCGGCTGTTACGATCTCTTCAACAAAGTTTAAGCTCTTTTTTTCTGATGTTTCTGTTGTCATATTCATCTAAATACTATAATTCTAAATGCAAAATTAGTAAACTTTCTCAAATTAGGCCCAACATACCTCTTAAAAATAATATAGGTACAAAAGATTGTTGCAGTTTTTCGGCGGGCGGGTACTTTTGCTTTTGGAAAAGTCGGCTGGAGAGTTTTGCCGGAAGATAAAGATGCTTCCAGAAGACCGGTGCTAAAAAGATTTTTGCAAATATGTTATCAAACATAAAAATAAGTTTGGAAGTTTCAAAACAAAGCCCGATATTTGCACCCGTTATCCTGAAAACAATCTTTTTACCTTAAACGAAACTAATACCTAATTAGTATGGAAGGGCTTGTCGTGAGACAAGCCCTTCCTGCATTTATCCCCCAGCGGGTTTCGCTTTCCGGAGTCAGAATCGGTTTTTCCAAAGTTTGTTGAGATGATCTTTCAATTTCTGTTCCTGAGCGTTGGGCTGTGGCTGCCAGATGCGCGTCTGCCGGAGATCGTCGGGCAGGAACTGCTGCTCTACGAAATGATTCTCATAATCGTGGGCATACTTATAGTTCTCCCCATATCCCAATTCCTTCATCAGTTTGGTCGGTGCGTTGCGCAAGTGCAGCGGCACGGGCAGGTTACCCGTCTGGCGCACCAGTTCCAGTGCTCCGTTGATTGCCATATAGCTGGAGTTGCTTTTGGGGCTGGAGGCCAGATAGACCGTAGCTTCGGCCAGAGGAATCCGTCCTTCGGGCCATCCGATCTTCATGACCGCATCAAAGGCCGCGTTGGCCAGCAGCAGTGCATTGGGGTTTGCCAGTCCGATGTCCTCGCTGGCCGAGATTACCAGTCGGCGGGCTATGAATGCCGGGTCTTCGCCGCCCTCAATCATGCGCGCCAGCCAGTAGATGGCTGCGTCGGGGTCGCTTCCGCGGATGCTCTTGATGAAGGCCGACACGATGTCGTAATGAATCTCGCCCTCCTTGTCATAAGCCATCGGGTTCTCCTGAATGCGTTCGGACACCAGCTGGTCGGTAATGACGATTTCTTCATCGTTGCACGACGAAGTGACCAGTTCCAGAATATTCAGCAGCTTGCGGGCATCTCCGCCGCTGTAGCGCAGCATCAGGTTGGTTTCCTTCAGGGTGATTTTCTTTTCTCTCAGCACCACATCCTTTTTTATGGCCTGCTCGAGCAATGCCAGCAGATCCTCTTTGTCGAGCGATTTCAGTACATACAGCTGACAGCGCGAGAGGAGAGGGCGGATGACCTCGAACGAGGGGTTCTCGGTAGTGGCACCAATCAGGGTGATGACTCCCTGTTCCACAGCGCCCAGCAGAGAGTCCTGCTGAGACTTGCTGAAGCGGTGAATCTCGTCGATAAACAGAATCGGACTGTTCAGGGAGAAGAAACGGTTGTTCTTGGCCTTTTCGATGACCTCACGCACATCTTTCACTCCGCTTGTCACGGCGCTCAGCGTATAAAAGGGAGTTTCCAGTTTGTTGGCGATGATTTGTGCCAGCGTGGTTTTTCCCACGCCCGGCGGCCCCCACAGGATGAACGAGGAAATCTTTCCGGAGTCAATCATTTTCCGCAATACGGCTCCCGGGCCGACCAGATGTTTCTGGCCGATATAGTCGTCCAGCGTTTTGGGGCGCATTCTTTCGGCTAAAGGTATATTCATGTTTTCTGATTTTTAATTCGGTGAAAAACGGCTGTTTGCAGCCATACAAAGGTACATATTAAATTCGAACCAAAGTTTTATTTGTCGCGAAAACTTTTCTCTTTGCTCGTGCCTCCGTTTCCGCAGAATCCGGCCTTCGTCGGTCGGTTTTTCTTTTCTCCCTTCGTTTCTTCGTGCTATTTTCTTTATCTTTGCCCCGATAATACCGAGAAGAGAAGATGATATCCATACTGATACCCACCTATAACTACTCCTGCCGCGCGCTGGTTTGTGATTTGCAGGCCCAGTGTGTCCGGTTGCAGCGCTCCGATTCCACCTTCGAATACGAGATTCTGGTGGCTGATGATGCGTCTACGCGGCCCGATGTCTGTAAGGACAACGAGCAGATAGCCCGTTTGGAGCACTGCCGTTATCTGCCGCAGCCCGAAAATATGGGGCGTTCGCGCATCCGCAATTATCTGGCCGACCAGGCCCGCTACGACTATCTGCTGTTTCTGGACAGCGATGCCGAGGTGGCCGATCCGCATTTTCTGGAAAACTATTTGCGCGCGTTGCGCACCAGCGGTGCCGAGGTGATTTGCGGGGGAGTGGCCAATATCCCTAGTCTGAAAGATCCTGCCTGCTCCTTGCGTTATTATTATGAAGAGAGCGTGGAAGAGGGGCGACTGGCCCGCGAGCGCATGAAGAACCCCTGTGCCCGCTTCAGCACCTTTAACTTTCTGATCCGCCGTGCGCTTTTTCTGTCTATCCGTTTTAATGAAAGCTTTGTGCACTACGGCTATGAGGATGTGTTTTTCGGTATGGAAATCAAGCGCCGCCAGGTGTCCATCCTGCATATCGACAATGCGATGATTCATGCCGGAGTGGAGCATAACGATGTATTTCTGGTCAAAACCGAGACGGCACTGCGTACCCTGCACAGTCTGGGGCCGGAGTTACAGTCGTTTGTCACGGTGTCGCGTACGGCCTTGAAGCTGAAACGGATGGGGCTGTTGCCGGTGTTGGCCGGTTTGCACCGGTGCTTTTCTCCTTGGGTGCGTCGGAATCTGGTGAGTGTCCGGCCTTCTATTTTCCTGTTTAATCTCTATAAGCTGGGATATTACGCCACGTTGGAGTGCGCTTCCCCCAAAGCATGATAAAAGCCGTTTTTACGGAGTCTGTATGCCGACTCCGTAAAAACGGCTTTCCTTTTCTTGATGATGAACATGAAACTACTGTTCCGTTCTTATTCGATGATGATTTCCATTTCAGCCTCATAAACCTCGCCCGGCTGCAACAGACTGGTCATTTCGCGGTCGGCCAGCACGGCGGTCTCGTTTTCCTTGCGGCAGCAGCCGAACCACGGTTCGATACATACAAACGGAGCGTTCTGTCCGGTTGGCGACCAGTAGGCAGTGGTTTTGGCATTTGCCTTTACGGTGAGTATCGGTTTGCGGTTCTTGTCATACAGTGAGGTACGGTTCACAATTCCGCGGGTCTCCAGAATCGTGTCGCAGTCAAAAGTATCCTTTTTCAGCGGAAGCATTCCCTTTTCATCCAGTTCAAAGAGCAGAATCTTGTCGGTGTAATGTCCGTTTGGATTGATTTCATTGGAGTGTACCTCGTCGATATTGTTGAACGACAGATAGCCGTGCACGGCATCTTCCTCTTTGAAGTCCGGCAGGAAAAAGGCCGGATGGCCGCCAATCTGAAAAGGCATGACGCCTTCGCTGCCGGTATATTGCACCCGGAATTTCTGGATGACTTTGTTGCGGCTCAGCTGGAAGATGACTTCCAGGCGGAAGCTATAGGGAAACACCTTGCGCGTATCTTCGTTGTCGGTGGTCACAAATTCCAGAATGCGGTCGCCTTCGGTGCATGAAAATTTCAGGCCGGGCACGAAGCCATGCTTGGCAATCGGGTAGGCTTTTCCATCCCAAATGATTCCTTCCGCACCGGGATTTCCGATAATGGGGAACAGAATCGGAGCATGTTTGCCCCAATACTTCGGATCGGCATTCCATATATATTCTCTGTTGCCTGCTACCTTGCGCAGGCTTTGTATCTCGGCTCCCAGTTCTGAGACCTCGATTTCGAGTATTCCATTAGATAATGTTCTCATCTTTCACGGTCAAAAAAATAGGTTATACATTATGTTCTCGATGACAAAATTATGAAAATACTTTCTTTATTTGAAGCTTTTCTGAATAAAAATTATTAAGTTTGTAGCAGGTAAACGATAACTTTTAAAATCTTAAGACGAATGAAGAGTGACATAGAAATCGCCCGCGAATGCAAGTTGGCTCCGATTACCGAAATCGCCGCCAAACTGAATATTCCAGAAAGCGAACTGGAACAGTATGGAAAATATGTGGCCAAGGTGCCTGAGAAACTGATTGATGACGAGAAAGTGAAGAAGAGCAATCTGATTCTGGTTACCGCCATCACCCCGACCAAGGCCGGAATCGGCAAGACCACCGTATCCATCGGTCTGGCTCTGGGATTGAACAAAATCAACAAGAAGGCAGTAGTGGCCCTGCGCGAACCGTCACTCGGCCCGTGCTTCGGAATGAAGGGAGGAGCTGCCGGAGGAGGATATGCTCAGGTGCTCCCGATGGACAAGATCAACCTGCATTTCACCGGTGACTTCCATGCCATCACTTCGGCTCACAACATGATTTCTGCTTTGCTGGACAACTATATCTACCAGCACAAGGACGAAGGCTTTGCCATGAAGGAGATTCTGTGGAAGCGCGTGCTCGACGTGAACGACCGCAACCTGCGTTACATCGTAACCGGCCTGGGAGCCAAGACAAACGGCGTGACTATGGAGAGCGGTTTCGACATTACTCCGGCTTCTGAAATCATGGCCATTCTCTGTCTGGCACAGGATGAACAGGATTTGCGTCGCCGCATCGAAAACATTCTGCTCGGAACTACCATCGACAACAAACCGTTCCGCGTGAAGGATATGGGCGTGGCCGGAGCCATCTGTGTGCTGCTGAAAGATGCCCTGCATCCGAATCTGGTGCAGACCACCGAGAACACACCGGCTTTCGTACACGGCGGTCCGTTTGCCAATATCGCTCACGGATGTAACTCCGTGCTGGCAACCCGTCTGGCCATGACCTATGGTGACTATGTCATCACCGAAGGAGGATTCGGTGCCGATCTGGGTGCGGAGAAATTCTATAATATCAAATGCCGCAAGGCGGGTATCGCTCCGAAGCTGACTGTGCTCGTGGCTACCACTCAGGGACTGAAGATGCACGGAGGCGTGGATCTGGCTCTGATCAAGGAACCGAACATGGAAGGACTGAAGAAGGGACTCGACAATCTGGACAAGCATATTACCAACATCCAGAGTTTCGGACAGACCGTAGTGGTTTGTTTCAACCGTTATGCTACCGATGTGGACGAGGAAATTGACTTCTGCCGCGCACACTGTGCCGAAATGGGCGTAGGATTTGCCGTGAACAATGCTTTCGTAGAAGGCGGTGCCGGTGCTGTGGAACTGGCAGAACTGGTGGTAAAGACTATCGAAGAGAATCCGTCTGCTCCGCTGAACTTCACTTACGATGACAATGACTCCGTAGAGGTGAAGGCTACCAAGCTGGCGCAGAAGATTTATGGCGCCGACAAGGTGATTTTCTCTGCTGCCGCCAAGAAGATGCTGGCCAAGATAGAGGAGTTGGGCGTGGGTCATTATCCGATCTGTGTGGCCAAGACCCAATATTCCTTCTCTGCCGATGCCAAGGCATACGGTGTGCCTAAGAACTTCAACATCAATATCAAGGATATTGTGCTGAACTGCGGTTCGGAGATGATTGTGCTCATTGCCGGCGAGATTATGCGTATGCCGGGATTGCCTAAATCTCCTCAGGCCGAGCGTATCGACATCGTAAACGGCGAGATTGAAGGCTTGTCTTAATCAGAAATAAAAACATATTCAGAATGGAGCTGTGCTGCCTGCGGTTACAGCTCCGTTTTGTTGATTTTTAGTCTGGTCTCAAGAGTCCTGAAACCAGGCATTCCAAGGGTAAAAGAAAAGGATGCCGTGGATTTTTTAAAAACGTCCCGATGTTTCTTTGAAATCAACGGGGCGATTCCTTGAAAACTTCCCGATGTTTTTAGGTGCCTTAGACGGAGTTGAAAATCAATGTATTAAGTAAAACTGTTCTTTTTGCGGCTTACTTCATAAAATGTAAGTCCTTTTTACTCCCTGTCGGCGTAGTGTCCTTTCCGGATTCTTGTGGCAGGATTCATTCCATCAAAGCAAATTCCAGATGTGCCATTCCTGTTTTCATCTATTCACACCGCAGCCTTCGGCTGAAGAGTTGCCCCACCTTTTCACTTATCCGTTTCATTATACGCCCCATCCTTTGATTCAAAGGGCGGCTGCTGAACTGCGCACCTATCTGCTTTCCTGCTCTTCCTGGCAGGCCGAGTTGCAGGGCGGAAAAATGTTTGGTGTGCTGCTGGTCCGTAATGCTGCGGGAGAACTTGGTTTTCTGGCGGCTTTTTCGGGTCTGCTTGGCGGCAGCAACCGTCAGCCATATTTTGTGCCGCCCGTTTTTGATTTCCTCGATCCGCAAGGGTTCTTCAAGAAGGGCGAGGCACAGCTTACGGAGATGAACCGGCAGGTGGCGGCACTGAAAGAGAGCGAGGCTTATCTCAAGGCACATGAGCTGCTGACAGCCGTGAGCGGGGAGGCCGAAGAGGAACTTTCGCACATGAAAGAAGAATTCCGGAAGGCCCGTTTGCGGCGTGAAGAGCGGCGTGCTACCGCTACGCCCGAAGAGTTGCAGCTGCTGAACCGCGAGAGTCAGTTTCAGAAAGCCGAGCTCAAGCGGCGCGAAAAGGCATGGGCCGGACGCATGGCCGAATGCCGTGCCTTGGTGGAAGAACAGGAGGCCGCGCTCACCGCTTTGAAACAGGAGCGGAAGAAATTGTCCGAACAACTCCAGCAACAGATATTCCGGAACTTCACTTTCCGCAATGCATTGGGAGAGGAACAAAACCTGCAACAGATATTCTGCGAGGCCGGACGCGGTGAACCGCCTGCCGGAGCAGGGGAGTGTGCCGCCCCGAAACTGTTGCAATATGCTTATCTGAACGGCATGCAGCCGCTGGCTATGGGTGAATTCTGGTGGGGAGACTCACCGCGCGGTGTGCTCCGTGAAGACGGACGGTTCTATCCTTCGTGCACCAGCAAATGCAAGCCGATTCTGGGCTTTATGCTGCAAGGACTGGAGGTGGAACCCGATCCGGTGGTGCGTGAAGCCTCTGCGCACAGTGAGGTGGAAGTGATTTATGAAGACGAATATCTGGCAGCGGTATATAAACCGGCCGGCATGTATTCCGTGCCCGGTAAGGATGAGGCTGTTTCTTCCGTGCTGAGCTGGGCGCAGAACCGTTACCCCGACAGTGACAGTCCGTTATTGGTGCACCGCTTGGACATGCACACCTCCGGTCTGCTGCTTATCGGTAAGACCAAAGAGGCACATGCCGCCTTGCAGCAGATGTTCGAGCGTCATCAGATCCGTAAGACCTATATAGCCGTGCTCGACGGCATAGTGCCTCAGGATGAAGGACTGATCCGCTTGCCCTTACGCCCGGATGTCGAACACCGGCCGATGCAGATGGTCGATCCGGTGCACGGTAAACCGGCCGTGACCCGTTATCGGGTGCTCGAGCGGTCCGGACAGACCACCCGTATTGCCTTTTTCCCGCAAACGGGACGCACGCACCAGTTGCGTGTGCATGCCGCCCATCCTGACGGACTGGGATGCCCCATCCGTGGTGACCAGCTCTATGGCCGTCCGTCCGACCGGCTGTATCTTCATGCCGAGCAGGTGCAGTTGGCGCATCCCGTAACCGGGCAACGCCTGACGCTGAAAGTACCTGTTCCTTTTTAAATTCACAGGATATAAAAAGGGTTCCTGATAAAATGAAAAGAATTGAAATGACTTTCCACTTTATCAGGAACCTTTTATTTTTAGGTGCTTTACCATTTTACTTCATCTGGAGAAATCACTCCATCTGAATTGTCGTCGACAGTAAAGCTGTTTTCTTTATATTGTATACAAAGCATGACTAAGGGAGTATTACCGATATTACGTATGGAACGTAGTCCGTTAGGTGCAATGCGGACAATGCTGCCTTCGCTAACAGGAAACACTTTTCCGTCTACCTGAAATTCACCATTTCCGGAAATGAAAAAATAAAGTTCCTCATGGGTCTTATGACTGTGCAGAAATCCAGTTTCCGTGTCCGGTGAGAATGATTGGAATGAGAACTCGGCACCTGTGGTTTTTAGGGCAGAGCCGCCGAAAACTTTTCCCGGAATCTTTGTTCCATTACCCAAATCCAACATGAAATCATTTAGTTCATTCATTTTACCAACGTTGATTACACTAAAATTTTTAGTCTCGATTACTTTTTCAATCTGTTTCATTTTCTATGTTCTTTTTGTGAGGTTTTTCGTTTTGTTGATGCAAAATTATGAAATAGATTTTTGAAAATCAAGAAGTTACATTTTTGTTCCTTGGTTACCTTTTGCTCGCATTTGCAGAATATCAGTTTCTTATAAGACAGAAAAAAATGAAAAAAAATATTTGCTCCAGAAAAAGATACTGATTTCTAAAAAATATACTAGCTTTGTAGTCAGAATAACCCTATCAAACAATAGAATATCTGGACTTATGCAAAAAAATGAAGATAAGAAATCAATTATTGAGTTTTGTCCGGTACGCAATGTCATTGCCCGGTTTGGGAATAAATGGGCTTTTCTTGTATTGCTTACAATTCATGAACATGAAGTTATCCGCTTTAATGAACTTGGACGTGTGATTCCCGATATATCTTCTCGTATGTTGTCTGAAACACTTCGTGTTCTAGAGGCGGATGGTCTGATTGTCCGTAAAATATATCCTGAAGTACCTCCACGTGTGGAATACCGGCTTACAGATATAGGTTTCTCTTTAATACCTATTATTCTTCAGTTAACGGAGTGGGCTCAGAAAAACATGAAGCAGATCATGGCTCACCGTCATAATTTCGGCGGAACATCGTCGGTTTAATGTAAAAATAAAAAGAGATAACGCATATAGCATTATCTCTTTTACTAAGAAAGAGGTGCCCAGCAGATTCGAACTGCTGTGGACGGTTTTGCAGACCGCTACCTAGCCACTCGGTCAGGGCACCATTTTGTTTTCGCATGCAAAGGTACTACTTTTTTTGAAATAAACTAATTTTTGGGCACATTTTCTTCATAAAAAGTGCACTTTTTGTTCTTTTTCCCTTTATTCTTGTGTATTTCGTCCTTCAATTTGCAGGGAGTGGAGCATGTACTGCACGGATGAGCGTCGTGCTGGGTGAGCATGCGGTATAGGCGGCGCATCAGCCAAAGGGCGACAAGGAGCAGGATGACTCCGACAATGATTTCCTGTATCATACCTTATATATTATAGAGATTCTTGAATAAAAACGCTTCTTCAAAAATAGTGGAATCTTTTTGTTTGCACAAAATATTATGGTGAAAGGATTTTTCGGCATCATAAAATTGCTGAAAAATTACGGTGTTTCGAGAGTTGGGCGTATCTTTGTTTCATCAAACATGTAGTGTCTATGGATTTCAAGGAAAAAGTGAAGAACTGTATTGCCCGCCATGAACTGCTGGGGCGCGAGCATCCTGTGCTGGTTGCCCTCAGTGGCGGAGCGGATTCGGTGGCCCTGGCTTGCGTGTTGCAGGACCTGGGATATAAAATTGAGGCGGCGCACTGCAATTTCTGTCTGCGTGGTGCGGAGTCGGACCGTGATGAGGCTTTTGTGACGGACTTCTGCCAGCGGCGGAAGATTGTGCTGCACCGGCGTTGTTTTTCCACACATGCCTATGCGCACGAGCATCATGTCAGCATCGAGATGGCAGCCCGCACATTGCGCTATGATTTCTTTGAGCAGCTGTTGCAGGAACGGGATCTGGACTGTGTGGCCGTGGCCCATCACCGTGAGGACAACACGGAGACGGTGTTGCTGAATCTGTTGCGCGGTACCGGTATCCGCGGATTGCGGGGCATACAGTATCGGAACGGAAAGGTGGTGCGTCCGCTGCTCGATGTCAGCCGGCAGGAGATTGAAGACTATCTGGCTGAATGCCATCAGGATTATGTGACCGACAGTACCAACCTGCAGGACGAGGTGCAGCGGAACAAAATCCGTCTGAACGTGATGCCGCGCATGAGGGAAATCTATCCGAATGCTGACGAGAGTATTCATCAGGGAGCACGCCGTCTGAGCGATGCGTTCCGTATTTATGAATATGGTATGGATTTGTTGATGCAACAGGTGGTGCACGGCAATAGAATCCTGCTTGAGGAACTGAACCGGACTCCGGCTCCGGAGACGGTGCTGTATGAAATCCTGAACAGAATGGATTTCAACCCGGCACAGGTGGCAGCCATTTATGAGCAGCAGGGAGGCGAATCCGGAAAAGTGTATGAGAGCGCCACCCATCGTCTGCTGCGCGACCGCGAGGCTTTGGTGTTTGAGAAAAAGGCCGTGCGACCAGCGCGTCTGGAAAAAGTGCTGCCTCTGGAAGGCATCATGCGCGTGACCGACGATGTTACTTTCCTCATTTCACGTTCCTCATACAGCAGTGGCAGTCCGCTGCCACGCGAAAAGAATGTCATCTGCATGGATCTGGATAAAGTGGAATTTCCGCTGGTGGTGCGCACGCCGCAGACGGGAGACCGCTTTATGCCCTTTGGAATGAAAGGAATGAAACTGGTGAGTGATTTTCTGACCGACCTGAAGAAAAATGTGTTTGAGAAAGAACGCCAACTGCTGGTTTGCAGCGGCGACAAGATTGCCTGGGTGGTGGGAGAGCGCCCCGATGACCGTTTCCGGGTGACGGAACATACCCGTCACATCCTGCGCATCCAGCTACTCTGAGCGGCAGACCAAAGCGGCGCCTGATATAAAAGATAAAAAATGCGGCATCCGATAGTCTTTTCAGATTGATCGGATGCCGCGTTGCTGTATGTGTCTTTATTGTTTTTCGGATTTTGCTGCGGTTTCATAATCCTCAGGAGTGAACCGAAGGTCGAATACTGTCTTTCCGCTCTTCTTTGACTTATAGCAATAACGGAAATTGATGCGCTCCTCCTTGTATTTTCGCAGTTGCACGGAGTTTACAATCTCGCCTTCCAGCTGTTTTTTGAAGTCGGCAATAACTTCCGGTGTCAGAATCTGGGTGCTGTCAAGAAGGCCCTCCATCGTGTAGTAATATTGCAAGGTACGCTTGTCCGAGGCGTAGGTCATGCTGTCCAGCACTGTGCAGGGGTCAATCCGCAGCGGGCAATGCTGTTCGGTGTATTCTTTTGCTTCGCGTGCGCAGCGCTCGTCAAAGTTTTCAAACTGGCAGCTACCCAGAAAAAGGGCTGCAGCCAGGATGGGAAATAAATAACTCTTTTTCTTCATCATTGGTTACATTTCATTGAATATCTCTGCGAAGTTAATTTTTTTATCGTACATTTGCAACGTAAATAAGTATATATATGTTAATAAATAAGGAAGAAAGAGTAGCTAAGGCAGTAGCTTTGTTTCATGAAGGCTATAATTGTGCTCAGTCGGTTGCCGGCGCTTTTGCCGACTTGTATGGATTTACTGAAGAACAGGCGTTTAGAATGGCGGCATCGTTTGGTGGAGGAATCGGCCGCATGCGCCAGACCTGCGGAGCCGCTTGCGGCATGTTTCTGCTGGCAGGACTGGATTGCGGAGTGACTGAAGGAAAAGACCGTGAGGGTAAATCGCACAATTATGCCGTGGTGCAGCATTTGGCGCATGAGTTTGAGACTGAGAACGGTTCGACGATCTGCGCGGAATTGTTGGGACTGAAGCCCAAGACTCCGGTAGTGGCTCAGGCCGAGGCACGCACGGCAGAATATTATGCCAAGCGCCCCTGTGCCAAAATGGTGGAGACCGCCGCACGCATTTTTGCCCGCTATCTGGAAGAGAAGGAGGAGCAGAAGGCCTGATTTTTTTGTAACGATTTTGAATTTTCTTTTGATTTTTTTGAAAAAAAGAAATATTTAATCCAAAAACTTATCGTTATTCTCGTAAAAAGTATTACATTTGCATCGACAAAAATATTGCAAATAGCCTAGATTAATATCTATAGTTTAAATAAAGGAGAATGATTATGCAAGAAAAAGCTGGAGTAATTGCAGGTGCAATTTGGAATGTTCTGGATCAGGTAGAATCTATGAGTGCAAAAGACCTGAAGAAAGCAGTGAAATTAAAGACTGAGAAAGAACTCTATCTTGGCCTTGGTTGGTTGCTCAGAGAAGACAAACTGAATATTACAGGTGATGAGAAAGATCCTGTTTTTTCTCTGAAAAAATAAAACTGTTTCGTAATGATATAAAATATGTTCATGACTGTTTCGTTCATGGACATATTTTTTTTATCTTTGCATAAAAACAAAGAATCGTAAAAATGAAACATATCAGAAATTTCTGTATTATTGCGCACATTGACCACGGAAAATCAACATTGGCCGACCGTTTGCTGGAGTATACCAACACGATTAAGGTAACCGAAGGACAGATGTTGGATGATATGGATTTGGAGCGTGAGCGTGGTATCACCATCAAAAGCCATGCTATTCAGATGGAATATGAATATCAGGGCGAAAAATATACGCTGAATCTGATCGACACTCCGGGGCATGTGGATTTCTCTTATGAAGTTTCCCGTTCTATTGCGGCCTGCGAAGGTGCTTTGCTGATTGTCGACGCTACTCAGGGAGTACAGGCACAGACCATTTCCAACCTGTATATGGCGATTGATCACGATCTGGAGATCATTCCGGTGATCAATAAATGTGATATGGTGAATGCCATGCCCGAAGAGGTGGAAGATGAAATCATCGATTTGCTGGGCTGCGACCGTGAGGATATTATCCGCGCATCCGGAAAGACCGGTATGGGAGTGGACGAAATTCTCAAAGCGGTGGTGGAACGCATTCCGGCCCCGAAGGGAGACGAGGACGCTCCGCTGCAGGCTTTGATTTTTGACTCTGTGTTCAACTCCTTCCGAGGTATCATCGCATATTTCAAGATTGTAAACGGAAGTATCAAGGCCGGCGACAAGGTGGTGTTCATCAATACCGGAAAAGAATACTCAGCCGATGAGATCGGTGTGCTTAAAATGGACATGATGCCCAAGAAAGAGCTTCATTGCGGCGATGTGGGCTATATCGTTTCCGGAATCAAAACGGCCACGGAAGTAAAAGTGGGTGATACCATCACGCATGTGGCCCGACCTTGTGACAAGGCCATTGCCGGATTCGAGGAGGTAAAACCGATGGTGTTTGCCGGTGTCTATCCGATAGAAACCGAAGACTTTGAGAACTTGCGTGCGTCGCTGGAGAAACTTCAGCTGAATGATGCCTCGCTGACTTTCCAGCCGGAATCGTCGGTTGCGCTGGGATTCGGTTTCCGATGCGGATTCCTGGGACTGCTTCACATGGAAATTATCCAGGAACGTCTGGACCGCGAGTTTAACATGGATGTGATTACCACCGTGCCGAACGTATCGTATATGGTATACGACAAGCAGGGTGAGGTGAAAGAGGTGCACAATCCGGCGGGAATGCCCGACGTGACCCTGATTGACCACATCGAAGAACCTTATATCAAGGCAACCATCATTACGACTACAAACTTTATCGGACCGATTATGTCGCTGTGTCTGGGCAAGCGCGGCGAACTTCTGAAACAGGAGTATATTAGCGGAAACCGCGTGGAGTTGCATTACAACATGCCTTTGGGCGAGATTGTGATTGACTTTTACGACAAACTGAAGAGTATCTCCAAGGGATATGCTTCGTTTGATTATCATCAGGATGGCTTCCGGCCTTCAAAACTGGTGAAACTGGATATTCTGCTCAATGGTGAACCGGTGGACGCCTTGTCTACGCTGACTCATTTTGACAATGCTACCGACTTTGGTCGCAGAATGTGTGAGAAACTGAAGGATCTGTTGCCCAGACAGCAGTTTGATATTGCCATTCAGGCTGCTATCGGTGCCAAGATCATTGCCCGCGAAACAGTAAAACAGGTAAGAAAGGATGTAACTGCCAAATGTTATGGTGGTGATATCAGCCGAAAAAGAAAATTGCTCGAAAAACAAAAGAAAGGTAAGAAACGTATGAAGCAGATTGGTAATGTTCAGGTGCCTCAGAAAGCCTTCCTTGCCGTTCTCAAATTAGATTAATCTTATGGATACCAGGGATGTCGCTCGTGAAATAGCACGAATTTATTGCAGACTTACGCCAGACGGTATAAATGCATTGGCAGAAATGCTTGTACCGTTTAAGTACGCAAAGGGAGATGTGATCATGCCGGAAGGGCATGTCTGCCAGTATATGTATTTTGTTAGCCGGGGCATGGTGCGTCAATATTATTATAAGAATAATAAGGACGTAACGGAACACTTCTCCTACGAAGGAAGAATTGTGATCTGCATTGAAAGTTTTCTGAAGCAGGAACCGTCAAGACTGATTGTGGAGGCTTTGGAGAACAGTGTGCTTTATGGCATTCCGTATGACAAATTGCAACGTAAGGCCGAGGAGAACCGAGAAATCGAGCTCTTGTTCAGAAAGATTCTGGAACATGCCTTGATCAGTTCTCAGGTGTATGCCGACAGCCAGCGCTTTGAGAATGCCACGGAGCGTTATCAGCGCCTGCTGGACAGCAAGCCCGAAATCTTGCTGCGTGCTCCAATGGTGCATGTTGCTTCTTATTTACAGATGTCGCCGGAAACATTAAGTCGCGTGCGCGGTGCTCATGTGGATGGTGGTGCTGCAACGGCAAATAAGGATGCCTGACAGAATGTGAAGCAGACTGCCGAAGGTTTTTTTAGATATGGAAATCCCCTGCCTCGAAGCATGATGAATGCAGAGACAGGGGATTTCTGGTTTTATGGATTTCGGTGTTTTAAGATCAGAAGCGGGGTAGCTCCGAAAGAGCATCCTGATAATAGGAGCGTTGCAATTCTTCCTTTTTGATGATTGTTTCGTTTGCCTGTAGTATATCCAGGTCAAGCCGTACGATCTCGTTTGCTTTGTCTGCGACATTTCTTTGGGCCAGCTGCTCCAAGGATTTGAGAAAAGAGCGTACGGCCGGGATATCGTCTTCGGTTTTTAACAGTGCCAGTTGGTTTGTGAATAGGGCTGTATTCCTTTTGAATCCTACAGGCTCTGTATCTCGGGCATTGCTGAAAACCGTTTGAGGATAGCGTTTCCTCAGTTCCTGGCGTGCCATTTCCAGGTTGGCTGCGGCATTATGGTTCGATCCCATGCCAATGATAAGGATATTCTGTTGGGGCATATCGGTAAATTTATTGCGACCAGACAATCGGGCTTTGATGGTTCCCGTTTGCCTGGTCGCAGGTGTACTATGAATTCAGTTTTTTCGTTGTCAGTGTTGCATTATGCTTTTTCTTCAGCATAAAGATAAACTCAAGTCCGCCATCGGCAACTTGTTTTGCATGCACGGTTCCGCCGTGGAAGATGATGGCATTCTTTACGATGGCCAGTCCCAGACCGGTACCTCCGATCTTTCGGCTGCGTCCTTTGTCAACGCGATAGAAGCGTTCGAAAAGGCGGGGCAGGTGGTTTGGGTCCACTCCGACACCATTGTCCTTGAAACTGAAGAAATAGAAATCTTCGTCTTCAAAAATACAGCTGATGGTAATCTTCTTTCCGATTCCGGCATAGGCAATGGCATTGTCTGTGAGATTCCGGAATATAGAGTAGAGCAGGGAGAAGTTACCGTCGATCATCATGTTGTCGGGGAACGAACAGGTCACTGTCATCTGCTTTTCTTCCAGAGGGAGAGCCAGTTCTGACACGATATTGTGGATAATCTGACTCAGGTTCAGAAGTTCCACATCAATGAGTGAGGAAGCCTCATCCAGGCGCGTCAATGCGGTGATGTCACGCAACAGGTTTGTGAGCCGCTGGCTCTGTGCAAAACTTCTTTGCAGGAACTGGTTCATCGTTTCCTGAGGAAGATCCGGATTGTTGATGATGGTCTCCAGATAACCTTGAATGCTGCTTACCGGCGTTTTCAGCTCGTGTGCCATATTCTGGGTAATCTGCCGTTTCATGCGGGCTTGCTCTTCCTGCTTGGTGATGTCGCTGATGGTCAGCTCAAAGCTGGCATCCTGAAATACGACAGCATCAATGGAGAAGATGTAACCGTTGCGATCAATGACTTCGGTCATCATCTTGGATTCGGCCATTGCATAGTCTTTGCAGGTGTCTTCAATGAACTGAATCAGTTTGGCAAATTCCGGAATGTTGAACACGTCCTGAATACATTCTATGTTTTTGTCGATAATCAGGTTGGCATATTGCGTGAACAAGGCATTCGACAGAATGACTTCGCGGCGCGGATTGAAGATGGCCAGTCCTTCATTCGATATCTGCAAGTGGGCAATCAGTTTCTCACGGGCAATGTAGAGCTCGTCTTTCGTGCGCCGCAAACGATAGTAGATATCTACAATGTGGCGGGCGATCATGTCGAGTTCATTGTCTCCGGTGGAGTGCTGCTTCAGTTCAAACGGTTCGTCCATATCGGCCTTTTTGGCGAACAGACGCAACTGGGTGATGGTCTTACCAAGGCGTGCCGTTAATTTGTAGAAGACAAAAGTCAGCACAAAGGTAATAAGCAAAATCCCCCAAAGGTAGTTCATGTCAGCTTTCAGCCGTTTGGAAAGACTGAAATCATAAGGCAGTGCACAACGGATGATGAGTTTCGAATCTTTGAAATAGCTGGCATAGTAGAAGAAAGGGGCCTTCATCGTTTCCGAGTTTCTCATAATCGAGTATCCGGAACCATACCTCAGAGCCTTGATGACTTCCTCACGGCCTGAGTGGTTTGCCATCGTCCGGGCAGCCTGTTGATTGTCATAAATGATTCTTCCGGTGGGAGTAATCAGAGTGACTCTCAGGCTCTCTATATGAGAGAAATTTACAAACGTATCTACCAGTTCTTCATATTCAGCTACAGGCTTCTTTGCGAGCATCTCATGCAGCTGGCTGTTGAATATGGCCAGACGGTCATTCAGGAGTTCTATCTTGTATTCCTTTTCACGCGTATACTGATAGAAGGTGAAACAGCCGGCAAAGAGCCAGAAGAGCAGGATGATCGAAAGAAACAGTTTATTGGAAAATGTTAATCTGAAATGCATCTCTTACTCCTTTGCTCCGGCTTCGAAATAATATCCGTAGCCTTGTCTTGTCATGATATACTTGCCATAGTCACCCAACTTCTTTCTCAGTCGCGTGATGTTGACATCAATGGTTCGGTCCAATACTTCTGCATCGTCGTGCCAGATTTTACGCAATATTTCCGCACGTGAGAATACCCGTCTTTCGTTTTCGATAAACAGGCGCAGCAACTCAAATTCTGTTTTGGTCAGCTGCAATACCTCGCCATGCAGAATCGCTTCTTTCAGCTTCATGTTAATCTTCAGATCCTTGTATCCGATTAAGGATGCCTGAGGAACAGCCTTAGGCGACGTGCGGCGCAATACGGCTTTTACGCGCAAAACAACTTCACGCAGGGAGAACGGTTTGGAAATATAGTCGTCCGCACCGAGTGTAAAACCGGTCACCGCATCATTTTCCGTATCACGTGCCGTCAGGAAGATAATGGGGATGTGATTCAGGTTCTTGGATTCCTTGAGCATCTTTGCCATACGGAATCCGGAGATTTCTCCCATCATCACATCCAACAGAATCAGATGATATTGCGTAAGATCTAGTTTGAGTGCTTCTTCTGCAGAATAGGCGATATCCACGTTATACCCTTCGTTCTCGAGATTAAAGCGCAGGATGTCACACAAATCTTCTTCGTCGTCTACAACCAAAATTTTGTAATCGTTCATAAACATAACTTTTAAAAATCTACTGCAAAAGTATAACCTTATTGTTACATGATTGTAAAGTCCATGTTACAATATTATTTCAGCACCCGATTAGTGCTGAAATTTTCTGCAAGCACGTACCAGATGGCGGAAATGACCAATAAGTTCCTGGCTTTCCTGCAGCATGCTCAGGTAAAGGAAATCTACCTTCAGACTGGTAGCAGTACTTTTGGCGATGCGTTGCTGCTGCTCTTTGCGCAGGTTTGACAAGGTTGCCTTCATTTCATTTCCCTTTTCGCGCAGTTCAATGGCGCGGGAGTATTCGTTGCTTTCAATCATCTGGGCAATGTCCCGAATGAAGGTGATGATGTCGCTCTTGATGGGCGCAAATTCTTTTTCATATTCTTCATTCAGCGGATTGAAGTTATTGTCCACGTGTTCGAAAATCGGTTCGCACATTCGTTTCAGGCAGTAGAAGCTTTGTTCGCAACTGTTGCAGGCAAGATAGAACCAAGTGTTTTTCTCGACAGCAACCAGCGGATCAATTTTGCGCAGACCGATAATTTCCTTGCGGCGCTGCACTTTCCAATGCTTCTTTTGAGTGTCCAGGTCATTGAATACCCTGCGCAGTTTTTTGACATCCTCTTCCACCAGACCGTCGGTAATAAGCACATAAGTGTCGGCAACGAAGCGAACCACCTCGGTCTGTGTGTTCAAGAAGTGTTTGCTCAGCAATGGCCAAGCCACTTTCGGGTCTTGTGTTTCTACCAGTTCGGTAAAGATCTCGTCCTTCTTGACAGATGACATCTTTTTCTTATAGCTACGGCTGTTGTTCCACAAAATCAGGACTACAGTGGCCATCAGCAGAATCATGGCAACGATACCGCCATAATATACAATCATGGTGACGATAAAACAAAGGAAGAATGCCGCACCTGCTGTCATGAACCAGCCGCCGATTACAGAAATTACACCGGTCACACGGAATACGGCACTCTCACGTCCCCAGGCGCGGTCGGCCAAAGAAGAACCCATACCCACCATAAAAGCTACGTAAGTAGTTGAGAGCGGAAGTTTGAGAGAAGTTCCGACTACAATCAGCAAGCCAGAGAGAACCAGGTTTACAGAAGCGCGAACCAGGTCGAAGGCTGCTCCTTTTTCCAGAATAGTCTCGTCCTGGTTAAAGCGGGAATTCACCCAAGTCTTTACGTTTTCAGGAACGTGCGCAATGACATATTCTGTGGAATTCATCACTCCGCGCACCAGGCGGCGGGCAAAGCGGGAAGAACCGAACATTTCGTCGCCGGCAGTCTGGCGAGACAGGTCGACGGATGTTTTGATTACGTTGTGTGCTTTCTTTGAGAAGGTCAGTGCTGCAATCATGATCACACCGGCCATCACGAGGAAGATCAATGGCGTTTTTGCCTCATCATTCAAGGAGCCCATCAGATAGGTCGTTGGGTCTGCTCCAGGGTGAGCCATGAAATCCTGATAAGAAGAGAAACCGGCCAGAGTAACTCCGATAAAGTTTACAAGATCATTGCCGGCGAAAGCCATAGCCAATGAGAATGTACCGAATAATACTGTGATTTTAAATATGTTGACCTTCAGCAGATGAAGTATTTGTGTAAGGATAGTAAAACCGATCAGGAACGAGATCAGTATGGTAGAAGTGTTGGATGCTATCCATGCCTTGATAGCAGGTGTCATGAAAGAGGCTGTGCCGAATCCTTTTACCATCAGGAAGTAAGAAATTGAGGTAAAAGCCAGACCACCGAATATGGCGATGGTGTATTTGAGATGTTTGGTATAGTGGAAAGTAAAGATGCAACGTGCAATCCATTGCACAATCAAACCGAAAATAAAAGCGATAGCCACCGATATGAATATGGCCATGATTACCGAAAGGGCCTTGTCGGTGTTGATCAGTTGGGCGTAGGTCAGTGAATGATCGTGCATCATCTTTACAAAAGCCAATGCCGTACTACCGCCCAGCAGCTCGAATACCATCGACACTGTGGTGGAAGTGGGCATACCCAGCATGTTGAACATGTCCAGCAGAATTACATCCGAGGCAACAACAGCCAGAAAGATGCACATCAGCTGTTCGAAGGTGAAGCATTCCGGACGGAAGATGCCGTGACGGGCGATATCCATCATGCCGTTACTTGTAGTGGCACCGACAAATACACCGATTGCGGCTACTGCTAAAATAAGTTTGAAACGGGCTGCCTTGGAGCCAATGGCAGAACTGAGAAAGTTTACCGCGTCATTACTAACTCCGACCGATAAATCGAAGATAGATAAAGCAAACAGGAATATGACAATTCCCAAATACACAAATTCCATAAAATAATGAATTTAATAATTTATTGATGCAAAGATACGAAAATTCATAGTTTTGTAACAGGTTTGTATTATCTGTATTTCTTAATTTTTTTAAAAGAAAGGAGCGCTTTGCATTAAAATTATCTATAGATAATCTGAATAAACCTTTTCTCCTATTTATATATAGAGGTCTGATAGAAAGAGAGAAAGCCCAGATACAAAAATCAGGTCGCTCTGCATTCCAGAATCGGGAATGCCGGAGCGACCTGACAGACAAATATCTTTTTTTGCTTAATCGAAGCGGATGGACTTGATTGGGTTGATTCGGGAAATCATCAGACTGGGCAGAACCAGTACGGACACGGAAATCAGCAGGGTAGACAGATTAATCAGCAAGACATAAAGCCAGTTGATAATCAGGGGTACCTCTTCTACATAATAAACCTGCGGGTCCAGTTTGATGATGCCGAACTGCTGTTGGATGAAGATGAGCAAGAAAGCCAAAAGATTACCCCAGAGGAGTCCCTTACCCACGATGAAGGTAGAGAACCAGAGGAAGATGCTGCGGATGGAACTGTCGCGTGCTCCCAGAGCCTTGAGGGTTCCGATAAAGACCGTGCGTTCCAGGATGATGATCAGCAGGCCCGATATCATGGTGATGCCCGCTACTCCCGTCATCAGAATCAGGATGACCCACACGTTGGTGTTCAGCAGGCTGAGCCAGGTAAACATCTGAGGGTAAAGATCTTCGATGGACATGGTCGAGAATGAGGCTCCGTAAACGTCTGTTCCGAGTTCCACGTTGATTCTTTTGGCCAGCTTTTGTGTCGTTGCTTTCAGGGCGTTGTAGTCTTTTACGGTGATGTTGAGCGAACTGCATTGGTTCTTTTGCCAGCCGTTCAGTCGGTTGCAGGTATAAATGTCGGTCAGCACCATATTGTTGTCCAGCTCGGCCAGATTGGTCCGGTAGATACCTTTCACCAGAAAGCGGCGGGCGCGCAGGGTGCGGTCAAAAAAGTAAGCAGATATTCTGTCGCCCGTTTTCAGGCGCAGTTCGCGGGCAATAGTCTCCGAGATAAGCACCTCGTTCGAGGCTTTCTGGTCGGAAAAGTCGGGCAGACTTCCCGAAAGCAGGTTCTTGTGGATGAAGGTTGTGTCAAATTCTTCTCCCACGCCTTTCAGAAGTATGCCTTTGAATACCTCGTCGGTTTTCAGAATACCGGCCTTGTAGCAAGTGCGTTCCCAGTGTGCAATGTTGGGAGTGCTTTTTACGATGCGCAGCAGCGAATCGTTCACCGCGATGGGATAAGACTCGGACGAAGCCTGGCTTTCATAGTTCTGCACCTGGATGTGCGAACCGAATCCGACCAGCTTGTTCTTGATCTCCTGCTTGAAGCCGAGCACCACGCACACGGAGATAATCATCACGGCCACGCCTATGGCCACTCCTCCGATGGCAATGTTGACGGCCAGTTTGGAAGCGCCTTTTTCGTTTCCTTTGTTTTTAAAGAGTCGTTTGGCTATAAAAACAACAAAATTCATTTTTAGGACCTTTTTAATATTAATGCATCTATTCTAATCCCTCAGGGGAAAACGGCGAAACCGCTCTGAAAAGAAAACAAGCCCAAAAAGAACACGCAGACTCTTTCTGGGCTTGTTTTCGAAGTATGTTGGGACATACATTATTCAGAAACCCGACCCGGATAAGCCTCCAGAGCTTTCCGGAGCACCACAATGGCGCGGTTCAGATCTTCCTTTTTCAATACATAAGCGATACGCACCTCGTTCTTTCCCGATCCCGGAGTGGTGTAGAAACCCGATGCCGGAGCCATCATGACGGTTTCTCCCTCATAGTTGAACTCCGTGAGACACCAGGCACAGAACTTTTCCGCATCATCAACCGGCAGTTTGGCTACCGTGTAGAAGGCACCCATCGGAATAGGAGAATAGACTCCCGGAATGCGGTTCAGTCCATCGATCAGGCATTTGCGTCGCTCTACATACTCGTCGTACACCTCGCGGCTGTATTCTTCCGGCTCGTCCAAAGAAGCCTCGGCTGCAATCTGACCGATGAGCGGAGGGCTCAAACGGGCCTGACAGAACTTCATCACCGCCTTGCGCACTTCGGCATTCTTGGTGATCAGGGCACCGATACGGATACCGCATTCGCTGTACCGCTTGGAAACGGAGTCGATGAGCACCACATTCTTCTCGATGCCTTCCAGATGGCAGGCCGAGATATAAGGAGAGCCGGTATAGATGAATTCACGATACACCTCGTCGGAGAACAGGTACAGGTCGTACTTTTTGACCAGATCGCGAATCTGGTTCATCTCGCGGTGCGTATACAGATAACCGGTCGGATTGTTCGGGTTACAGATCAGGATGGCGCGGGTGCGCTCGTTGATGAGTTCCTCGAATTTCTCCACCTTTGGCAGAGAGAATCCCTCTTCGATAGTGGTAGAGATGGTGCGGATAACCGCTCCTGCCGAAATGGCAAAAGCCATGTAGTTGGCATAAGCCGGTTCGGGCACGATGATTTCGTCGCCGGGATTCAGACACGACATGAAGGCGAAGAGTACGGCCTCCGAACCACCCGAAGTGATGATGATGTCGTCGGGAGTCAGACTGATGTGGTATTTCTCGTAATACTTGACCAGTTTCTTACGGTAACTCAGATATCCCTGGCTGGGACTGTATTCCAATACGGTGCGATCTATGTTGCGGATGGCATCCAGCGCCGCTTTGGGAGTGGGCAGGTCAGGTTGCCCGATATTTAGATGGTACACATGTATTCCGCGTTCTTTAGCCTGCTGTGCCAAGGGAGCAAGCTTTCTGATAGGCGATTCCGGCATTTCCTGGCCGCGCGTTGAGATTTTTGGCATATTATCTTTACTTATTTTAGAATAATATTGATTTCCTGTTATCAACTTGCAAATATACGATATTGACTTCAATTCGGCAAATAAAAGGGTTTTTAATTGGCCGTTCTCTTATCTTAATGGGCAAAACACGATAATAAATGAAAATAAATGTGTAAGTTTGCGGTTGCTTTCACTGAAGGCAACTAATTAGGATTTACTAAAATATAAAAGGAAATAAAAAGTTATGATGAACGAATGGTTTGAATGCAAGGTGAAGTATGAGAAGACTATGGAAAACGGAATGGTGAAGAAAGTCACCGAGCCTTATTTGGTAGACGCTTTGAGCTTCACTGAGGCAGAAAGACGCTTCCTGGAGGAGATTGAACCGTTTATGTCGGGAGAATACCAGGTTTCGGATATCAAGAGAGCCAAATATGCAGAACTCTTCGAGACCGATGACGAAGAGGCAGACAAGTGGTTTAAGGCCAAGGTGGCTTTTATCACTTTGGACGAGAAGACCGGTGTGGAGAAGAAAAGCGCCCAGAACATGCTGATTCAGGCTTCCGACCTGCGCGATGCGGTAAAGCGTCTCGACAAGGGAATGGAAGGCACGATGGCCGACTACGAAATCGCCTCTGTGATGGAGACTCCGATTATGGACGTGTTCCACTATAAGACTGCCGAGGTGGAGAAACCCGAGTTCCCCGACGCAGCCAATGTTTAATCTCAAAAGCCAGAAATCATGTCTGTTACTCAGGAAATCATTAAATTAAAGAGCGAGCTGCCCGAGCATGTATCGCTTGTGGCGGTTTCGAAATACCATCCGGCTTCTGCCATCAGAGAGGCTTATGAGGCCGGTCAGCGTATTTTTGGAGAAAGTCAGGTTCAGGAGTTGCAGCGCAAACATGAAGAGCTTCAGCTGGAGGGTATCCAGTGGCACTTTATCGGTCATTTGCAGACCAATAAAGTAAAGTATATTGCCCCTTATATTTCGCTGATTCATTCCGTGGATTCCGTCAAGCTGCTTCAGGAGATCAACAAGCAGGGAGAGAAGTGCGGACGGAAAATCAACTGCCTGTTGCAGTTGCATGTGGCCCGTGAGGAGAACAAGTACGGATTTACCGAAGACGAGTGCTGGGATTATCTGGCATCCGGCGCATGGAAGGAACTGCCGTTCGTGCAGTTGTGCGGTGTGATGTGCATTGCTACCAATACCGACGACGAGGCAGTTGTGCGTGGAGAATTCCGCCGAGCTTCAGCCTTTTTCAGCAAGGCCAGACAGGGGTTCTTTTCCGGTTGCGAAGCCTTTTCGGTATGCTCCTGGGGCATGAGCGAAGACTACCCGCTGGCTATTGAAGAGGGTAGCAATATGGTGCGTATCGGATCAATGATTTTCGGAATGCGTGTTTATTGACAATTTTTTTGGAGAAACCAGTTAAATCTCTTATTTTTGCGCAAACCAATCTTTTTTGTGCAATGAACATACCGAGTTTTAACGCGTGTATAGAGAAAAGCATCAAGGATAATTGGAACCTTGATGCTTTATCTGATTATCAGGGTGCCACCATGCAGTATAAGGATGTGGCGCGGGTAATTGAGAAACTACATATCATCTTTGAATATAGCGGTGTGCGCCCGGGAGATAAAGTTGCTCTTTGCGACAAGAACTCTGCCCATTGGGGAGCCGCCTTTCTGGCTACACTGACTTATGGTGCCGTAGCGGTGCCTATTCTGCATGAATTCAAGGCCGATCAGATTCACAACATCGTGAACCACAGCGAGGCCAAACTGCTTTTTGTCGGCGAGCAGATCTGGAAGAACCTGGATGCCGAAGCCATGCCGCAGGTGGAGGGAGTCATCAACATCATTGATTACTCTCTTTTCGTGAGCCGCACCGACAAGGTGGTTTATGCCCGCGAGAACCTGAACCGTCTTTTCGGAGAGAAGTTCCCGAAATTTTTCCGTCCCAACCATGTGAGCTATCATGTGGACGAGCCGGAGGAGCTGGCAGTAATCAACTACACCTCGGGCACCACGAGCTATTCCAAGGGAGTGATGATTCCGTATCGCGCCCTGTGGTCGAACTACGCCTTTGCTCAGGGAGCTTTGGGCGGACATTGCAAGGCCGGTTCCACAGTGCTCTCCATGCTGCCTATGGCGCACATGTATGGCATGGCCTTTGAATTCATCTTCGAATTCTGTCAGGGTGCCCACGTTTATTTCCTGACCAAGATGCCGACTCCGAAACTCTTGCTGGCGGCTCTGGCCGACGTGAAGCCGGTGATTGTCATCGCTGTGCCGCTGATTATCGAAAAGATTGTGCGCAAGGCCGTATGGCCTAAAATCAATTCGCGTGTGAAGATGCTGATGAAGCTGCCGGTCATCGGACAGAAAGTCAAGGGCCGCATCCGCGAAACCATGCGCGAATCTTTGGGAGGCAACTATTACGAGGTGATTATCGGTGGTGCGGCTCTGAACCACGAGGTGGAAGCATTTCTGAAAGACATCGGCTTCAACTATACCGTGGGTTATGGTGCTACGGAGTGCGCGCCGATTATAGCCTATGAAGACTGGAAGAAATTTAAGGAAGGTTCTTGCGGCAAGGCAGCTCCGCGTCTGGAAGTCATCATCAACAGTCATGATCCCGCTCATGAGGTGGGCGAGATTCTGGTGCGCGGAACCAATGTGATGCTGGGCTATTATAAGAATGAAGAAGCCACCGCCGAGACGATAGACGCTGAAGGCTGGTATCACACCGGCGATTTGGGTCTGATGGACGAGGAAGGAAACATCTTCATTAAGGGCCGCAGCAAGAACATGCTGTTGGGGGCCAGCGGACAGAATATCTATCCGGAGGAAATCGAAGACAAGTTGAACAACCTCACTCTGGTAGCTGAGAGTCTGGTGATCCAGCGTAATGAGAAACTCTACGGACTGGTGTATCCGGATTTTGACGAGGCCGCCAAGTTGGGACTTCAGGAGGCTGATCTGGTGCAGATTATGGAGCAGAACCGTCAGGAACTGAATGCCATGATTCCGGGATACAGTCAGCTGTCCGGAATCAAGATCTGCAAGGAAGAGTTTGAAAAGACTCCTAAAAAGAGTATCAAGCGTTTCCTTTATACCGATGTGGAAATCTGAAACGTGCGGAGACATCACGATGAAAGTGGTTTATCTGTATCATAGCGGCATGGCCTTTGAGCTGGAGCATTGCATCCTCATTGTGGATTACTATCAGCCGGAGGCCGTGACTGCCGTTTTGCAGCCGCAGGTGCGCCGGTTGCTGGGCTGCGGAAAGCCGGTTTACGTGCTGGTTTCTCATGTTCACGCCGATCATTTTGATCCGATCGTCCTGAGCTGGCAGCAGGAAGGTGAGGTGCATTATGTTTTTTCTGCCGATGTGGCTCCGGCTTTGCGAGGTAGGGAGGCACAGGTGCATTTCCTGAAGAAAGGAGAAGTTTTTCAGGACGAGAACCTGACGGTCAAGGCGTATGGCTCTACCGATGTGGGCATCTCCCTTTATATCCAGACCGAGGGATGGAAACTGTTTCATGCCGGCGATTTGAACAACTGGCATTGGAATGAGGAATCCACCGAGGAGGAGATCCGGCAAAGCGAACAGGAATATCAGGATGAACTGACTTTGATTGCTCAGGAAATCAAGGAGTTGGATGTGCTTTGTTTCCCGGTAGACTCCCGTTTGGGGCACGATTACATGCGCGGAGCCGAACAGTTTGTTTCGGCGGTGCCGGTGCGTTGGTTCGTGCCGATTCATTTCACTTCCGGTCGTCCCGAAGATCCGCTGGCTTTTGGATCGGTGGCCCGGAAATACGGCGCTTCCTTCTGGTGCGCCGCCCATGAATGTGACTCTGTTATTTTGGAAAAATAAAAGATAAGAAAAATTATGGAAATCAAGTCTAGATTTGATCATTTGAACGTAAATGTAACTGATTTGGAAAGAAGTATTGCCTTTTATGATCAGGCCCTTGGCCTGAAGGAGCATCATCGCAAGGAAGCCGCCGACGGTTCGTTCGTGCTGGTTTATCTGTGCGACGAGGCCAAGACTTTCTTTCTGGAACTGACCTGGCTCAAGGACCATCCTCAGGCATACGAGTTGGGAGAGAACGAAACCCACCTGTGCCTGCGTGTAGAAGGAGATTATGACCAGGTGCGTGCCTACCATCGCGAGATGGGATGCATCTGTTTTGAGAACCACGAGATGGGACTGTACTTTATCAACGATCCCGACGACTATTGGATTGAAATCCTTCCGGCAAAATAATGCAGGCCGAAATATAGGAAACATATCACGCGCCGCGGCAGCCTTTGTCAAAGGGCTGTTGCGGCGCGTGTGTTTTATCCTTCCGCCAGCGGTTTTGTCCTGAAAAAGTGCTCCTGAAAAAAGATGCTGATGAATTGCGCAAAACATCAAAATGATTTTCTCGGTTCATTGGGATGATTTTTTGAAGCGGTTGCATCGGTCTGCTTGCGGATGACCGAACGTGTCGGTGGTGCACCGTTTCGGACCAACCGCATCCTCCGTTTTATCTTCGGGGAAAAGAGGTGGGGCCGATGCGGACATTTTGTATGCAAAACCGCCGGTTTCCGGTTGTCATAACGGTCCGTTTTGGTGTGATTTTTAATCTAAAGTAACGTTAAAGCATTAAATGTTTGTAAAAATCTTGTTCGTTTAAGGTATTATGCTTATTTTTGATATATAATTGTATAATATTGGATATAAATGAACTTTAAATATTATCTTACCGGCATTGCCCTTGCTTTTGTTCTGGATGCAGGAGCTCAGAAAATAACTATAGGTAACTACACCTTCAAGGATGGAGGTGAATATCAAGGGGAGCTTTTCAAGGGAAAGCCCTATGGTAAAGGAATCACAAAATATCAGAACGGAGACACTTATCAGGGAGAATATGTCAAGGGAAAACGTCAGGGTTTTGGCGTTTATACCTTTTCCGATGGTGAGAAGTACGAAGGACAGTGGTTTCAGGATCAGCAGCACGGCAAGGGAATCTATTATTTTGTGAACAACAACAAATATGACGGTCTCTGGTTCCGTGACTATCAGCAGGGACAGGGAACCATGTACTATTATAACGGCGACGTTTATGTGGGCAACTGGCGCGGAGATATGCGCGAAGGGCAGGGCACCTATACCTTTGCCAACGGCGCATTCTACAAGGGCCAGTGGCTGAACGACCGGAAAGAGGGTAAGGGCGTGTTCGACTGGAATGACGGTTCGCGCTACGAAGGTGCCTGGAAAAACAACCAGAGAAACGGTAAGGGAACCTTCTATTACTCAGACGGTGACGTGTACAGCGGTGAGTGGGTAGACGATGTGCAGCATGGCAAGGGAACCTACAAATTCCACAACGGCGACGTGTACGAAGGCGACTATGTGCAGGGAGAAAGAACCGGCGAAGGAGTGTTCACTTTTGCCAACGGCAACAAGTATGTGGGACATTTCAAGGCAGGAGAGCAGGACGGAACCGGCACCTTTACCTGGGCCACCGGTGCGTCTTACGTGGGAACCTGGAAGGCAAACCGCCGCGACGGCAAAGGTGTTTACACCTGGAGTAACGGCGATGTGTATGACGGCGAATGGAAAAACGGTCAGATGGACGGACAGGGCATTCTGCGACTGGCCGACGGAACCAAGTTCAAGGGCACCTTTCGGAAAGGTGAGAAAAACGGTCCCGGAATTCTGGTGGACGCTGACGGAAAACGATATGAAGGAGGATTCCTGAATAACGAAAAAGACGGAGAGTATGTGCTGAAAGACAAGAATGGAAACATTCTGGAGAAAGGAACATACGCTCGCGGAGTAAAGAAAAACTAATCTAAAAACGACCTTTAAAAGGCCTTATAAAATCTTATTCTTATGGCAGAAAAAACAAAACGACCCAATTGCGCCAGGTTGAAAATGGTCAAGAACGACCCCTGGCTCGAACCTTACGAGCAGATCATCAATGACCGGCATGAATATGCTGTGCGCAGAATGAATGAATTGACAGGAAACGGGGCACAGACCCTTTCTGATTTTGCAACCGGATATCTGTATTTCGGCCTGCAGAAGACCGATAAGGGATGGGTGTTCCGCGAGTGGGCTCCCAATGCCACTTCCATGTTCCTGGTTGGTGATTTTAGCAAGTGGGAAGAGCTTCCCCAATACGAGCTCAAGAAAATCAACGACGCTGGTGTTTGGGAAGTGAAGCTGCGCAAGTCTGCCCTGAAACACGGTCAGTTCTATAAGCTGAAGGTTTACTGGGAAGGCGGTTGTGGTGAGCGTATTCCGGCATGGGCCAAGCGTGTGGTGCAGGATGAGGAAAGCCACATTTTTTCTGCTCAGGTATGGGACCCCGAGAATCCATACGTATTCAAGAAACGCAATTTCAAGATCAAGTCAAGCGCCCCGCTGCTCATTTACGAGTGCCATGTAGGTATGGCTCAGGATGCAGAGAAGGTGGGTACTTATAAGGAATTCAAGGACAATGTGTTGCCGCGTATCGTGGCCGACGGTTATAACTGTATTCAGATTATGGCCATTCAGGAGCATCCGTATTACGGCAGCTTCGGTTATCATGTGTCCAGCTTCTTCGCTCCGTCCAGCCGTTTCGGTACTCCCGAAGAGCTGAAGGAACTGATTGACGCCGCCCACGCCAAGGGTATTGCCGTGATTATGGACCTGGTTCACTCTCATGCCGTGAAGAACGAAATGGAGGGTCTGGCCAATTTTGCCGGCGATCCGTGTCAGTACTTCTGTCAGGGCGACCGTCGCGAGCATCCGGCATGGGACAGCCTCTGCTTTGACTACGGACGCAATGAGGTGGTACACTTCCTGTTGTCTAACTGTAAGTATTGGCTGGAGGAATTCCAGTTCGACGGTTTCCGCTTCGACGGCGTTACTTCCATGCTTTATTACAACCACGGTCTGGGCGAGGCTTATACCAACTATGGTGATTATTATAATGGTGCGCAGGATGATCAGGCAATCTGTTATCTGACACTGGCCAACCTGTTGATTCACGAAGTCAAGCCGAAGGCCATCACCATTGCTGAGGAAGTTTCCGGAATGCCGGGGCTGGCTTCCACATTCAAGGACGGCGGTATCGGATTCGACTACCGTATGGCCATGAATATTCCGGATTACTGGATCAAGCTGATCAAGGAATATGCCGACGAGAACTGGAAACCGAGCAGCATGTTCTGGGAGGTGACTAACCGCCGCAAGGATGAAAAGACCATTTCTTATTGCGAGAGTCACGACCAGGCATTGGTGGGCGACAAGACCATCATCTTCCGTCTGGTGGATGCAGACATGTACTGGCACTTCAAGATTGGCGACGAGAATTATCAGGCCGAGCGTGGTATTGCCCTGCACAAGATGATCCGTCTGCTCACCGCATCCACAATCAACGGCGGTTATCTGAACTTTATGGGAAATGAGTTCGGACATCCGGAATGGATTGACTTCCCGCGCGAAGGTAACGGATGGAGCTATAAATATGCCCGCCGCCAGTGGCATCTGGTAGATGATAACACATTGTGCTTTAAATATCTGGGAGATTTTGATAAAGAAATGATTCATCTGATCCGCAAGAAGGCCGGATTTGAAAAGACACCGGTGGTAGAGGTATGGCACAACGACGGCGACCAGGTGCTGGCATACAGCCGCAAGGATTTGCTCTTTGTGTTCAACTTCAGCTACAACCGCTCATATTCCGACTATGGCTTCATGATGCCGGAAGGTTCGTATGAGGTCGTGCTGAATACGGATGCACCGGAGTTTGGCGGACACGGTCTGAACGACGATCGTATAGAACATTTCACTTTGCACGATGACCTTCTGGCGCGCGATGGCAAGGGATGGCTGAAGCTGTATCTGCCGGCGCGAACAGCTATGGTGCTGCGTAAGAAGTGAGACAAATTGTAGTTGTTGAATGATGCGTAATAACGAAAAGGACAAATTTATGTGGAGGGCGACAAAGCTCTGTGCGACTCTTTTGTTCGCCCTCTTTTCTTTCTTATATCTATACTGCATGCAGGCGGACTTGTTGGCGTGCTTTCAGTACATCCTGTCTGATGGCCTCACGTCATACAGTCCGCTTGTAGGCGGATTGATCATCACGCTGCTTCTGGTTTTTCTGGGAGAACTGCTTGCCTATGCCTGTCCGTTGCCCACACCTTTTGTGGCTTTGTCTTATTTCCCTTCGGCTGTATTGCTGGCGGTGATCAGCGGAGGCACTCCGAAAAGTGACGGAATCGGGTTTGCGGCATCCGGCTGGATGTGGGTGGCTGTGACGGCTGTCGTGGTGGGGGTATGTATGCTTCTGCTGCGGAAATACGCCTCATACATCGTGCAGGACAAATACCGTTATACAGACTCCTGGCCCAATGCCCTGCTGTTTTTCCTGATGTTTGCCTTTGTGGGCAAGGTCGGTAATACGAACGACCGGTTGCATTATCAGCTCAAGGCAGAAAGCCTGCTGAACGATGAGTGTTATGATGAGATTCTGGAGATGCGACCGGGCAGTACGGGCATGTCTCCCGCTTTTCATGCCATACGCGCTTTGGCCTTGTCGCAGGATCAGCGTTTGGGCGAGGAACTCTTCCGTGCCCGCGGACTTTCCGGTTCTTCGGACCTGCTGGTGTCGGAGCATGAGTTCTTGTCGTGCGACAGTCTGGAATATAAGTTCTATGATTTCTGGGGAGCGCGTCCCGGCAAACATCTGCAACAGAATCCCGAACTGTTCTTCCAGATTATTCTGGAACGCAATCTGTGTGATTCTACACGCCGCAAGGAAGTGCAGGATCTCTACCTGAGCAGTCTGCTTCTGGACCGTAAGATTGACCAGTTCGCTTCGTCTGTGGTGAAATATTATCCGCTGAATGACTCTCTGCCGAGGCACTACCGCGAGGCTCTGATTCTGTATAAGCGGATACGCACGGCTCCGGTCTGCGTGTATGAGAATGAGTCGCTGGAAGAAAACTACAACGATTATCTCACTATGTCCCGCAACAAAGTGTCTGCACAGGAAGTGCAGAACAAGATCCGCCAGTCCTTCGGACGGACTTACTGGTACTATTATAACTACCGGTAAACGGGGGTAGCAGCTTTCAGACGGCCGCATTCGGGCTTTTTTTCGTTTTTTTTCGGCGAGAATAAGCAAAAAGTATATGGTTGATTCGTTTTTTTTTATACCTTTGCACACTAAATAGAAATAGTTCAAAGGGATGCATATAGAAGGAGAAAAATGTGTACAGCCGTATTGGAAAACGTACGGCGGAACAACAGAACGAAAAACTGACTTTTGCAAACTAATTTGTTTAGATTGCAAGGTGTCGGCCTTTTTTCCTTTCACAGTTTCTCCAACTTTACGACATATTGTTTGTTAGGCCACCTTTCGGTATTTATTTACCGGAATGAGTGGTCTTTCTTGTGTCCGTACGTTTCACTCTGGCAAGAACCAAACAATAATAACTATAATTATTCTTTATACAATAGTATTGTGCAATGAGAAATGTAACACTTATCCTCGACGACGGGACCAAATTTTGTGGAAAGTCGTTCGGCTATGAGAAGCCGGTGGCAGGCGAAGTTGTGTTTAACACAGCAATGATGGGATATCCCGAGAGTTTGACCGATCCGTCTTATGCCGGACAGCTTATGGTGCTGACTTATCCGTTGGTGGGAAATTATGGCGTTCCGGCCTTCACCTTCGAAGAAAACGGTTTGGCAACCTTTATGGAAAGCGACAAGATTTATGCCTCTGCAATCATTGTGTCGGATTACAGCAATGAGTATTCACACTGGAATGCCAAGGAAAGTCTGGCCGACTGGTTGAAGCGTGAGCAGATTCCGGGAATTACCGGCATTGACACTCGCGAACTGACTAAGGTGCTGCGTGAGCATGGTGTTATGATGGGTAAGATCATCTTCGACGACGAACCTGAGAATATTCCTCATGCTGACTATAACGGCGTGAACTTCGTGGACCGCGTGTCTTGCAAGGAAATCATCCGTTACAACACCGGCGCTCCCAAGAAAGTCGTTTTGGTGGACTGCGGTGTGAAGCACAATATTATCCGTTGCCTGATCAATCGTGGAGTAGAGGTCATCCGAGTGCCTTGGAACTACGATTTCAATGATATGGAGTTCGACGGTCTGTTCCTGGCCAACGGTCCCGGCGACCCGGACACTTGCGAGGATGCTGTAGTGAACATCCGCAAGTTCCTCAACTCAGACAAGGTGCGTCCTTGCATGGGTATCTGTATGGGTAACCAGCTGTTGAGCAAGGCAGCAGGAGCTAAGATCTACAAACTGAAGTACGGTCACCGTAGCCATAACCAGCCGGTTCGCATGGTCGGTACCAACAAATGCTTCATCACCAGCCAAAATCACGGATATGCAGTAGACAGCGATACTCTGGGACAGGATTGGGAACCATTGTTTGTGAACATGAACGACGGATCTAACGAAGGTATCCGCCACAAGACAAATCCTTGGTTCAGCGCACAGTTCCACCCGGAAGCTTGCAGCGGTCCGATTGATACTGAGTTCTTATTCGATGATTTTGTAAAACTTCTTTAATTCTTGACTTTAAATGATTGACAAAAATATTAAGAAGGTCCTGCTGTTAGGTTCAGGAGCCTTGAAAATCGGTGAAGCCGGTGAGTTTGATTATTCTGGTTCTCAGGCCTTGAAGGCACTGAAGGAAGAAGGTATTGAAACCGTATTGATCAACCCGAACATTGCCACAGTGCAGACCAGTGAGGGTGTGGCCGATCAGATTTACTTCCTGCCGGTAACCCCGTTCTTCGTAGAGAAGGTAATCGAGAAAGAGAAACCACAGGGCATCCTGTTGGCATTCGGTGGACAGACTGCCTTGAACTGCGGTGTGCAGCTTTACAAGAGCGGCATCCTGGAGAAGTATAATGTGCAGGTGCTCGGTACTCCGGTTCAGGCCATTATCGACACAGAGGACCGCGAGCTGTTCGTGAAGAAGCTGGACGAGATTGATGTGAAGACCATCAAGAGCCAGGCTTGCGAAAGCATCGAGGAAGCACGCAAGGCTGCTGCCGAGCTGGGTTATCCGGTCATCATCCGTGCCGCTTACGCACTGGGAGGTCTGGGTTCCGGCTTCTGCGACAACGAAGAAGAATTGAACAAACTGGCTGAGAAAGCCTTCTCATTCTCACCGCAGGTATTAGTAGAGAAGAGCTTGAAGGGCTGGAAGGAAATCGAATATGAGGTAGTGCGCGACAAGTACGACAACTGTATTACCGTATGTAATATGGAAAACTTCGACCCGCTGGGTATCCACACCGGTGAGAGTATCGTAATCGCTCCGTCGCAGACACTGACCAACTCTGAATATCACAAGTTGCGTGCCTTGAGTATCAAGATCGTGCGCCACATCGGTATCGTGGGAGAGTGTAACGTACAGTATGCATTCGACCCGGAATCTGAAGACTACCGCGTGATCGAGGTAAATGCCCGTCTGAGCCGTTCTTCAGCTTTGGCCTCAAAGGCAACCGGTTATCCGTTGGCGTTCGTAGCTGCCAAGTTGGGTATGGGCTACGGCTTGTTTGAGTTGAAGAACTCGGTTACCAAGACCACTTCAGCTTTCTTTGAGCCGGCATTGGACTATGTAGTCTGCAAGATCCCTCGTTGGGACTTGGGTAAGTTCCGTGGTGTAGACCGCGAATTGGGTTCATCCATGAAGTCAGTCGGCGAGGTGATGGCTATCGGCCGTACCTTCGAGGAGGCTATCCAGAAGGGTCTGCGTATGATCGGTCAGGGCATGCACGGTTTCGTAGAAAATAAGGAACTGGAGATCGAGAACATCGACGCTGCGCTGCGCGAACCGACCGACAAGCGTATCTTCATTATCTCTAAAGCCCTTTCAAAAGGCTATACTGTGGACCAGATTCACGAACTGACTAAGATTGACCGTTGGTTCCTGGAGAAACTGGCCAACATCAAGCAGACTTCACGCGAGTTGCACGCTTGCAAGAATATCAACCTGCTCGACAACGAGCTGCTCCGCAAGGCAAAGGTTCAGGGATTCACCGATTTCCAGATTGCCCGCGCCCTGGGTATGGAAGACGAACTCGACATTGACGATGCTATCCTGATTGTCCGTAACCGCCGTAAGGCAGCCGGCATTGTTCCGGTTGTGAAGCAGATCGATACATTGGCTGCCGAATATCCGGCACAGACCAACTATCTGTATCTTACTTACAGCGGTGTGGCTAATGACATCAAGTTCGAGCACGACAAGCGCAGCATCGTGGTATTGGGTTCCGGAGCTTACCGAATCGGTTCATCCGTAGAGTTCGACTGGTGCGGTGTGCAGGCTCTGAACACCATCCGCAAGGAAGGCTACCGCTCTGTCATGATCAACTATAATCCGGAAACCGTGTCAACCGACTACGATATGTGCGATCGTCTGTACTTCGACGAGTTGACATTCGAGCGTGTTATGGATATTCTGGATCTGGAGTGCCCGCACGGTGTGATCGTGTCTACCGGTGGACAGATTCCAAACAACCTCGCCATGCGTCTCGACGGCCAGCACATCCCATTGTTGGGAACTACCGCCAAGAGCATCGACAACGCCGAGGACCGCGAGAAATTCTCAGCCATGTTGAACCGCATCGGTGTAGACCAGCCGGAGTGGAGCGCCCTGACCAATATGGAAGATGTAAATGCCTTCATCGAGAAGGTTGGCTTCCCGGTATTGGTTCGTCCTTCATACGTACTTTCCGGTGCTGCCATGAACGTATGTTCTAACCAAGAAGAGTTGGAACGCTTCCTGAAACTGGCTGCCAACGTATCCCAGAAGCATCCGGTGGTGATCAGCAAGTTCCTGTTGAATGCCAAGGAAGTAGAAATGGATGCTGTGGCCAAGGACGGAGAAATCCTGGCATACGCCATCAGCGAGCACATTGAGTTTGCCGGTGTTCACTCAGGAGATGCTACCATCCAGTTCCCGGCACAGAAACTGTACGTGGAGACAGTACGCCGCATCAAGAAGATCTCTGGCGAGATTGCCCGTGAGCTGAAGATCAGCGGTCCGTTCAACATCCAGTTCCTGGCCAAGAACAACGACATCAAGGTAATTGAATGTAACCTGCGTGCTTCACGAAGCTTCCCGTTCGTAAGCAAGGTATTGAAGATAAACTTCATTGAGCTGGCTACCAAGGTAATGCTCGGATTGCCGGTAAGCAAACCGAACAAGAGTCTGTTCGACTTCGATTATGTAGGAATCAAGGCCAGCCAGTTCTCATTCAACCGCTTGCAGAAGGCCGACCCGGTATTGGGTGTAGATATGGCTTCAACCGGTGAGGTTGGCTGTTTGGGTGATGATACCGACAACGCTCTGATGCAGGCCATGCTTTCAGTAGGTCACCGTGTTCCGGAGAAGAACATCCTGCTCTCTACCGGAGGCGCCAAGCAGAAGGCAAGCATGCTCGATGCGGCCCGCGAGCTGAAAGAGAATGGTTACAACCTGTATGCTACCGGAGGTACCAGCCGCTTCCTCACAGAAAACGGCATTGAAAATACATTGGTATACTGGCCAAACGAGGAGGGACATCCTCAGGCATTGGATATGCTGCACCAGAAACAGATTGATATGGTGGTGAACATTCCGAAGAACCTCACCGAAGGCGAGATCAGCAACGGTTACAAGATCCGTCGTGCCGCCATCGACCTGAATATTCCGTTGATCACCAACGCTCGTCTGGCGAGTGCCTTTATCCATGCATTCTGCAAGATCAAGACCGATGACATTGTCATCAAGAGTTGGTCTGAATACAAGTAATAAAGGATATGTATGAATTTTGAAATCATCTTTGTATTGCTATGTCTGGTTGCAATGGTCGTTGCTTTAATCAACGACCGTATGCGACCAGGCATGGTCCTTTTCTCGGTGGTTGTGCTTTTTTTGTGCACGGGAATCATTTCTCCGAAGGAGTGTCTCGAAGGATTCTCCAATAAAGGCATGATCACGGTAGCCCTGCTTTTCCTGGTGAGCGAAGGTATTCGCAAGAGTGGGGTATTGGAACAGTTCATTTATCGGCTGCTCCCGAAGGAGAAGTGCAGTGTGGCCAAGGGCAACATGCACATGCTTCCTGTTATTGCCTTTATCTCTGCTTTCCTGAACAACACACCGGTTGTCGTGATCTTTGCCCCGATCATCAAGAACTGGGCCCGACGGACCGGACTCTCTGCCACAAAATTCCTGATTCCGCTTTCCTATGCCACTATATTGGGCGGTATGTGTACCCTGATCGGTACTTCAACCAACCTAGTGGTCGATGGTATGATTCAGGATGCGGGCTACGAAGGTTTTACGATTTTCGAACTCGGTAAAATCGGAGTGATCATTGCTGTAATCGGAATCACCTATCTGGTTTTCTTCTCCAAGAAGCTGTTGCCTGAGGTAAATGCCAAGGACGAAGAACTGGAAGATCTCACTGCCGAGAGCAATGTGGTTTGTGTAGAAGCCGTTATCGGAGCACGTTTTCCGGGCAACGGCAAAACTTTGAAGGAATTTGACTTTCCGCGTCACTATGGTGCTACAGTACGCAGTCTGCACCGCAATGGTGTGCGTCTGGAAGGCGACTGGATGAATATCCGTCTGTGTGAAAACGACACACTGGTATTGGAGACCGACGACAAGTTCATCCCCACCTGGGGCGACAGCCGTGTCTTCCTGATGCTTTCTGTAATGGATGCCGACATGCAGATGGAGCGCAAGAAGCGCTATTTTGCCATGATCCTGCTGTTGTTTATGATTGTGGGTGCCACTGTGGGCGAACTTCCCTTTGTGGCCAATCTGTTTCCCGGAGTCAAGCTCGACATGTTTTTCTTCGTGTGTATCACCACAGTCATTATGGCATGGACAAAGATGTTTTCTCCCAAGAACTATACCAAGTATATTTCCTGGGATGTACTGATTACGATTGCCTGCGCCTTTGCCATCAGCAAGGCTATGGAAAACTCCGGTTTTGCAACATTCATTGCCAATCAGATAATCGGACTTACCGATTCACTGGGACCGCACGCCCTGCTGGCCATCATCTTCCTGATCACCAATCTGTGTACGGAGCTGATCACCAACAATGCCGCTGCCGCATTGGCTTTCCCCATTGCACTGGCCGTATCCCGTCAGTTGGGTGTTGACCCTACGCCGTTCTTTGTGGTGATCTGTGTCGCCGCTTCGGCTTCGTTCTCCACACCGATCGGTTATCAGACCAACCTGATTGTGCAGGGTATCGGAGGTTACAAGTTTACCGACTTTGTACGTATCGGTTTGCCGCTGAATATCATCGTATTCATATTATCCATTATACTAATCCCTATGTTCTGGAACTTCTAAAACGAACAGAAGATGACACAAGAGAATAACATATATCCCATCTATGACAAGATGATGACCCGTGCCGACAAGGAAGCCTTGCTCGGTCAGAAAGGTATGATGATCTGGTTCACCGGTCTTTCCGGTTCCGGCAAGAGCACCATTGCTCTGAGTCTGGAACGCGAACTGGACAAGCGCGGCGTTCTGTGCCGTATTCTCGACGGTGACAATATCCGTTCGGGCATCAACCGCAATCTCGGTTTCTCGGAAGAGGACCGTGTGGAAAACATCCGCCGTATTGCCGAAGTGGGCAAGCTGTTTGTAGATACCGGCATTGTGACCATTGCCGCATTCATCAGCCCGACCAACCAGCTTCGTGAGATGGCAGCCGAGATTATCGGCAAGGACGATTTCCGTGAAATTTATGTCAGCACCCCGCTGAGCGTCTGCGAGCAGCGCGATGTCAAGGGCCTTTATGCCCGTGCCCGTCGCGGTGAGATCAAGGACTTTACCGGAGTGAGCGCTCCGTTCGAGGCACCCGAGCATCCTGCTCTTTCACTCGACACCTCCAAACTCTCTTTGGAGGAAGCCGTGAACCAGGTGCTTCAGTTAATTTTCGAATCAAATAACAACAAATAATATTGATTATGGCAGAATATAGTTTGAGTCATTTGCAGGAGCTCGAGGCCGAGTCTATCCACATCATCCGTGAGGTGGCCGCCGAGTTTGAAAATCCTGTGATGCTTTATTCCATAGGTAAGGACTCTTCTGTAATGGTGCGTCTGGCCGAGAAAGCCTTTGCGCCCGGAAAAGTTCCGTTCCCTTTGATGCACATCGATTCCAAGTGGAAATTCAAGGAAATGATCGAGTTCCGCGACAACTACGCCAAGCAGTATGGCTGGAACCTGATTGTAGAGTCTAACATGGAAGCCTTCCATGCCGGTGTGGGTCCGTTTACCCACGGCAGTAAGGTACACACCGACCTGATGAAGACCAAGGCTCTGCTCGATGCTTTGGCAAAATACAAGTTCGATGCCGCTTTCGGTGGCGCTCGCCGTGATGAGGAGAAGAGCCGTGCCAAGGAGCGTATTTTCTCTTTCCGCGACCAGTTCCAGCAGTGGGACCCGAAGAACCAGCGTCCGGAGTTGTGGGACATCTACAACAGCCGCGTGCATAAGGGCGAGAGCATCCGTGTGTTCCCGTTGAGCAACTGGACCGAGCTCGACATCTGGCAGTACATCCGTCTGGAGAACATTCCTATTGTGCCGCTGTACTTCGCCAAGGAGCGTCCGGTGGTCAATATCGACGGTCAGCTCATCATGCCGGATGACGACCGTCTGCCGGAGAAATATCGTGACCAGATCGAGATGAAGAAGATCCGTTTCCGTACTCTGGGCTGCTGGCCGCTGACCGGAGCCATCGAGAGCGAGGCAGACACCATCGAGAAGATTGTGGAGGAAATGATGACCACCACCAAGAGTGAGCGTACCACCCGTGTGATCGACTTCGACCAGGAAGCATCCATGGAGCAGAAAAAGCGTGAAGGATATTTTTAAAACAGAAAGATTATGGCAGTTCAAAATATTAAGGAATTCCTGGATCAGGATGAAAAGAAAGACCTGTTGCGTTTGCTGACCGCCGGTTCTGTAGACGACGGAAAGTCTACGCTGATCGGCCGTCTGCTGTTCGACAGCAAGAAGCTCTATGAAGACCAATTGCAGGCGTTGGAGCGCGACAGCAAGCGTGTGGGCAATGCCGGTGAGCACATCGACTACGCCCTGTTGCTCGACGGACTGAAAGCCGAGCGTGAGGAAGGTATCACCATCGACGTGGCTTACCGTTATTTCTCAACCAATTTGCGTAAGTTCATCATTGCCGACACTCCGGGACACGAACAATATACCCGCAATATGATTACCGGCGGATCAACCGCCAATCTGGCCATCATTCTGGTAGATGCCCGTACCGGTGTCATCACCCAGACCCGTCGCCACACTTTCCTGGTGTCTTTGCTCGGCATCAAGCACATTGTGTTGGCTGTAAACAAGATGGACCTGGTAGACTTCAGTCAGGAAGTATTCGACAAGATTGTGGGCGAGTACCGCAAGCTGACCGATTACCTGGGTATTGACGATGTAACCTGCTTCCCGCTGTCCGCCCTCGATGGCGACAACGTGGTAGAGAAGTCCGACCGTACTCCGTGGTACGAAGGACCGGCATTGCTCGACTTCCTGGAGACTGTGCCTATCCACACCGACCGCAATATGGACGATTTCCGCTATCCGGTGCAGTACGTGCTGCGTCCGAACCTCGACTTCCGTGGTTTCTGCGGCAAGATCGCTTCCGGCGTAATCCGTAAGGGCGACGAAATCATGGCCCTGCCTTCCAAGAAGAAATCACACGTAAAGAGCATCGTGACCTACGAGGGCGAGCTCGAAGAAGCTTTCTGTCCGCAGTGTGTCACCATTACTTTGGAGGATGAGATCGACATCTCCCGTGGCGAGATGATTGTCAAAAGCGACAATCTGCCGGAGATCGGTCGTCATGTAGAAACCATGCTTGTGTGGATGGACGAGGAGCCTATGGACCGCAAGAAGCAGTTCTATCTGAAACACAATACCAATACCACCCGTGCCACCATCGATCAGATTGCCTATAAGGTAGATGTGAACACTATGGAGCAAAGCCCGGCCGAGTTCTTCAAACTCAACGAGATCGGACGTGTGCAGATCACCACAGCCAAGACCCTGTTCTTCGACGCCTATTCCAAGAACAAGGCTACCGGTTCGTTCATTTTGATTGACCCGATTACCAACAACACTAGTGCGGTGGGTATGATCATCGGTCCTACAGATGTAGCCGACATCGAGCACGAAGATATTCCGGAACTGAACCTGCCGAAGCTGGGTATTGCTCCGGAGCATTACGACGCAATCGAGAAGGCTGTGAAAGACCTTTCACGTCAGGGTATTGCCATTAACATCATCAAATAAGAGAGGAGGAAGGAATGGGACTACTGGAATTCAGTAAATTACCGGTCAATACGCTTGTAGGTGCAGATTGGGATACATTCAAGAAGATGACCGACGGGCAGAATATCGGTTCCAAATACAAGAACAAGTATTATCTGACCAAGGGCGTATGCCGCCTGTTGAGCACCCTCAAGTGCTTGCAGGACAAGAAGTACGAAAAGCTGCTGGCTTCACAGCCGTTGCAGAACGACCCCGTGTTCATCTTGGGCCACTGGCGCAGCGGAACCACTTTCGTGCACAACATCTTTGCGCAGGACAAGCATTTCGGTTACACCACTACTTATCAGACTGTGTTCCCGCACCTGATGATGTTCGGACAGCCTATGTTCAAGAAGACCATGGGCTGGCTGATGCCGGACAAGCGTCCGACCGACAACATGGAGCTGGCGCCCGATCTGCCTCAGGAGGAAGAGTTCGCCCTGTCGAACATGATGCCATATTCTTATTATGACTTCTGGTTCTTTCCGGAGCGCATGATGGAGTATTGCGAGCGTTACCTCACTTTTGAGAAGATCATCCCCGAGGAGTTGAAGGTATTTAAGGAGACCTTCCTCAAACTGGTGAAGATTTCGTTGTGGAATACCGGCGGCACACAGTATCTGTCCAAGAACCCGCCACACACTGGTCGTGTAAAGGCCCTGGTGGAACTGTTCCCCAATGCCAAGTTCATCTATCTGATGCGTAACCCATACACTGTGTTCGAGAGCACCCGCAGCTTCTTCAACAACACCATCAAGCCGCTGGAGCTCCAGCCTTACGATGAGAACGTGATGGAGCAGAATATTCTCGATGCCTATACACAGCTGTATCGTGCTTACGAGGAGCAGAAGAAGTTCATCCCCGAAGGCAATCTCTATGAGGTGAAGTTTGAGGAGTTTGAGCGTGACGCTTTGGCCACCACCGAGGATATTTACCGCAAGCTGAATATTCCGGGATGGGAAGAAGCCCGTCCGGCCATTGAGGCTTATGTGGGCAAGAAGAAAGGCTACAAGAAGAACAAGTATGAATACAAGCCGCGCACCGTTCAGCTGGTGAACGACAACTGGGGCTATGCCTTGAAGGACTGGGATTACCCGGTGCACTAAGCTGAGCATGGCTTGACGAATATTATTGTATAAAATGACTCCGTCCCCTTTTCCGAGTGATTCGGGAGAGGGGACAGAGTTTTTTGTAATTGTATGCGATTTCTTATTTAATGGATTGAAATTTCTTGTATATTTATATTATTGACATGATTACATTGTGAATTAAATAAACATATAAATACTTATGTGTTTGATTCTGTTACACAATATCTACAACAGTAGAAATTAATTATGTCTTATAGACTGTCTGCACCTCCGGTAAGACATTCCAATCTACAATAGTAGAAATTAATTATGTCTTATAGACATTTTGAAAGGAGGTGTAAATATGAACGATCTACAATAGTAGAAATTAATTATGTCTTATAGACCTGATATACAGACGACCGTCACGCTCTAATCTACAATAGTAGAAATTAATTATGTCTTATAGACATGCAGTAATATGCGGCATCTTCGGAGATCTACAATAGTAGAAATTAATTATGTCTTATAGACATTGCCGCAAAAGGTAATTAAGGCAATATCTACAATAGTAGAAATTAATTATGTCTTATAGACTCCCCCTATATAGGTATTGCTATAATAATGATCTACAATAGTAGAAATTAATTATGTCTTATAGACATCCATGCTGAGCTTACTGAAACACCTACAATCTACAATAGTAGAAATTAATTATGTCTTATAGACACATTCTTTGACATTAATGACATTCCTGATCTACAATAGTAGAAATTAATTATGTCTTATAGACAACAACCAAACAAATCGAAGAAATTATATCTACAATAGTAGAAATTAATTATGTCTTATAGACGGAGTAAAGGAGCAGTACACGGCCGAGATCTACAATAGTAGAAATTAATTATGTCTTATAGACAGAGAAGCTGACAACAAAGGAGACTTCGAATCTACAATAGTAGAAATTAATTATGTCTTATAGACTGGGACAAGGAACAGGTCGAAAGCGGAAATCTACAATAGTAGAAATTAATTATGTCTTATAGACGCAGAGTATAAGACAAAGATTGATGCCTTATCTACAATAGTAGAAATTAATTATGTCTTATAGACCCAAATCTTTTTCATACTGACAGCACATATCTACAATAGTAGAAATTAATTATGTCTTATAGACCTTATGATTGCATGATAGTAGCAACTACATCTACAATAGTAGAAATTAATTATGTCTTATAGACCCCTAAAGCAGATATCACCAGGATAATGATCTACAATAGTAGAAATTAATTATGTCTTATAGACTTGATAATATCTTTTTTGCCTTTCGTTATCTACAATAGTAGAAATTAATTATGTCTTATAGACTAAACAAGAGTATACTGATGCCCTCGAATCTACAATAGTAGAAATTAATTATGTCTTATAGACAAAGGTACCGATACTATCACCAATACCAATCTACAATAGTAGAAATTAATTATGTCTTATAGACACTGGAGCCAGAGACATGGGCGAAAGTAGATCTACAATAGTAGAAATTAATTATGTCTTATAGACCCACATAAACCAAACGAGTTCTTCTCGATCTACAATAGTAGAAATTAATTATGTCTTATAGACAGTTTCTTTGTTAGATCCTGTACTAGCGATCTACAATAGTAGAAATTAATTATGTCTTATAGACCGTCGAAAATCAAGGCGGCGCAATTGGCATCTACAATAGTAGAAATTAATTATGTCTTATAGACTTCACTTGCTATTAGAGATAGTGGTTTATCTACAATAGTAGAAATTAATTATGTCTTATAGACAGAATACGCTTGATGTGCCGTTTCTATCTACAATAGTAGAAATTAATTATGTCTTATAGACAATTGGTTAAGAGTAAACACCCGGCGGATCTACAATAGTAGAAATTAATTATGTCTTATAGACAATTAGTTTACACACCCAACGAGCCATGAATCTACAATAGTAGAAATTAATTATGTCTTATAGACAATGAGTTAAGAATTGAAGAATACAACATCTACAATAGTAGAAATTAATTATGTCTTATAGACAAGATACAACCAAAAGTCACTGCAATCATCTACAATAGTAGAAATTAATTATGTCTTATAGACTGAAGATGTGGACTTGAAAAAGTTGCAGATCTACAATAGTAGAAATTAATTATGTCTTATAGACTTCAGAAAGTAGCCTTTCAGCGCCTGAATCTACAATAGTAGAAATTAATTATGTCTTATAGACTCTAATATCGCAAAGATACATATAAATCTTTAAAATCAAAACAGTTACAGGAGTATGTTTTAGATATTATTATTCCCCCTTTTCTTTTAGAATTATATATATGCTTGAATCTTAGTACATTACTTATTCTATGCAAAAAATAGAGAGTTAGGTTTGTTTTTCACCTTAAAAGAAAACTACATCCTGATCCCGATGTATAGCGTTGCCATATTTCGTTAGGTCAGATTGGTTGACTTCAAATATGACAACACTATCTGAAGGCTCAAAATGTTTAGAGTATTCTTGAATTTTGAGTTTCATATTATCAATAACCCGTTTGGTGTTTACGACTTCATATACAGAAAACTGCAATCGAATAGCACCATGTTTCGTTATCATACGTTGAAAACGAGAACGTTTCAGATCATCAGCTATATCATAACTTACAATAATCATATTTAGAATTTATATTTGGGAAAATTTATTTGAGAATGTCTTTGCATGAAATAACGATAATAACTCTGAATGAACCGATATATTTCCATTTTATGTTCTAATAGTGCTGTATAAAAGGTTTTGTAATATTCGGAGCATACTTCCTTTTTTAATCTGTATTCAGACTTGTAGAGTTCAAAATCAGATTGTTTGAATTGTTTCCGATTATATGCCAATAATATTGTGTGATCAATAATGCAACGAAAAGGTTCCATTAAATCACAAATGAGGGATTTACGTTTATACCATGTTCTATGATAGACACCAATATACAAATCAAAACCAAACATGCGAACAAAACATTCAATATAGTTAAAAAGAATAGTATAGCCGATATCTAAAGTTACATTCAGTATGTCAATTTTTGTTCTGGGCATTCGTTTCTGCCAGCCTAAATGCTGAAAATATGCCTTGAAAAAGGATTTTGAGACGGCTCCTTCCAACCCTAAGAGCTGATTATATTCATTGATATCTCTAATGCTGTTTAATGCAGCTTTGCAGAAGGAAATTGCAGAAGTGGTGAGTTCATCTTTTTTTCTTGTTTTTAAAAGGGCTGAACATTGATTCTGAATTTTGTTTTCTATTATAGATAGAGCTATAGACAAATTCTCTTTTTCAAATTCATATTGCTTTTTCCTTAAGAGGAAATTGCCTTCAGCACTATCTGCCCAATAGAAAACCGGACGCAAATTGGGTTTCATAACAATTAAAGCCACATTAAATTTCTTACACTTTTCAATTAAGGGAGTTGTTACGGTTATGTGTCCGATTACGAATAATGCAAGGAGTTTCTGAAAGGGTATTTTGGTTAGGGTTTTGTTCTTTCCGTCGTTTAATTCTTCCAAAAGAAGTTCCCCATTGGATACTCTCATACTCCGTTCGTGATCAATGCAGTTGATTACAAATATGGTGCGGACTTCAATGTCTTTATGTGTATACATTTTCTTGGTTAGTTTTATCACATAGGTTGCAATAAATGCAATGCCTACATTTGTTTGGGTTTACAGGAATTTCATTCTTTGGGTCATAATTTCTAAAGGAATCAATAAAGGCAAGCAATTCTTGTTTTTCTTGTTCACCGGGAAGAGGGATATTATATACTTTATTGCGGGAAGTTTCATAAAACGCAATCTTTTCGATTTCATATCCCATCTCCAGCATGCAATAATATTGCATCCATAGTTGATAGACTTGTCCTCTATAAATCTGTTTTAATTGATATTTCCTTTCAACAAGTGTTTTTGTTGAAAGTTTGTATAAATCAATTTTACCCACAACGCCAAAAGTATCACTACAGACGGACAATGACATCAAACAGTCCTTGGAGGTTGTGGCTTGTTTGGTGTCTATGGACCGATGTGCTATTCTGCCATTGGTTTGCGGAGTCGCATGGTACAGACTTTCGTCCGTATCCATATATACATTATGAAGGTATATTGAATACGGACAAAAGATGTAGTCATTGAGCATAGATATGGAAATATAGTCATTCATTATCTTGCTTATTTGTCAATCTCTTGGGCATAGATTAGCCAGTCTTTGTTGGTTATCTTTAAATCGGGTTTTGAAGATTCCTCCGCATTTCTGATTCGTTCAATCAACATCAAACCTTTGCGTGCTATATTATAGGCACCATTAGCATCTGCATTCTGTGGCAGTTGTTCATTGGCAGTTCTGCTATCGTAAAATGCGCCTTGTTTGTTGCGCACAGGGGAAATCAGGTAGTCCGTTTCTGTTCCGGTCACACTATTGCGTATCTGGAGCATCAGTTTGAATAATTCGATGAAAGATATAAAGAACTCTTTTCCAACGGTGTTGGCCAGTTCTTCTTTAATATTGGCATGAATATCAACGCCGGCCTCATCAAACAATTTCTTGAACTCTTCGGTTAATACAATCTCTTTACTGTCCCATTGTGAGTTTTTGGCTTCGTTCCGGAATGTTTTTACACGAGTGCCATAGGAACACAGCGTCCATTGGCTACGGGTGCCTTCAGCTTTCTTTGTAAAGTTCGAATAGTCAAACGAGAATTCAAACCAATCCTGCTGGGCATTGTAACGGATAGAAGTAAATTTGCTAAAGAATGCTTTTGCTTTATCTACGCTCTCATAATGCACATCAAACAGATTGACAAATCCTGTTGTAGGGTCCATCTTACTGGTATTCCAAGCAGGAATGTAGTAGAGGAAACCGCATTGTTTGCCTAACTTTGCAAAACTTTCAAATTTATTGGTAAGCTGATAGGCATGCAGCACTCCTCCAGGTTGATCTGCCTGATTCTTTTTGAAGACAAGATAATTCAGTTTGTCGATTAGCATTTTCTCAAACTTCTGGTATACTTGCTTTTCAACTTTTTGTCGGCCTCGCATAAAGCCGGAGTTCAGATCTTCAAGAACAACAATGGCGTTGTATTTGACCATCAACTCTGAAATTTTGTGAACGACCTGACTTAAATAGCCTTCTTTAAGCTCTTTGATATTTTCTATGCTCTGCCAGCTCTGGCGGGCCTTTAAGCGCTCATCCTCTTTGCGTTGCAACAGTTCGTGATAGTTGGTTGCATACTTCCTACCATTGTACTCAGTGATAATCTCATTCAGTGAGAATTGTTCGCAAATCTGTCCTTGCATATCGGTCACAACCAGATAAAGCAAATGGCGTTCACCTCTGTCTATGCCGATAACATGCAGGTCGTCAGTATTTCTGAGATAAGTATTTACTTCTGAGTTTATGTTTCCTGAACCGGTAGCCTTGAAGTTCATGGTAATCGGTACGTGGAACTGGAATTGGTCAACAGTGTAACGTTTGTCTTTTATTAAATCATAGGCAAAGACACTTTCTTTTTTCTCATTTAATATATTCTTGTTTTTAACAGGCTGATTTGCCGGATGGGTAGGATGTACTGATTTTATGCTTGATTTACGGAAAAATACCTCAGCTTCACCATTCAGTTTATATACTACATCTGAAAGATTTTTTTCATCAAACAGCATTTTCCAATATAAGGTATGCATATTCGGTGTACCCTTACTATATGATGAGAAATCTTTATTGTAGATCTGGAACAGATAGATTTTTCCTTCTTCGACCAACTGATCTATATATTCCGATGAAATTTTCGAAAAAGTCAGTTTATATCCTTGATCTGATACTTCTCGATAAAATTTGCTGATATCAGAGTATGAAGAAGTTTCTGAAAAATGAAAGTTAAATTGTTTCCAGTCTTCATGTTTGTTCAGCGATTGCTTGAAGAAGTCAATCAGTGCATGGCAATCTTCAAGATTAAAGTTGTCTCCTTTAGCATGAGTACCGCGTTGATAACGTTCTTGAATCTCTTTACTTGGCTTAAAAATTGCTGATCCCGATTCAGATGAGATGAAAACTCTGGGTAAATTCATGTATGGGTTTGGTAATTGCTTGTACTCCATTTTTTCATAAGAGCTTTTCTCATCACCAGATGGGTATGAGGAAAATACTTTATTGTGTTTTTTGTTCATAATAGCAAGATAGTACAAACCATTACGACGCAAAATAACGGAAGTATAGTCTGTTTCTTTATTTAGTTCCCAACCTTTTAAAAGTGTAGGATTTTTGAAATTCAGTTTTATCTTTTCTTCCGAATATGGTTTCTGCGTGACATAGTTTCTAACCTTATTATATAAAGGTGTCAATAAATCCAACTCATTCCAGAATTCAGCTAATTCTCCATAAAAGCGTTCATCCTTGTTGGCTTCATCACCGCTACCCAGCATGGGCTTGATAAACAGTTGAAGTCCTTTGATGGTGTCCAGCAATTGTTTGATCTTTTGTGTCGCTTCAGCATCTTGTAACAGTTTACGTTCTGTGTTCCAATCTTTATGTAGAATTTCTTCTGCATCCGTATAGGCATTCGTGATTCTTGCAAAATGATTTTCCATTTGTGTGGTTTCATTTTGCACAGCGCCTAAAGTCTTAAAATATTCTTCAATTCCTGCAGAAGCAATATTCTGTAAGCAATGGTTTATAAAACTTATTGAAAAACTTGATTTTGACTTATACAGTTTATCAATGCGTGTCTGATAGTCTTCATAACTCTCTTTCTTTTTCTGCGGAAGTGTGTTCTCGAGTTCTTTTTTTATCGCATTCTGAATAGCGCTCCAATGGCCATACATGCGCTGTGAAATTTCAGTGAGCTGTTGGTCATTGCGAACATATACTCCCGATAAGTCATAGCTTGATATATTTTCCAGGAGAATACGCAATGCGCCCGAACCGAGAACAGTGCTTTGTAGGGTTGCATAAAACTCATTTATGGCCAGAATAACCTCGCGATCATTTTTATATGTGTCCGGTAACCATGAAATGGCTTCACGGTCACTTAAAATTTGCTTGAAAAGTGTCTTGAACTTTGGCAACTTTTTATCTTTGTGATGCTGGTTGTATAGATTAATGTATTCGTTCAGACCTTGAATCTTTTCACCATTTTTGGTTGTTTTACCACCGATGATGGCATTATAAACATCTATGTGTTTTTGAGTGAGGATCATTGTGAAATAATCCAACTGGAAAAGGTCGTCTATTTTTATTACCTGGAGATATTCTTCAAAATTTTTATAGAGTTCTGAGAACTTCTCTGCAATTTCGGTTGAAGCAATAGAGGCAAAAACCTGCATGTTGTCGATAAATCTCGGCAGGTTCTCGTGAATCAGACGGTAGGCAATGGCGGTTGATTTTTCATCTGCCGAATACATGTTCTTTCGGTTTTCGTGGAAGCCTGTGAAATAGACTGTGAAATTCTGGAACTCAGATATCAGTGAAACTTTTTGATCCGAGTCTGCATCACCTTGTACAAATTCAATCAGATCTTCTTGAATCAGTTCTTTCTTGTCAATTCTTTTAAAACGTTCGTCTTTGGTTAGGCGGTCTGCTATCTGTTTTCTTAAAGACTGCTGGATTTTCTCAAAACATTTCTGTTCTTTTTCATCTTTTGAACCTAAATGGTAGTAATAGAAGTATTCTTCCAGAGAGTTCAGATTTCCTGTATTTTCATATTTCAGTTTGAAATCTTGAAGCATCAGACTGATATATGCTTTATGATATTCGTCTATGATGGCTTTTACTTTAATATAACTTTCTGCACGATGTTGGTCCTCTTCCAGAATTCCACTGGAAATAATGTTAGATAAAGTGTTGCCGATAGGAAGCAGTTTGAAACGGAGAGTTTTTGATAAAGAATACTTTCCGGTGAAAGCGTCTAATTTTAATGATGAGTTATTTGTCATAGTCAGATAATATTTAGTTGGAATTTAATTTATAACCATTCGATGTGATTAATCTTATTGCAGAGTTGGTTTCCTGTTCTGTCTGAAATTTCTTCTGGGCTTAATAACCCTTCAGATAACGCACGTTGGAGTAATCGCTCATAACGGCATGCTTCATCTGATAGAGGATATTTTCCCCAACCAGTTTCCATTTTGTTTTTATTGATATAATAATCAAATATATAATTGTAGTATTCTTCTGTGATGACTGTCAGATCCTTTAAGCGGTGTACTATGGCCGCAATAGACATTCCGTATGAGTTTCGCAATGAAATCAATTCCTCCATTGCCAGTTTTTGGCGTTTTTTACCAATATAGGCTTCAATAATATTTAATGGCATTAGCACAGAAGACGCAAAGCGATGACAAAGCCTTTCTTTTGTCCGCGAATCGTTCTTCTCCAGACTTGGAAATAGGAGGTGGGCAAGTTCATGTAGCGCCGTAAATCGTTTCCGTTCTGTAGTTACATTCTTTCGTAATATAATAAATGGAGTTTCATCATTAGCCCAGCCACATAACCCGTCAACCGATTCATTCCATTCCATTTCCAGAACTTTAATTCCGTGCAGTTCTAATATTCTGCATACAGATGATAGAGAATCATTTCCCAGTTTCCATACATCCCGTAACAGTTGGGCATTATGTTCCATATTTTCGTTACTACAATCCTCATTTCCCTTAAATGGGTTAGAAAAAGGTATTTGAGCTGCTAATAGTGATTCTATAGCTAAATAAAACCCTAATTGAAATTTGATTTCACTTTTTAATGCTTTCTCTTGCCGGAAAGACATACATTCCGGACGACGGAAATGCCACTTGTTTACATCAATCGTTTTTTGATATTCTAGGCTGTTATAAGAAATGTTGTATACTTTAAGAAGAGCTTCGAGTATGGCCTGTGACGGGCGCATCATTCCTTTTTCGTATTTTGATATGGCTTGCTTGGTTACAATTCCTCCCAGTTGGATACTGACTTGTTCCAATGTCAAACCATTCATTTTTCGGATTAATTTTAATTTCTCGGACAATTCCATATGATCTTCTTTTTTATTGTTGACAAATATATGTAAATCTATCAATAAAATCAACTATTTAAAGATTTTTCTTTTGTGGTTATTGTTTTGATAGCAAATTCTATGGATCTTATTGGTTAGTAAAAAGAGAAAAATAGTGACTTCTTGCTGTTTCTTTTGTCTAAACAAAAACTATAAGATTCCTTATAATTAAGGAGTTTAGAGCTTTTTCTGCATAATCATACACTTCTACACCGCATATTTCCTGCATATATGCGGATTTTATGCGAAAAGTTCCACAGAAAAAGAAACGAGTTCTCGCAAGGAATGAAGAGAAACACCGTGGTGATGGCAACAAATCACCGTGGCAACTCTGAAAAGTCATCAAAGGAATTTGAAAAAGAGGGGAGAAAAGGTGTATTTAAAGGTCAGATAAACGTAGTTTAAAGCATGGTAGGAATACGAAAACAGCGTGTATTCCATTTATAGCCAGAAGGATATTCCGGAAAACAATCTCTGAGCCTTGGATTTTTGGAAGCTCCTGATTTTCCGGACGCATATCCGCCAGTCTCAGAGCGCATAAATATCAAAATGTCATTCTGTAAAAAAGGAAGAGCCCCGCTCCGGAGCATAAAGACGCTTTCCGGAGCGGGGCTCTTTGGTTGGTATCGTAACGTGTGCGGTGATTAGCGCAACACGATCTTGCAGTGGCTCAAGTCTTCTACGATGGCAAGGCTCTCTACCTTGATATTCTCATCGTCCATCACCTTACGTCCGCCCTGGAAGGCCTTTTCGATGATGAAGCCCATACCTTCGATAGTGGCGCCGCTCTGCTTGCACAAGTCAATCACACCCTTGGCTGCATTTCCGAAGGCCAGGAAGTCGTCGATAAACAGAATGTGGTCGTCGGCACAAAGGAAGTTGCTGCTGATGCACACCGTGTAGTCGCGGTCTTTGGTGAAAGAGTGTACCACAGAGGTGAGCATATTCTCCATCGTCTTAGGCTGTTTCTTCTTGATGAACACCACGGGCAGGTGCATCAGATAACCCACGAAGATGGCCGGAGCGATACCGCTGGCTTCGATGGTGACAATCTTGTTGATGGGGCGGTCCTTGAAGCGCGCCATGAATTCTTTTCCGATTTCATACATCAGGGTCGGGTCCATCTGATGATTGATAAAGCTGTCCACTTTCAGGATGCCACCGGGGAAACATTTTCCATCCTGAAGAATGCGTTTTTTCAGTAATTCCATAGGGATAAATGCAGTTGAATTGATTAATTCCTGCAAAGTTAATATCTTTTTTCTTCACTGCGGCATTTTCTGCGCCACATATTTACATCAAAATGTATCTTTTTTGGCCGCTTTACAGCCTTGTAAAGGACCAAAAAGAGAGAAAATCCGAAAAAATTGCACAAAACATTCTTGAAATGTGCATTTTTTAGTTACCTTTGCCGGCGTTTAGATAAATTAATAAGGACTATTAACTGAATAAAGAATATTATGGCTTACAATTTATTGAAAGGCAAGCGTGGTATCATCTTCGGTGCGTTGAACGATGCTTCAATCGCTTGGAAGGTGGCTGAACGTGCCGTTGAAGAGGGCGCGCAGATTGTATTGACAAATACTCCGGTGGCATGCCGTATGGGTACTATCGCCGAACTGGCTGAGAAAACCGGCGCTACTGTGATTCCTGCTGACGCAACTTCAGTTGAGGACCTGAACAACCTGTTCGTACAGGCTCAGGAGGCTCTGGGTGGAAAGATCGACTTCGTGCTGCACTCAGTGGCTATGAGCGCCAACATGCGTAAGAAACGTACTTATGATGATCTGGACTATAACTTGCTGGGCAAGACTCTCGATATCTCGGCTATCTCATTCCACAAGATGATTCAGGTGGCCAAGAAGCTGGATGCCATCAACGAGAACGGTTCTATCCTGGCATTGAGCTACGTGGCTGCACAGCGTACTTTCTTCGGTTACAACGATATGGCCGATGCCAAGTCTTTGCTGGAGTCTATCGCTCGTAGCTTCGGTTACATCTACGGTCGTGAGAAGGGCGTTCGTATCAACACCATTTCTCAGTCACCTACCTTCACTACTGCCGGTGGCGGTATCAAGGGATTCGACGGACTGTATGACTTCAGCGACCGTATGTCTCCTCTGGGCAATGCCAGCGCTGACGAGTGTGCAGACTACTGCGTGGTTATGTTCTCAGACCTGACCAAGAAGGTTACTATGCAGAACTTGTTCCACGATGGTGGTTTCTCTAACATGGGTATGTCTTTGCGCGGTATGACCCAGTATCAGAAGTCATTCATCGACGAGAACCGTGACGAGAACGGTAACATCATCTACGGATAATTCTCGAATTTATATCATAATTTGATTCAAGGCTGTCGGCGGTTTCGCCGGCAGCCTTTTTTTCGTTCCGGTCGCTTTATCGGAAGAATCTGTTTCGGTTTCAGGATTTTTTCTTATCTTTGGCAGAATAATATGGCAATATAAACAAACGGAATATGAATAAACTCTTATTGGCCCTGAACAAGTTTTCGGGCATTGATATAGAAGCTCTGCTGGCCAGACAGCAGGAACTGAACCGCGAGATAGAGTCTTTGAAGCAGAAACTGGCTGCTTCTTCGGAAAGGAATGAAGAACTGGAGACTAAAATCAAGAATCTGGAAGAACAGATAGCCGAACTGAATCAGGTTTCGGAAGGGCTGCGTGCGGATTTGGAGAAAAGGAGTCTGGACATTGCGGCCTTGCAGGATACGAATGCGATGCTGAACACGGCAAAAACAGAACTGGAATCTGTCAAGGTTGCTTTGGAGAGCGAAAAGAAGGACTTGTCGGTCCGTCTCGGCGAAGCTGAAACAAACGGCAAAGCATTGGATGCCGCCAATGCGGAACTCAGAAGTGCTAATGTAGAACTGAAAAAAAGCAATGAGGAACTGAAACAGGCGAAAGCAGATCTGACAGCGGCACAAACAGCTTTGACCGCCGAGAAAGCGGCATTGGAAAGTGAGAAAATGGCTCTTGCGGCGCGCCTCAACGAAGTGGAAGCCGATGGTGCCGCGCTGAAAAATACGAATGCAGAACTTGCTGCCGCCAATGCGGCTCTGACTGCCGAGAAGGAAGAGCTTACCGTAGCTAATGCGAATCTGGTTGCCGAAAAAGAGGATCTTAGCGCTGCAAACACAACTCTTGCGGCCGAAAAGGCTGAACTGACAGCAGCCAATGAGGCTCTTGTTGCCGGAAAATCGGATTTGGAGTCGGAAAAAGCGGCGTTGGAAAATGAGAAGTCCGCCCTTACGCTGCATTTGAGCGAAGCGGAAGCGAACAGCAGCGCTCTGAAGGAAGAAATCAAGTCTTTGGAGGAGTCTGTACGCCAGTTTGAAGCCCGCCAGAAAGAGCTGTTGCAGGAATTGGAGAATCTGAAGGCTCGTCAGAGTGCCGAAGAAGCGGAATTGCAAAAGAACTCTGAAAAGGAAAGCCAGTGGCAGCAGAAAGAGCAGGAATATATGGCCCGCTTGCAGGAAGCAAAAGAAGAACTGCAACGCAAGGAAGAGGCCTTGCAGCAGAAGGATGCCGTGCTGAAGGAGAAAGAGAATCTTCTGGCCGAGAAGGAAACGGTGATTTCGCAAAATGCGGAAACGCTTCAGGCTCAGGACCTGAAACTCAAGGAGCAGGAACAGAATCTGTTGGCCGGTAAAGAGGAAATGGGCCACATGCAGGAACTGTTCAAACAGCAGGAGATGTCGGCCGGACTGTTGCATCAGAAGGTGCAGGACCTGGACGACAAACTGAAAACACGTACGGCGGAACTGGAGCGGATGAATGCTGATTGTGAGCAGAAGAAGGTGGCCATAGCACAGCATAAGAATGAATTGGAGCAACAAACAAGCTTGCTGAATCAAAAGACCGCACAACTGAAGGCTTCGGAGGAACAGTTGCGCCAGAAAGAGGAGTTGCTTACGGCTTCTCAGGCGGAAATCAAAAATCTGAAGCAGGAACTGGAAACCTGGCGCAACAAAAAGCAGCAGGAGCAGGAACAGGTGAAGGAATCGGAAAACCTGAGCCAACAGCTGATCGAGGCGCAGTCGGAGATTGCGGCCTTGCGCCAGAAGTTCGTGCAGATGGAGACAGAGCGTGTGGAACTGTTGCAGCAGATTGCCACTCTGAAACAGCAACCGGCTGCGGCACCGAAGCCGCAGGAACCGGAAAAACCGATGTTGGTGGAACAGGGCGGTAACCGTCTGGTGCGCTACGGACAGGCTGTGGCTCTGGATTATCTGGGACTGTTCCGCGGACATACCGTGGAGCAGGAGGACGAGGACCGTTATCCGTACTCCCGTGAACCGTTGTTCCACACGGAGGTGGCCCGTTGGACCGAGCGCGAGGATCTGCCGGTGGGACTGGCCGGAAAACTGTTGCAGAAAGGACTGGCCGTACTGGAGCAGTTGGGAGCCGGAATCCGTGTTTCTACACGTGCCACACTGCCTGTGGCCGACACGGAATGGGGATTGCATCCGGATGTGCTGATCGAATGGCCCGAAAAGGAACTTTGCGTGGCGGTGCTTGTGGATGCGCCTTATGATTTACGTACCGGAGCGGCCTGGCATAGCGTACCGTCGGCTACAGACAGCTGGATCAACTATTACTATACTAACCGCGGTGCGTGCGTGGTGCGCGTAGCCGAGGAACAACTGATAGAAGATTATGAACAGGTGCTGGCTTATCTGAGCAACTATCTGTATGAGCAGACGGGCGATCACCGCCTGATGCAGCAGGTGGCTTGGGGTGTGTCTACTCCGCTGTGGAGCGCTGAGGGTGTTCAGGCGGCTGCGGCGCATCATTATCGCGAGCAGTATTTGGGACGTGACCTGTTGCGTGAAACCTTGGCACTGGAGCAGTCTGTCCGTCCGGCTGGCTGGGAGCAACTTCCGTTTACCGTAGAACAGTTGCCGGCGGAATATAAGAAGGTGCTTGCCTTTAAGGAGGCGGCAGCACGGAAATACATCGTGGTGCGCACCCGTCCTTATGGCAGTCAGGTGGTGTTCCGCAAGGATCAGGTTCAGGGCAAGGGGCTGTGGCTCACAGGCGTGGATCAGATCAAGAACGAAACGGTGGAACTGCCTTTCTGGCAAATTGAAGAAATCGCCGGTGCGGATAATATCGACAAGCCGATTGAGGGCGGCGCACAGCTCAGCATGGAGCGCTTGCAGGCCGTACTGGCCGATGCCGTGTGCCAGTATCATCCGGTAGCGGTGCAGTATCGCGGTGCGGACGGCAACTGGCAGCAGACCGTGCTTTACTGGCTTACCTTTGCCCCGTTGCAGGGCGGTTCGGTATCGTTGCCTTATGGCGGTCTGTTCCAGGATCTGATGACGGATTCCGTAGATCCGGAGAGCATCGTGGGTATGAGTGCCTTGCATCACCGTGTGGTGCGTGTGGCTTTGCGCGACATCCGCAGCATCCGTGTGCTCGATGTATTCGTTACCGAGCGCGAGGGCATCGGGGCCTTGGTGAACGGAATCTATTGCGCCGTGCTCTATCAGCAGGCACCGCTGGCCGAACTGCTTTACAACAGTCTGCCGGAGGATGTGAAACTGATGCCGTATGCGCAGGCCAATTACGCCCATCTGTGCATGTTGAAACAGGAGTACAAGAAAGCGTATGCCATTTATACTTCTATTGATCCGCAGCAGCCGATGCAGGAGAACATGACTTGGGAAGATATGATCAGCAACGACTTTACGGAACTGGTGAAGAATGATGTGGAGCCGGAGCTCTTTATCCGTATGGCACACGATCTGAACCGTGCCGGCTGGCATTTTGAATAATGAGAATACTAAACCTTATAATAACGAAGAAATGAAAAGAATACAGTATGTTTGCCTTTCCTGCTGTCTGGCCGGTATGGGCGCTTTGATGTTGCCTTCGTGCTCGGACGATGCACCGGGCGAATATGTAAAACCGTGGGACGGAGCCGCCGATATGAACACATCGGTGGCGGCCGGAAATGATTTTTACCGTTACGCCAACGGTGGATGGCTGGCCCGCACTTCGCTGCCGCAGGGCTGGCAAGAGTGGGGACCCTGGCAGATTACGGAAAATGATGCGGATGGAAAACTGCGCATGATGTATCAGAGCAGTACGAATGAACTCATTCAGAAATATACGTTAATGGCACAGGATAAACTGAACCGTGCCGAGCGAAGCGCGGATGCCTTGCGCTCCCTGCTTACGGAGATTCAGCGTGTTACGACGCGCGACCGTCTGATGTCGGCCATCGCTTCCATGCAGAAGGCGGGTTACAGTCCGTTCTTTGAGATCGGTGTCACTCCGCATGAGTTCAACAGCAGAGTGTTTTTGCCGATTCTGAAGGTGACTTCCACTTATTTCGATGCCAGCCGCTATCAGGATGCCGCCTTCAAGGCTGCCTATCGCCAGTTGTTGGGAGAGACTTTCTCGGGCCTGTTTACGGAGACTTCGCTGGCGGATGCCCTGAAGATGGCTGATGATGCTCTGGCGGTGCAGGCTTTGTTGCAGACTGCCTACACAGAAGCACAGAGCAGCAGAGCAAAGGAAAATACTCGGGCTACGGAGAGCAGTTCGATTCTGAATCTGCTTTCTCAATGCGGCATCAGTACAACATGTGTCTACGATCCTGCCACAAACATTGATGTGGCCAATGATTTGATTGTGAACGGTGACCTGGATCAGCTGAAGAATTATCTGGCTATTTATCTGGTGGAGCAGAACGCTTATCAGGTGGGACTGGACATTCAGCAGAAATGGCTGGACTTTGAGCAGAATTATCAGACGGGCAGCATTTTCTATGATCACCACAAGCAATATGATGTCAACACGGCCAACGCGGAGGATGCCTGGAGTTGTCTGAACCGTTTCGTTCCGGAATTTGTCGGCCGTCAGTATGCTCAGAAATATACGACCACAGGCAAGCGCAGCAAAATAGAGAGTATCTCTTCTGATTTGCGCAATGCCTTCAAGGAGCGTCTGCGCGACAGCGTGGACTGGATGGGCGAGGAAACACGCAACACGGCTCTGGAGAAACTGGATGCCGTGACCTGCCTGCTGTTGCAACCGGCTTCCTGGCCCAAGAGCACGGAGGTACAGATCAATGCCGACAACTATTGTGCGGCTACCAATCAGTTGCGCAAGTTGTGCTACGACAATAAGCTGGCCTTGTTCGGCACTCAGATTGCCGACCGCCGCTGGGAATATGCCCTCCACACTTATCCGCTCTTCCGTCCGGCATGTGCTTATGAGCCGCGTATGAATGCGCTGATTGTGACCGCTGCTTTTGCCGGAGAGGAGTTCCTGGATGAGCAGGATGCTGCGGCACGTCTGTATGGCGGGGCCGGATTCCGCATGGCGCACGAACTGGTGCACGGCTTTGATGCCGAAGGTTCGCTGTATAATCAGACCGGCGCACAGGCCGACTGGTGGAAGGTGTCCGACCGTTCGGCTTTCAATAGCCGCAGACAGGAACTGGCCGACCGTTACAGTCTGTTGGAACTGTTGCCGGGAACGATGACCAACGGAGCGCTGGTGGCCGATGAGGCTGTTGCCGATCTGGGCGGACTGCAGATTGCGGCTCAGGCCTTTGAAAAGGACTTGAGCCGGCGCGGTGTTCCGGACCAGAACCGCAAACAGGAACGGCAGAATTTCTTCGTTTCCTTTGCGCAGACTCTGGCCAAGGTGACCACGGATGACTATAAGGCCGCTTACTACAGCACTTCGCCGCTGGCTTTTGACGAAGTCCGTGTGCAGGGCACAGTGCCGGCTGTCTATCGCTGGTATCACACCTTCGACGTGAAGGCCGACAACCGCATGTATCTGGCTCCGGCCAAGCGTACACGTTTGTGGTAAGTATAACGAATGTAACGCCGGTTAAATTATTTCTAAAAATCGGTGCGATGAGAAACGATATCCAAAAATATGTTCTAACTTTAGTGTGTACTAATCGTTAAAAAACACAGAACAATGGGTATCATGGACAAAAAGATAGGGTTGTTTATCCCCTGTTATATCAATGCGGTATATCCCGAAGTGGGCGTAGCTTCCTATAAGCTGCTCAAGAGCCTGGGGCTCGATGTGGATTATCCGCTGGATCAGACTTGTTGCGGACAGCCGATGGCGAATGCCGGTTTTGAAAACGAATCGGTCAAGCTGGCTGTCCGCTTCGACAGTCTTTTTGAAAAGTACGATTATATTGTAGGTCCTTCGGCCAGTTGTGTCGTCTTCGTACGCGACAATTACGGACGCTTGCTGAAGGAAGAAAAACACCGTTGCCAGAGTGAAGGCAAAATCTACGATATTTGTGAATTCATCCACGATGTGGTGAAGCCTACATCCCTGAAGGCTTCTTTTCCGCACAAGGTTAGTATACAGAACAGTTGCCACGGGGTGCGCCTGATGCATCTTTCTGCGCCTTCCGAGCTGAACATCCCTTATTATAACAAGCTGCGCGACCTGCTTTCTCTGGTTCAAGGCATAGAGATTGTAGAGCCCGAACGGCCGGACGAGTGTTGCGGCTTCGGCGGTATGTTCGGAGTGGAGGAGCATGCCGTTTCGGGACAGATGGGACGTGACAAGATCCGCCGCCACATGGAAACGGGCGCGGAATATATTGTCGGAGCGGACAGCTCGTGTCTGATGCACCAGAACGGTATCATCGCGCGCGACAAACTGCCTATCAAAACCAAACATATTGTGGAAATCTTAGCATCAGGACTATGAGTACAAAGCATTCAGAAGCAGCAGAGCGGTTTCAGAAGAACAAGAGTCTGGCCGCATGGCACGATGAAACCTTGTGGATGGTGCGTGCCAAGAGAGACAAGATAAGCCGTCAACTGCCGGAGTGGGAAGAGCTGCGCCAGATGGCTCACGATATAAAGATGTATAGCAACAGTCATCTGGACGAACTGCTTACGGAGTTTGAACGGAATGCCACAGCTAACGGAGCGGTGGTGCACTGGGCAAAGGATGCCGAGGAGTATTGTCAGATGGTGCATCAGATTCTGAATGACCACGGAGTGCATCATTTCATCAAGAGCAAGTCGATGCTGGCCGAGGAGTGCGGACTCAACGAGTATCTGGAGGAAAAAGGTATTGAGGTGGTAGAGAGTGACCTGGGCGAGCGCATCCTGCAACTGATGCACAAGAAGCCGAGTCATATTGTTTTGCCGGCCATTCACATCAAGAAGGAAGAAATCGGAGAGCTTTTTGTCCGTGAGATGGGTACGGAACCGGGAAACAACGACCAGACTTATCTGACGCATGCAGCCCGCAAGAATCTGCGTCATAAGTTTATCGAGGCCGAAGCGGCCATGACGGGAGCTAATTTTGCCGTAGCGTCTACGGGCGAGTGTGTGGTTTGTACGAACGAAGGTAACGCGGACATGGGAACTTCACAGCCTAAACTGCAGATCACGGCTTTCGGACTGGAGAAGATTGTGCCGGACCGTGAGGCTCTGGGTGTATTCACCCGATTGTTGGCCCGCTCGGGTACGGGTCAGCCGATCACCACATATACTTCGCACTATCGCAAGCCGCGTCCGGGCGGTGAGCTGCATATCATCATTGTAGACAACGGACGGAGCGAGATTCTGGCAGACCGGGATCATGTGCAGACGCTGAACTGTCTGCGCTGTGGTGCCTGCATGAACACCTGTCCGGTGTATCGCCGGAGCGGAGGTTACTCCTATACCTATTTCATTCCGGGTCCCATCGGTATCAATCTGGGCATGTTGAAAGCGCCTCAGGTGTACTACGACAATGTATCAGCTTGCTCGCTGTGTCATTCCTGCCAGAATGTTTGTCCGGCCAAGGTGGATCTGGCCGATCAGATTTACAACTGGCGTCAACGGTTGCAACAGTATGGAGTGGCCAGCAAGTCCAAGAAGTTCATGTCCGACGGTATGAAGCAGCTGATGGAGCATCCGGCCCTGTTCAATGCGGCACTGGGTGTGGCTCCTCTGGCAAATCATCTGCCGCGCTTCATGATGTATAACGGACTGAATGATTGGGGTAAGGAGCATGATATGCCCCGCTTTGCGCAAGAGAGTTTTAACGAAATGTGGAAGAAAAACAAAATACAGAAATGAGCAGCAGGGACATGATTCTGGCAAATATCCGGAAGAATACGCAGACTAAATATGAAAAACCCGATTATCGGAGCATAGAAGAGCATGCCATCCGCTATCCGGACTTGATCGGACAGTTTACTGAGGTGATGAAGCAGATGGGCGGTCAGGCTGTGCTGCTTCAGGAAGGGGATGATTTGAACGCGTTGATCCGAAGTCTTTACCCCGAGGCAAAACGGATTGCCTCTACGGTTGCGGAGGTGGATACCACTTTCGGTAAACAAACGGTGGACTGCGGCGCTTTTCATCCTGATACCGTGGCTGCTCCTGGTGATCTCGACGGCACAGACCTGGCCATCGTTCAGGGTCGTTTGGGTGTATGTGAGAATGGAGCGGTCTGGATGGAGCAGGAGGTGGAACAGCGTGCGGTGTATTTCATTGCCGAGGCGTTGGTGATTCTGCTGGACCGCAAGGCGTTGAAGAACAACATGCACGAGGCTTATCCGCTGATTGATACCGGAAAGTATGGCTTCGGAGTCTTTATTTCCGGCCCGTCGAAGACTGCCGATATTGAGCAGGCACTGGTGATGGGAGCACACGGAGCGCGGAGTGTTACCGTGATTCTGGTATAAAGCGCAGTTGTTGCGATCCGAAAAAGTAATTCTCTAATTCATAAAACCGAACAAGGAAGTTACGGCCCGTGTGGCATAACTTCCTTGTTCGGTTTTATTACTTTTTTCAGACGATAAAAAAGAGGATCAGAAGCATTTGCTCATTTTATCAAAAAAGAGCCGTATCATACTCTGAAAGTTGAGTAATGATACGACTCCTGTTTTTTAAAAAAGATTCGGTTTATTCGCCGTCGGTTACGTGAACACCGGCTGCCAGTCCCTTACACTTGGTGCGCAGGGCATCCAGATCGCTGCCCACTTTATCCCAGCAGACAACCACACCCATGCGGCGGCCTACATGTGCTTCGGGTTTGCCGAAGATGCGCAGATAAGTATTGGTAGCGGCGCATACCTGTTCCATTCCGGTGTATTCCGGTTTCTTGCTTTCCACTTCAGAAAGGATTACGGCGCTGGCACCGATACGCTCCTGAGTGATTTCCGGAATAGGAAGACCGAGAACGGCGCGACAGTGCAACTCAAACTCAGAAAGGTTCTGGGTGCCTGAGAGGGTAACCATACCGGTGTCGTGAGGACGCGGACTCAACTCAGAGAAGATAACGCCTTCCTTATGGCTCAGGAAGAACTCTACGCCCCAAAGACCGGCACCGCCCAAAGCGCGGGTGATCTTTTCGGCCATATCCTGTGCGTCTTTCAGCATCTCCGGAGTGATGGCTGCCGGCTGGAAGCTTTCACGATAGTCGCCACCCTTCTGTACGTGGCCGATCGGCTGACAGAACAGGGTAGGACCGTTCTTCTGAGTGACGGTAAGCAGAGTAATCTCGCTGTCGAATGGAATGAACTGCTCCACGATCACTTCCTTCAGGTCGCCACGGGCACCCTGGCAGGCGCAATCCCAGGCCTTGGCCAGTTCGTCGGCGCTGTCCACCTTGCTCTGACCGTGACCGGAAGAGCTCATCAGCGGCTTGATGATACATGGAAAACCGATTTCGGCTGCGGCTGTGCACAGTTCTTCATAATTGTTGGCATAGCGATAGTTGGCCGTTTTCAGTCCCAATTCAGTATGAGCCAGTTCGCGGATTTCCTTGCGGTTCATGGTGTAGTTCACCGCCTTGGCACTTGGCACTACCTGAATGCCCATTTTCTCTGCGTCGTACAGCACCTCGGTGCGGATAGACTCGATTTCCGGTACGATGATGTCCGGCTGGTGCTTGCGGATGGCAGCCATCAAGGCTTCGCCGTCGAGCATACTGAACACCTCACACTCGTCGGCCACCTGCATGGCCGGTGCGTTCCGGTAAGCATCGCAAGCGATGACATACTGTCCCTTGCGTTTGCAGGCAATGACAAATTCCTTGCCCAGTTCTCCGGATCCCAATAAAAGAATTTTCTTAACCATATCTTTTGTTTCTGCTAAATTTCAGGTTGAATGATTACTGATGCTGCTCGCGCAACAGGTCGTTTACGGTCTTCACCGGATTGAATGTTGAGAGCGGCACTTCTACGAAGACAGTGTTCCAGTCGCTCATGGCACCGTTCCACAGTCCCGGCAACTCCAGAGCCTTGAGTTCCTTACCGTTCTTACTCTTTTCAGAGATGAAACCGGTGTTGTGATCAACATACTGAGTCAGGTCAAAGGCCTCGCCCTTGTAGTTCTTGATGGCGCAAACCAGATCCACCGGATTGAAGTGAGTTCCGTTTTCGAACATTTTCACATAGTCCGGATTCTTCTTGTCAATCTGGCTGCTTTCCAGAATCTGCAGAGAAACGGTGCCGTCGGCGTTGTAGGCCAGGAACGGACCACCGCCCGGTTCGCCTTCGTTCTTTACCACACCGCAGATACGCATCGGACGGTTCAGCTTCTTGCGCAGGTAAATCACCAGTTCGGCATCTTCCAGATCCTTGAGGTCTTCCTTGCGGCAGCACAGTTTCTGTTGCAGGAAGCGGATAATCTCCTCCAGATCGGCATGGGTGTAGACACCGGTATCGAGTTTGCGAAGATAAGCAAAGGCCTTTTCCTGCAAAGATACCAGCAGACCGGCAATCACTTCCTTGTATTTCACGGTGTCTCCCTTCAGACGGTCGGGCACCACATTATCAATATTCTTGATGAACACGATATCCGAATCCAGATCGTTCAGGTTCTCGATCAGCGCGCCGTGACCACCCGGACGGAACAGAATCTCGCCGTTTACACGGAACGGCTCGTTTTCCTTGGTTGCGGCAACCGTGTCGGTAGACGGCTTCTGAATGGAGAATTCCACCTGATATTTGGTTTGGAACTCCTGCTCGTAGACCGGTGCTTTCTCTGCCACCAGCGCACGGAACAGCTCCAGATGATCCGGGCTGACGGTGAAGTGCACATGGCTCTCGCCGTTGGCCGAAGCATAGAGGGCTGCTTCTACCAGATGCTCTTCGGCCGGAGTGCGTGCTCCTTTGTCATATTTATGAAACAGCAGCAGGCCTTTCGGCAACTGGCCGTAGTTCATGCCTTCGGCTTTCAGCAGGTTCGCTACAACAGCCTTGTAAGCACCTTCCTGCACCAGAGTGTCGAGCTCCTTGCCCTGATTCTGGAGGCATACCTCGTTCAGACGGGCATAGAAAGCAAACTTATGGATCTCATCGAAAAATTTCTTCTCAAAATCAGTCTGAGGCTGGTCGTAATCCGCTTCCAGGAATTCAAAGAGATTCTTGAACATGCGGCTGGCTGCGCCCGAAGCCGGCACAAACTTGGTGATGCGGTGGGCGTTCTGCTGATAAGCGTGCCACTGTTCGATATGCTGGTTGCACTGATCTTCGTCCAAACGCAGGATGCCGCCGTTTTCAACGGATGCCGCATTCTTCAGTTTCAGAAAAGGGAAACCGGTTTCAAACTTCTTGAGCTGCTGCTCTACCTGAGCTTCTGAAATACCCTTTTTCCGGAGTACTTCTTTATCTTCTGTTGTTAGCATAAACGGATGATTTTAGATTGATACATCAATTTCATCTTCAAATATACGAAAAATAAAGGAGAGAATGAGCAATTATTTCCGAAAATTTGTAACTTTGAGAAAAAATACGAAGAGCCTATGGAAAATCTGTTTTTTTTTCGTCCTGAAGAGCAAACGCATCTGAAGGATCTGTATCGGTCTCTCTTACGGCTGTCGGGCAAAGTTCTGAAGCCTGATGATTGCGCCAATCTGAAAAATTATCTGGTGCAGGCCGGTCTCAATAATTTTCTGAAACGTGATGTTTTTGATTTGAATCCGATAATCACAGATATGGAAACCTCGCTCATCGTGGCGCAGGAAATCGGACTGACACGCGCGGCGATATTGGGCGTGATGCTGCATTCATGCGTGCGGAGCAACTATTGCACCCCGGAGGATGTGGAGCGTGATTTCGGCGAGGATGTGGCAGGAATCATTCATGGCCTGAACCGCATTCAGGAGCTTTATGACAAGAATCCGAGTATCGAGAGCGAGAACTTCCGCAGTCTGCTGCTGTCGTTTGCCGAGGATATGCGTGTGATTCTGATCATGATTGCCAACCGTGTGTATATCATGCGCCAGATCAAGGACACGCCGAACAAGGAGGCCATGCAGAAGGTGGCGCAGGAGTCGGCTTATCTTTATGCGCCGCTGGCCCACAAACTGGGTCTGTATCGCCTGAAGAGCGAGCTGGAAGACCTGTCACTCAAATATCTGGAACATGATGCCTATTATCATATTAAGGACAAACTGAACGAAACGAAAAAGTCGCGCGATGCTTATATCGAGAACTTTATCGGTCCGATTCAGAAGAAGCTGGAAGATGCCGGCCTGAAATTCCACATGAAGGGCCGCACCAAGAGTATCCATTCCATCTGGCAGAAAATGAAACGCCAGAAGTGTGGTGTGGACGGTATCTATGACCTGTTTGCCATCCGTATCATTCTGGATTCCAAACCGGAGCGCGAAAAGATGGAGTGCTGGCAGGCATATTCCATCATCACGGACATGTATCAGCCGAACCCGAAACGTCTGCGCGACTGGCTGTCCATCCCGAAGAGCAACGGATACGAGAGTTTGCACATCACGGTGCTCGGTCCGGAAAACAAATGGGTGGAGGTGCAGATCCGTACGGAGCGTATGGACGAGATTGCCGAACGCGGTCTGGCTGCGCACTGGCGCTATAAGGGCATCAAGGGCGGCGAGGCCGGAGTGGACGAGTGGCTGAACAGCATCCGCAATGCCCTGGAGAATAATGACGACATGAAACTCATGGATCAGTTCAAGATGGAACTCTATGAGGACGAGGTGTTTGTGTTCACACCGAAGGGCGATCTCTTCAAACTGCCGAAAGGAGCCACGGTGCTCGATTTTGCCTATGCCATCCATACGAATGTGGGAGAGCACTGCATCGGAGCGCGCATCAACGACAAAAATGTGCAGGTGCGCCAGCAGCTCAGCAGCGGCGACCAGGTGGAAATCCTGACTTCTTCCAACCAGACCCCAAAGCAGGACTGGCTGAATTTTGTCATCACCGGTAAGGCGCGCACCAAAATCCGTCAGTCTCTGAAGGAAATGCAGGCCCGTCAGGCGGCTTATGCCAAGGAGGTGCTGGAACGTAAGTTCAAGAACCGCAAGATTGAATATGATGAGCCGACCATGATGCACGTCATCAAGAAGATGGGCTTCAAGTATGTGACGGATTTCTATAACAGTCTGGCCAACGGAACGACAGATGTAAACACCGTGCTCGACAAGTACACGGAAATGCAGAAATATCTCAACGGAATGGCCGATCACACTCCGGCACCGAGCGCACAGGAATACAACATGCAGTCGGAAGCCGAGATGAAGACCCAGACGAATGACGATGTGCTGGTTATTGACCAGAATCTCAAAGGTCTGGACTTTACGCTTGCCAAGTGCTGCCATCCGATTTATGGAGACGATGTCTTTGGCTTTGTTACGGTAAACGGCGGCATCAAGATTCACCGTTGCGACTGTCCGAATGCCGAACAGTTGCGCACCAAGTTCGGCTACCGTATCGTGAAGGCACGCTGGGCCGGAAAGCGCGGCAGCCAGTATCCGATTACCTTGCGTGTGGTGGGTAACGATGACTTGGGTATTGTAAACAATATCACTTCCATCATCAGCAAGGAGGAGAAGATTTCTCTGCGCAGCATCAGCATTGACTCAAACGACGGTCTGTTCTCCGGAAATATAACCGTATTGTTGGACGACACCGTGAAACTGGAACAGCTCATCAAGAAACTGAAAACCATCAAGGGTGTCAAGATGGTGAGCCGGAACTGATCCGGGTGCCGCAGAAAATACAGAAAAAGCCAGCCGGCCTTGTCTCGCAAATGGTGCGAAACGGGGCGGCTGGCTTTCTTTTATCCCTTTACGGACTGTAAATTGTATTTTATTATGCCAATAAGCTGCGGGTTATGGGGAGAATATGAAAAAAAAGCATTATTTTTGCGCGAATAAATTTATGAAAATGGACTTTTTGGCTCTTATCGACAAATATTATGCAGACAATCCTCCCTTGAAGGAGATATTGTTGTGCCATAGCAGACAGGTGGCCGACCGTTGTCTGAAGATTGCGCAAGCGCATCCTGAATTGAATCTGGATACCGTTTTTCTGGAAGAAGCGGCCATGGTTCATGACATTGGCATCTTCATGACCGATGCCGAGGGCATTCACTGTCATGGCGAGGCACCGTATCTGTGTCACGGTTACCTGGGTGCGGAACTGATGCGTCGTGAAGGATTTGAGCGTCATGCCCGCGTATGTGAACGGCACACCGGTACGGGACTGACCAAGGAAAACATTGAGGCGCGCGATCTGCCGTTGCCCCATCGCGATTTTCAGCCCGAAACACTCGAAGAGCAGGTCATCTGCTATGCCGATAAATATTATTCCAAAACGCATCTCAACAAAGAGAAATCTTATGAGAAAGTCATTGCCAGCCTGCAGAAATACGGAGAGCAGGGAGTGATGATCTTTCAGAGGTGGAAGGAAGTCTTTGAATAAATTTTTCATATTCTCCATTCTAGAACTAGAATTCATTGAAAACAAAAATATTCATAACATTGTGGTCCCTGGGGACTTTTTATGTGTTGGCTCATGATCAGCGTGCTGATTATGGGCTGCAACGCGTGTCCGGAACGGTCAAGTGCCGGGTGCCCGAAAAGGATTCTTTGGGAACCGACACGTTGTCGCGGGTGCTGGCCGATTCTTTGCAACAGCCGGCAGCTCCGTTGGCCGACAGCCTGCAGAAACTTCCGGTGCGTGTATCGCTCGACTCTCTGCTGCTGAACGATTCTCTGAGAGCAGACTCGGTGCTTACGGATTCTACGGCAACCGATTCGGTAAAGAAGAGTAAATCGGCATTGGATATGCCGGTTACTTATTCTGCTTCAGACTCCATCACTTTCGAACAGTTCGACCGCAGAGCCAATCTTTTCGGAAGTGGCGTGGTGAAATATCAGAATCTGGAACTTCAGGCGGAACTGATTACCATGAGTCTGGACAGTAGTCTGGTGCACGCCGTGGGCCGGGCAGACTCTGCCGGTAATGTGAAAGGACAGCCGGTGTTCAAGCAGGGCTCTGACGAGTATGAACCGGAAAAGATCAGCTATAACTTCAAGACCCAAAAGGCATTTATCAACAATGTCTATACGCAGCAGGGCGAGGGATACCTGATCAGCGAGGAGTCCAAGCGTGACCACGAGGGGGTGATGTATGTGCGCCACGGCAAGTACACGACCTGTGATGCAAGTCATCCGCACTTTTATCTGTCCCTGACTCGTGCCAAGGTGCGACCGGGCAAGGATGTGGTCTTCGGTCCGGCCTATCTGGTGGTGGAGGATGTGCCGCTGCCACTGGCTATTCCTTATGGCTTCTTCCCGTTCAACAAAAAGTATTCTTCGGGTTTCATCATGCCGACATTCGGAGATGAGTTGAGCCGTGGTTTTTATCTGCGTGACGGTGGATACTATTTTGCCATCAACGACATGATAGACCTTCAATTGCTGGGTGAGATTTATACCAAGGGGTCCTGGGGGCTCAGTGCACAGTCCAATTACAACAAACGCTATCGTTTTTCGGGTAATTTCTTCGTGAGCTACCAGAACACGGTGGAGGGTGAGAAGAACATGCCGGACTATCAGAAGTCAACCAGCTTCAAGGTGCAGTGGACCCACCGCCAGGATGCCAAGGCTAATCCCACACAGAGTTTCTCGGCCAGTGTGAACTTTGCCACACAGAATTATGAGCGAAACAACCTGAACAGTATGTATAATCCGGAGAGTTACACGCAGAGTACGCGTACTTCCAGTGTGAGCTATTCGAAAACTTTCTCACGCATCGGTCTGACGCTTTCCGGAAACTTCAACCTTTCGCAGAATATGCAGGACTCTTCGGTGAACGTGACTTTGCCGAGTCTGAATATCTCTTTGGCGCGCTTTAACCCGTTCAAGCGGAAGAAGATGGTCGGCAAGGAGCGCTGGTATGAGAAAATCGCCGTGAGCTATACGGGTGAGTTGAGCAACAGCATCTTTACGAAGGAGGACAAACTGTTTAAGTCTAATCTGATTAAGGACTGGCGCAACGGTATGTCGCACAAAATTCCGATCAGTGCCAGTTTCACGGTGGGCAATTACATCAACATCACTCCGCAGTTCAGCTTTACCGACCGAATGTATTCGAACCGGGTGACGAAGAAGTGGGACCCGAAGACCAAGTCTGAAGTGGCTGACACGACATGGGGATTCTACAATGTCTACGACTACAACATGAGTATATCGGCCAATACGAAACTGTACGGTTTCTATACGCCGCTGCCCAAACTCTTCGGAAACAAGATTCAGACAATCCGTCACGTCTTCACGCCGTCGGTAAGTTTGAGTTATAAACCGGATTTCGGAGCGGAGCGTTTCGGCTACTGGGATACTTATGTCAAGACGGACGAGAAGGGTAATGTATCTACCGTAACCTATTCTCCTTACGCCGACGGACTCTACGGAGTGCCGACACGTGGCAAGAACGGTAGTGTTACCATGTCGGTTTCGAACAATGTGGAAATGAAGGTGCGTACCGACCGGGACTCAACGGGCTATAAGAAAATCAGTCTGATTGATGAGCTGGGAGCCAGCCTGAGCTATAATATGGCGGCGGCAAGCCGGCCGTGGAGTGACTTGAATACCAATATCCGTATCCGTACGCCGTGGAATTACACGTTCAGTATGAATGCTGTGTTTGCCACCTATGCCTATGAGTTTGATGAAAACGGAAACGTACGGGTGGGCGACCGCACCGAGTGGTCTTACGGACGTTTCGGTCGTTTCCAGGGTATGTCGCAGAATATCTCTTATACCTTTAATAATGAAACCTTCCGAAAACTGTTCGGTAGAGGCAAGAAAGAGGAGGAGAGCGGTGATGGCAGTTCTTCTGAGGATGACAGCCGTACCATCAACGAAAACAATGATACCAATCTGGATCCGGAAGCCAGAGCTGCCCGAAAGGGAGCCAAGCGTTCTGCCGATTCGGGTGTGGACGAAGACGGATATCTGGCATTCCAGTTGCCGTGGTCCTTCTCGGTATCCTACGGTATCAGTATGCGCGAAAATACAGATGCACAGATCCGCGTGAAGCGAATGCGCTATCCTTACAAACTGACCCATACGATGAACTTCTCCGGAAACCTGCAGATTTCAGCAGGATGGAACATCAGTTTCTCTTCAGGATATGACTTCAATTATCACCGTTTGTCTATGACAACCGCTTCGTTGAGCCGTGACTTGCACTGCTTCTCGATGTCGGCCAGTGTGGTATTGAGTCCGTATCGCTCTTACAACTTCACTTTCTCTGCGAATGCCGGAACACTGGCAGACGTGTTGAAATGGAAAAAGCAGAGCAGCTACAGTTCAAACCTCGAATGGTATTAACATACCGGAGTTTAGTATAGAAAAAGCAACGAGTGCTATCGGTTTCCTGAAAAGGAGCGATAGCACTCGTTGCATTATTGGGTATCTTGTAAAAATAGAATGTGTTCCGGTCAGTCAAAAAGTTGGAATCCTCCCGGTTGTCCCTCTGTCTTTTCGGTTGGATTGTCTTTTTTGTCGGAGTTGCTGATGCAGGGAGTGTTGAAATCCAGTTCCATCTGGAAAAAGACTTCTCTGCGTACGCGATATTCACCTCGTTTGTCTCCTTTCAGAAAAGGGGAGGAGGGGCGGTTGGATTGTGACCAGAGATAGAAGCGCACCGATTGGTAAATATCGTTGAAGGACAGGTTCCCGGCAAAAAGTCCCACCTTTTTATTATAGATATGACGGGCGATCAGACGTACCGGCATGCTCCGCCCGTCTGCTTCCTTTAACACCTCTATAATGTCCTGATGATATTTATTTCTCATAATGCTTCCGTTTTTCCCATTTTTGGAAATGGGCTGCAAAGTTAGGAATAAATTATGAAAAATAAAAAGTCTATCGGATCATTTCGTCGTCATATTCATCCAGATGTCCGCTCCATAGATAGGTCCGGGTTTCTTTCACCAGCACTCCCGACAGAAGGAGCAGGGAAATCAGATTGGGCACAGCCATCAGTGCATTGACGATGTCTGCAAAATTCCATACTAAGGAAAGATTCACCACCGAACCGATATAAATCATCACAATCCAGATGATACGATAGCCCAGCATGATCTTTCGCCCGCCGAGGTATTCCACAGCCTTCTCAGAATAGTAGGTCCATCCCAAAATCGTACTGAAGGCAAAGGTCACGATGCCGAATGAGAGAATCGGAGTACCTACATATGGAATCTTGGCGAAAGCCATTTTGGTGAGCGCGGCATCGCTGGTGTGGTCTATGTCGGGATAGGCCAGTATGCTGCTCACCAGTACGATACCGGTCAGCGCACAGATCACTACCGTATCCCAGAATGTTCCGGTAGAAGATACCAAAGCCTGACGCACGGAATTGCGGGTTTGTGCTGCTGCAGCAACGATTGGAGCAGAACCGAGACCGGACTCATTGGAGAATAGGCCGCGGGCAATACCGTATCGGGCAGCCATCATAACCGTAGTTCCGGCAAATCCTCCTCCGGCTGCCTGCGGAGTGAAGGCTGACTCCAGAATGAGTTGCAGAGCGGGTAGCACATAATTATGATTGACAAACAGGATATAAATGCAACCGCCAACATAGAGAACTGCCATAATCGGAACCAGTGCCATACAGACGCGAGCTATGCCTTTCACACCGTTTAATATCACAAGAGCAGTGAGGACACTCATTACGATGCCACTCCAGTGCGGGGATATGCCATAGGATTCGTGTAATAGGAGGGAGATGGAATTTGCCTGCACGGTATTTCCAATACCAAATGCTGCCAGAGCGGTAAAAATACAAAAGACAACTCCCAACCATTTCTGTTTGAGTCCGCGCTCGAGCGCAAACATCGGACCGCCGATCATTTCGCCACTCGGAGTTTTGACTCGGTATTTCACGGCAAGCAGTCCTTCGGCATATTTGGTCGAGATACCGAGCACTCCGGTCAGCCAGCACCAAAATACAGCTCCCGGTCCTCCTAGAGCTACGGCTGTAGCTACACCTATTATATTACCGGTGCCTATTGTAGCAGCCAGAGAGGTGACCAACGCACCGAACTGACTGACGTCACCACTGGCTTCATGGTCCTTCTTTATGGATAATTTGATTGCTTTTAGCAAATATCTTTGCGGAAAGCGCAAACGCAGGGTCAGAAAGATATGTGTGCCCAATAGCAGGATAATCATGGGCCAACCCCAAATCCATGAGCTTACTTTACTTAGTAAAGCGATAAGAAATTCATTTTCCATAATACTAACTTTTTAAATACATTTTTAATCTCTCTCATTGAAATCTCTCAAAAAGGTAGGACTTTCTGAACAAATATAAAAATATGTTTTGATATTTAAATACTGATTTTCGGATTTTCTGCGTAAAATCTACGGATAAAGATAAATGTGAATGTAGCGGCTGGCCGAAATAATTGCTGAAAAGAAACATTCTGATGATTTTTTAACTTCATTCCGATGGTTTTCTGAAAACTTCAGGAAGATTTTTGAAAAATTTTTTAGTGCTGTTTTTGTTCTCTTTTGTATTTGTTAAAACTATGCTTTACAGCATATTACTTGGTCGTTTCGAAAGGTTTTATTATCTTTGCAAAGATTTCCCCTTGAAAAAATCTTTGGAAAATATTTGGTGGGAAAGAAAAAAGTATCTACCTTTGCAACCGCAAACGAGAAACAAACGCTCCTCACA
>OGGJ01000065.1_pt1 | contig 102678 bp, 71 predicted proteins | sample 1571071 | NCBI WGS metagenome assembly OGGJ01 (sample SAMEA2581954, study PRJEB24529) | metagenome | biome: Human gut stool | place: China | collected 2011
ACCCACGCACGTCAGGGCGGCACATACCGGGGGACGTGCTCGCCACGCTTCCGCGTATTATCAAAAAGGTATCGGGCAGGAAGGAACTCGGAGCTTACCTCAAGTCGGTCGGTGTTGACGCCGGGAATATAGACACGGGCAGACTCCGTCCTTGCGACACAGGCGGCGGACACCACGCCATACTTGTGACCGGCACATATCCCGACGGTCTTGACAAGGGCGAGATGCAGGTGTACTCAATGGTGTTCGGGCGTATGCTTGAAGCGTTCATGCCTACTTGCAAGGTGGAGCACACGAGAGTGGAAGCCTCATGCGCCGGGCGGAAGTTTGTCCTTGACACGAGCAGCATCTTGGAAAGCGGTTGGCAGGGAATATCGGGGCATACGCACGGCATAGTTCCGCAAGGCTCTGCCATAATGGATTTGCCGCCATTGACCGTCGGAGAGGAGGTGCAGGTTTCGGCGTGCAGTGTGGCTCAAAGGAAGGGTCTGCCGCCGGAGCCGATGACGGACGCGGAGCTTGTGGAGTTCATGGACGCGCACAGGCTCGGCACGGCGGCCACGCGCACGGCCATCATGCAGACGCTTGTGGACCGCAAGTACGTGAGGCATTCGGGCAAATATATCATCCCCACACCCAAGGGACTGTTCGTCTATGAGACTTTCAAGGGCATGAAGATAGCCGATGCGGCGCTCACTTCGGACTGGGAGGAGCGTCTTGAGGCGGTGGAAAACGGCTCATTGTGCCAAAAGGAGTTCCTGCGGATGGCCGCAGATCTCACGGCAGAAGTGACCGAGGACATATTCAGGAGGTACAGGAAGGGCGCTTGAAGCAGGAAAAACGCCCGAAGAAAGGAAATGCAGGCCGGCGGCGGTCTGCATTTTTCATATAAAGAAGATATGTTTCTCCGATTTTTGACGGCAAAGGTCCGCGATTGCGGCCGTGCGTGCAAGGCGGCCCGTTCGGGCTTGGCCGTTTGGAGAAAAATCATCCTCGCTCCGCTGCGGTATTTTTCTCCGCCGGGCCTTGCCACGCCACTTCCGCCAATCGCGGCACCGTATGCCTGTAAAAATCGGGAAAACATATCCCCATGGGGATGTCTGTTCCCACAACAGGACATTAACAAATAAAAAACAAGAGTTATGGAAACGACAAGACTGAACGCCGCAACGCCTGCGGCAATCCAACCGTCAGTAAGGCGCAGGCCACTGCAAGGGGACAATGACGGAACAAAAGGAATGCCGGTGCACATAGGTTATTACCTCGCGCAGTTGGCCGGAATATCGAAACGTCCCGACAGGGAGCAACTGCTGAAGGCGTTTTTCAATGGAACCGAAGTTTAACCGATAAAACAGATTCAACCATGTTTTTCCAGACAATTTACGGCTTGCTTACCGAAAGTACGGAAGTAAGCATCAACATCAAGCGTGTGAATGACAAACTTACAGTGGCTGTAATGCCGAGACACAAGGAACTGAAAGAGGGGACTGCCGGCGACTTCATCCCGTTGGTGGCAAGCGGAACGCCCGAAGAACTTGACGGCGGTTTCATCAATATGATGGCCGCACCCGTAGCCAAGGCCGTCGGGATAATGACGAACCTGAAAGAGTTTGAACGTCAGGCGGAGAAAGCCGCAACAAAGGCCAAGCCCAAGGCGGCAGCGGAAAAGGAAACTAAAGAGGCCAAGGAGACAAAAGAAAAGAACGACAGGCTCGACAAGCTGATGAAGCGTGTTGACGAGTCCGTAACGGCGCGACGCTTCGCCGACGCCATGGCGATGTTGAAGCACGCCCTCACCCTTGCCACGGCGGAAAGGCAGGACGCAGTGAAGGCAAAGATGCAAGAGGTAAGGATAAAGTCGGAAGAAGGCAGCCTGTTCGCCCCACAACCCGCACCGGGTCCCCAACCGGCAAGTCAAACACCGCCGCGACAGCCCGTGCAGACTGCCTTACCGATGCAACCCATGCAACCGCAACATCTTCAACCGCAGCCGGTAATGCCTGCCCAGGCGCAACCTGTCCAAGCCGGGACAATGCCGCAAAGACCTGTACAGCCTGCACCGCAACAGCCTGTTTACGCCCCGGTGCAACAAGACGCAGGCCAATATGGAAATCCGCACGGATACGGAAATGACGCTGACGACGGGTTCGACATGGACGCTTTCAGGAAAGACCCCTACGCGGAATACGTGGACTTTCCGCAGGAATGCCGCATGAGGGACGAGGCTCAGGTGGAGATGTCGTTCACATAATAAACAAAGGAGACACACAAACCGATTACAAACCTATAAAAACAAAAGGACTATGGCACTTGAAATAAAAGGACTCAAGAGGGTTTTCAAACTGAAGAAGAACGGCGAGACGCTGAGACTGGACGACCCAAACCCGGAGATGGCCGTCAACGATGTGATGGACTTCTACTCGATGACTTACCCGGAACTGACAACCGCCACACCTCACGGTCCCGTGATGGAGGACGACTGCGCCGTGTACGAGTTCAAGACAACCATCGGCACGAAAGGATGAGAGCATGAAAGCGGACAACAAAAACAAAGGGAAAGAAATATGCAGGCTGTTGCAGGAGTACGAAACAGAGCGGCTGGCACGCCTCATAATAGAGGAACTCGTGTCTGCCACGGACATAAGCCGGGGAACAAGGCGACGGAGGCGCAGGTTGCCGCCGCCGCAAGGAAGCGTAACGGTTTTCTGACGGGGAGGCTGCTCCCCGTCGCTTCCGGCCTTTACATCGAAACGGACGGAGTGAAGACCGATGTCGCGACTAAGGCGAACCTTGACTACCTGTACCGCTCGGCCGCGAACTACGCCCGGCTGCTCGGCGTAAAGCTGAAGTTCAACTGCAAGAAATACGCAAGGCATCCGAAGCTCGGTATGGCGGAGCTGTACCGGGCTTTTGACGCCATTGTGCCGGAAAACGTGAACTTCGAGCTTGACGGTGGCAGGCCCGCGTTCTGCTTATACCGCTTCAACAGTTGGCCCGACTACGAGGTGCTGTGGCTTCCGCTGGACTTTACCGTCAACCTTTCAAAGGGAGTGCGCCGCATAACGCTTGAGTTTGTAAGGCGTTTCGCCCGGCATCACGGCATGTGGAACATCACAGGCTCATATCATTTCAGCATGGCGGAGGACTGGCTCACGTATGAGGAATACGGCACGGATGATGCAAAAGATAAGGACGACGCGCAGCGACGGCGGACGCTGCGTCTGTTGGAATCGTACAACAACGGCAGGATTTCAAGGCTTTTCAATAGGATGGACGGCAGGGCTTTCTGCCGAAACCTCGAAGCGGCGTTGGAGTCCTGCCGCCCTGAAGGCGAAGCCGAACGGACATTGCTCGGCATAATCAACGACGGCCTGACTCTCATTGGCAAAGGACAGCCGCGCATAATGGACTACGAATACGACTGGACAAGGGAGGAGGAACCGGACATAATGCCCGTGGGACTTGAAAGCCAAATCCTCCTTGCTTACTCGCTTGACGATGTTGTGGCGGAGGAAGTGATGCAGGCTTTCTCCGCCGACGTGCGCGAGGGCTACAACCTCACGCCTGTGACAAGGCTGCTCATTACGCCGGAGACGGACAAAGTATTCACAGAAGACGATTTTCCCGAACGTTTTGCAAAGTGGTTTTACCGCTTTGTAGGCCACGCAAATGAAAATTTTAATTTCAAAGAACAACTGACATGAACGAGCTTACAAGGAAGATACACGAGATTTTCAGGCCGAAGGCCGCCCTCATCGCATACGAATGCGGCGAGGGGTATAATAAGGACAGTTATCTCGAACTGCGCCCGATAAACGAAAACGGCAGGATGGGCGCGGCCGTTCCCGTGTCGTATGACTTTATGAACGCGCTGGTTGAGAACTATTCGGCAGACGCCTGCGGTACGCCGCACGGCTGGCTGCCTGAAAACATGCTTTGGTGCGATACGAGACGGGGGCATGAGCGGTACGTGTGGTGGAACGCCCCACGCCGCCGCAGGATGTTCTTCAAGGACTCGCTGAACATCGCCGACGGGGAGTTCGGCGTGCCGGGAGTAGTCTATGACGCAAAGTCCGACGGCCTGTCAGTGTACGCCTTCAAGGGCAAACGGCCAAGCATGGACGATGAACTCTACCGTGCGCCGTTCTTCAACGTTACGGGTGCGAGCGTATGCCTCGGCAATGCGCCGCTAAATCTTCCGCCGGATCCGTCGTTCGCGTGTCTCATCGAATGCTGGGAGCGGCGTTTCTGGATGAGCGAGTTCTCGCATTTCGGCGGTGGCAACAACCCGACAAAAAGCAACCTTGTCATCGTTACGGAGAACGCGAGGGACAAATCTTTCGACAACGAGGAACTGTTACTGATTAAAATGAAACTTAAAGACCTTTTGAAATGAAACGGATACATTATACGGACAACTACCTTCTTTCGCCTTACCACCCCGTAAGCGTTTCCGTAATCGGAGCGGGCGGAACAGGGTCGCAAGTTGTCACCAACCTTGCACGCATGGACATGGCGTTGCGTTCGCTCGGACATCCGGGGCTGCACGTCACCGTTTTTGACGGCGATACGGTGTCGGAAGCGAACATCGGGCGGCAACTGTTCAGCCCGTCCGAGGTCGGCCTCAACAAGGCCGTGGCTCTCGTGACGCGCGTCAACCGCTTTTTCGGCACGGGATGGAGTGCGGAAGCTCGCCGTTACCCTTGCCGAATGGGTGAGACGATGACGGCCAATATAACTATTACCTGCACTGACAACGTGCGCTCACGCCTCGAACTGTGGCGCTTCCTGAAAAAACACCGGGACGTGAGAAATAATGATTATAAGACCCCGATGTACTGGATGGATTTCGGCAACGCGCAGTTTACAGGGCAGGTAATTATCGGCACGGTACGCAACAAAATCCACCAGCCGTCGTCAAAGGAGTTCGTAACCGTGCCGAAGCTGAACGTCATTACGGAAGAGGTAAGTTATTCGACCATAGACGAGAAAGACTCCGGGCCGAGCTGCTCGCTCGCCGAGGCGTTGGAGAAGCAGGACCTGTTCGTCAATTCCATGCTGGCGCAGGCCGGTTGCGCACTGCTCTGGAAGATGCTCCGCGAAGGTCGGACGTTTTATCGCGGGGCTTACATGAACATGGAGACAATGCGCGTAATACCTATCGGCATCTGACAAAAAACAAAAGGCCGCATATTGGCTTGCAATACATGGCCTTTCAGCGTGTAAAAGGTGCCCTTTTATCTGCCAAAAGGCCACCTTTTGCATTTTGTCTTTTCACAGCTTGGATATTCGAACACGACAAATGCCGCAAGCATCTCTGTATCAACGAGTTTGCTCGCGGCATTTATATTATTCGGCATTAAAGTTTTTTGTCACGTATCCAACTTTACCTGCCTGACCATTCCGGGGATGATTGTCAACTTGGCAGTTCCGTCCCTGCCTATTTCCACTTTTGAATAACCGGCCTCGACTACCACCTTGCCGTCAAGCATGATGACACCCCACCGGTACGGGCTGGTCTCCACGGCGCAATAATAGCCTACGGGCATCTGCATGTTCCTGTATACCGGCGGCACGACTACTTTGTCACCGAGCCGCAGCCCCCATTTCATCCCCGACTTGAACGGCATTGCGTCTTTCAGCTCCTCCAACCGTTGGCGGCGTTTCTTTTCTTCCTCTTGCCGCCGTTCCGCTTCTTGTTCCGCAAGCGTCCGTTCCGCTTCGGCCTTAAGCCGGGGAATCACTACGTCAAAGTTCTCGTCCTCCGTCCTCGGGTTTTCACGGGCGATGTACCGCTTTTCCTTACCGTCCTCGGCAAGATAGTATTTCCCGTCGCCCGACATAACCACAATTCCGCCTCCGGGCAGCATACCGCTATAATGGTAGTAAGCTGTGTGGTCTCCGGCAAACAGGCACACGCAGGCGTGGCCCCATCGGGCGTCGTCCTCGTCAACCTGTCGGCATATTGGGTTCGCAAGGTAGTCGCAAATCCTGACGCAAAACCCGTAATTGAATATATCGCCGACGTGAGTGCCGCGCCTTGTCCTGTAAAGTTCTTTCGTCCGACTGTAATACACGCCGTCAACCTCAAGCAGTTGCACCCGTCCGAACGCTACAGGCTTTGGCTTCTTCGTGTATATTTGCTCGTTGTACAAGTCGATGTAAGTAACTTGTCCGTTGCCGTCTGTTACCGAAAGGATGTTGTCTTTCAGCAGTCTTGCTTTCGCATACCGACCGAGGTGTGCCTTTACCTCGCCGTTTATGTTGACAATGCCAACGTATTTGTCCTCAAAACGGACAACGGCAACCGCGCCGTCAACATCGAACACTTCTTCATACTGCGGCATTGCCGTTATTTTATCTCCTTGCCTCAGACCATACAAGCCTGTCGTCCTGTCCTTGAACGGTCGCAAGGCCGCACTTGCTACGTACTCCGGCAGGGGCGTTCCCGCATTCAGACAATCCAAAAGTTTCTCATGCGACATAACCACTTTTAAGTCGCTTCCTTGTCGCATAATCTCACTGTCCGCTTCGCTTCTTACCGCACAACCATATCCGTCTGCCTGCCGCCATGCGCGTGCCACTCCTTTTCCGGCCAACCTCCCCTCGAACATGGCTTGCCAGTCCCGGCAAGCCGTGGGTAGTCCGAACAGGCGGTAGAGGCCCACGTTGTCGATTATTACGCAGCTCTCCTTACCTTTTGTCTTTCTCAATCCACGCCCTACTTGCTGAACGTATTTCGCTATCGACAGCGTAGGCCGCGCAAGCTGGATGAACTCTACGTCGGGGCAGTCGAAGCCTTCGCTGAAAACATCGACGTTGACCAAGACTTGAATCTTGCCCAGCCTGAAATCATCGACAAGCCGTTTGCGCTCCTTCGTCGGTGTCTTGCTGTCTATGGCGACGGCATTCAATCCATGTTCCGTGTAATATCCGGCAATGTTCCTTGCATGGCTGATACTGATGGCGTAAACAATGCCTTTCTTTCCGTCGGCATATTGACGGGCACTTTCATACAGCCTTTCTATTGTCGGCCGCTTGTTCAATACGGCATCCATCTCTTTCACCTGGAAATCCCCGTCAGCCCCACGTTTCTCCAAACCGTCTATCAGCCGCTGCTCCTCACTGTTCGGACGTATGGACACATAATCGAAAGGTGAAAGCCATCCTTGTCTGATAAAATCCGCGATGCTGTCCGAAGTTATCAGCGTCTCGAACAAGTCCGTAAAACCTTTCCGATTCAACCGACAGGACGTGGCGGTCATTCCTAATTTCTTTGCATCAGGATAGCGCAGCCATAGTTCCTTGTAGGTTTCCGCCAGCGCATGGTGCGCTTCGTCAATCACAATCAGACTTGGCCGTTCGTCTTTCACGTCTTCCCTGTGACGGTAAAGCCATTGGATAGACCTCACTTTGACAAATCCGTTCGTTGGCTTAATGCCATACCGTGCCACAGTTTCCTCTATCTGCTCTACCAATTCCCTACGGTGGGCGACAATCCAGACGCTTTTGTGATCCGCCTCCTTCAACCAATCGGATATGACCGAAGCCAGCAAGTGGGTCTTGCCTGTTCCCGTCGGCATCTGCACCATGACGCTACGGTGCTGTTCCCATTCGGCAAAGAGCGAATGCTTTATGTTATGTTGGTAATTACGCAGCATAGTACCAGACAGCGCATTTCTGCTCTGCGCATTTTGTCAAAGGCTGTTCGCCTAAGCACCCATCACGTCCGCCTCGTGTTCCAGTGCGGGGTTGTCGTTTACGGGCATTCCGCCCATCTCGGTGGTCGGTTCCACACGTCCCGCCATCTGTTGTGCCACGTGCCATGCCTCATGCGGCAGGTGCTGTTCCTGTCCCGGAGCCACGTGTATGTCAGTGCCCTGCGTGTACGCCAATGCCTGCACGGTAGCGGGCTTGTCGGAATTGTAATGCACGCGCACATCATCCATCGAAAAACCGGAAAGGCTTTCGACGCCCGCTTTCAGATTGTCGGGCATCCCGGTCCTGTTTTTGCTCATGTCATAATAGTTTTAAATTTCTCCTATATTATTGAAGTGTCCTTGTTTGCTTTTCGTCAGATTTTCTGCATCTCCTGCTGGAACGTGATTTCAATAAACTCTGCCGGATGGCTGATGGCCACCAGAACACGGATGCGCAGGATGCCTTCCAGTATGTCGTCTGCCGTCATGGTGTCGCCCAGTCCCACATGCACCTCATAGGCTTCTTCCGGAGTGGCTCCTGCCAGGCCGCCGCGTTTCCACACGCTGCGCAGGAAATTGTCAATCATACATTTCATGTTGGTCCATGTATTCGCATCATTCGGCTCGAACACATAGATGCGGGCGGCGTTCTTTACGGAAGTCTCCAAGAAGCTCATCGTGCGGCGCACGTTGATGTACCTCCAGTCTTGCGAATTGCCGTCCAAGGTGCGTGCGCCCCACACCTTGATGCCTTCTCCGGGGAAAGCACGCAGGCAGTTGATAGCCTTTCCGTTCATCGGCATGTTCAGGTCTTCCTGTTCCTTGTCGTTTATCTGCTTTGACAGTTTCTCCACACGGCTTACCGACACGTTAGCCGGAGCTTTCCAGACTCCTCTGCTATGGTCCACCATCGTGTAGATACCTGCCATAGTCGCCGACGGAGGCAACAGGTTCAGGTAGTCTTTCACCTTTTTTGACAACAACTTATATGCCGGAAGATTCATCAGCAATGCGTTGTGTACATCCTTCCGTGCCTGTCCGGTAACCGTTCCGTTTGCGTCTTTATTCTCAAATGCCGTCTTTATGAACTCATCCAGTTTGGAGTTGCCGGTCTCAATGGCTTGGTCCATGCATAAGACCTCCTCTGTGATGTCGTTGTCCGACAATACCGTTGTCACCAACCATGGATAATAGGCAGCCCCATGCGCAAGCCCGTTGCTCCCTATCTTGGTACGGAAATCCTCCACATTCGGAACTTCCGGCACGTCCAGAATGGTAAAACGGTTGTTCCCTACACAATGCGAAAGCATGGCGGTATAAATGTTGCCATAATTGTCCTTGTCCTGAATAGCTTCCGGTATGACCAGCAAAGTGATGTCCTGCACTTTCTTCAATGCAGGCAGTATCGTGTTCGTAATTTTGTCCTTGTCAATGCTTCCGTTCGTATAGTCACCCACGGAAACTACATAACACGTACCTCCACCGTTAGCGAAGAACATCACGAGGTGATAGTACAGTGTGCAAAGTTTTCCTTCCAATTTCGCTTGAAGCACTTTATCGCCCAATTTCACTGAAAGTGCTCCTTCGTCTGGCTTGTCCGCAAGGGTCACATTGAATCGGTGTGTCTTCGCCTCCCCGAAATACTTCTCATATTCCGCCATCGATGAAATCCTGACCGGCCTGTCCAGCAGGGATTCCGTGCCGTCAGTAGCTTTTTCCGTAAGTCCGATGAATACGGGGATGGCGGTTTCGGCTTCCACTACCGAACTACTGAGGACGTTTCGTTCCTTGATGTAAACGCCCGCTGTCTTGTATTCTCCCATATCGTTATATTTTTCATAAAAAGAATGTCATTATTCATCCACAAAGCATCTGTTCTTGAATTCCTCCAAATCGTTTGAATATGAATTTCCAAATGTTTCTCTCATTTTGTATTCTACAGACTGTTCCATAAAATCCCAATAAGCACTTTCTTCCTCTGGGTCGGTAAAAACAGGTGTCTCTTGCGAATACAAAGAAGCATACAGTTCCTCATATTTTTTTAATTTCGGCTTTTCATCTTTTTTTTCGAAATAATCTATTACGGTTTTGAAGACAACCTGTTTGTAGATAGGGTCATAACACCCATCTGTAATCATGTTTTCATCTACGTATAAGCAGCAGGTTTTGAAGAGACGGAACAATGTAGTTTCCTCTTTAATCAATTCAAGAGCTGACAGCTCTGGATGATTGCCAAGGTATGTTTGCATTCCTGTAACTAAAAGCTCCTCAATCTCTGTATTGCTTATTACCAAAGTGTTGAGTTCTATTTCATGATTATCTTGGTCGTATGTCTTTGTCAAATACAACCTGTTCAGTAGTCCACTTAAATTAAGCAAGTTTTCTTTATTTTCAAGTTTCCCATGGAACCACGATAAAACGATGTCATGCGCAATATTCTCTTTAGTGGCATTGCCATACCTGTCTGCTTGCAACATCTTCTTCACTGCTCCAAATTGATGGCTTTGAGGCGAAGCTGTTTTCAATGCTAAGAACAGAATGCCATGTAGATAATTATCCAATAAACTATCCGAAAGAGCTTCTATTTGTACATGGCTTAATTGGTAAGCAATAGAGCCGATGTATTTTCTACTATCCAACCATTGATTAACGACTTCTTCGGGGTTACTTCCCTCTGTAAGCAAACCTTTCAGTTCCTTGAATGACAGTCTGTATGGCGACACACCCAGGGTAAAATATTTATCGTAGTTTTCAGGGTAACATATACTTTCTGTCCTGGTTTTAAGGAGTTTGCCAAACATCTTTTCTAATATTTGTGGCGTTTCATCTTTCCAGAATTTTTCACCCGCGCACACCTTATTCCCGTCCCTTTTGGAGCCTTGCAATATATTATCTTTGATATTGAATTTACCATTTTCATAGCACAGCAAACTATAAGGATCATCTGCAAGCATATCGTAGACTTTTTTATCATATATTTGTAAGAGTTCCAACCAGAACAAATCCAGCAGTTTAATCTCACCATTGTATTGTTCCATTATATAATCCACATTTAATATATAGAGGCGAGAGAATCGTTTAGCACGGCGATAATTATTCAATACTCTCAAGATAAGGGCACGTTCATCATTATTAAATCGGGTAAATAAGGATTTGGTAAATCTCCCATTAAATCTTTCCTGACAGTTCAAATCTTCATACAATGTTTCCCAGATTAAATAACTTTCCACTTTAGGCAGATGTACTTCTACTGGAAATATTTTCTCCAAATAAGATGCGGCATCCTTGATATTCTTTTCCTCCAAAACAGTTGTCACATACTCTTTATCATACGCCACAAGGTAAATCGTATTATTCAAATCGGCCGTATTTCTAATCAGCCTCAGAACCTCAAACACCTCTTCCCTTTCAAGCCTGTCTATGTCATCGATGACAACGACTACAGGACGAGACAAATGCGAAAACTTATCAGACAAAATCTTTTTCTTCTCATAGAGACTTTCTTCTTTTATCGGCAGTGACAGTTCAAGGCCAAACATACTGTGTGGTGTCAATGTCAGATTATTTATGGATTTAGCGTACTCTTTAAGAGATTTGGACAATGTACTGTATTTTGGTGATAATTGATGTCGCAATGAAGAGAAGAAATCGTTCGTCACTTGTTCCGGGCTACGACACATCCAGGGATTAAACTCCACGATTTCCGCCTTTTCAGCAATTTCCTTTTTCAGTAAATTCAAGAATGTAGTTTTCCCGACACCCCATTCCCCTGTAATTCCTATCGCATAAGATTGGTCGATAATTTTTGTAGACAATAGTCTTTGGGCTATTACCGAAGTGTATTTTTTCAAACAGTCTGAAGCGTTTTGATTGGCAGGGGTATCCTGTGAGAAGCCTTGTAAGTTCTTGCCTTCTGTCATATTTTCACCTGCTTCATTTTGAGATGCAACATCATGAGTGCTCACTTTTGATTTGAAGGCTTTAATTATCAAGATTACTAAGGCTATTGCCAATATACAGGCCAAAAGCATTCTGTAGTCAAATCTACCAATAATGTTGGCATAAACCACATTACTTTTCCAAAAAAGTCCGAAGAGCATGCCACCCACCAGTGAAAACCTATAAGGACGACAATCATTGTCCATCCAGATTCTCTTAATCCTACAATATGTCAAATAGATTATAACTACTGATATCGGAATGTTTACAAGACAACGCCCATTAAGAAGATTGTAAAGCCATTTCATCTCCATTCCGTTCTCTTCTATTGCAAACCATGAATACCATTCAGGTGCAAGCCCCATCCACACGACCGTCAACAGGAACAGAAGAATAGCACTTAGCCAATCTTGACTTAATTCTCTTCGTGTTTCCATATTACCATCAACTTGGATTACATTTGGTGGATATTTTTTATTTTCCTTCGTTGTCGGCAAAATACACAGAGGCAGGATAGCAAGGCTATGCTTGTATATTGCGCCGTCTTGCTTGTCCTGCCATATTGATACTTCTTGTTTGTGATTAAGGAGCTATTCCATCGTACAAACCTTATCATACATCAACCCTTGTTTTATAGAGGGGATATGATAATAGGCGTTGTTTATTTGTTTGCTTTTTACTCCGTCAAGCAGTTCCTTGAATTCCGTAATATTATTCACCTCAAACAGCACCTTTACCTGTTCAAAATATCTCTTTGAGATGAGCCTTGGAAGGATTTCCATTTTATGGTTATAACACCCCGTTGTGGGATACCATATCTCTTCCCATCTTGAATTGGACGGATAAATCAATGACAGATAGTATAATAAAATATCTGTTTGGACGAGAATCTGCATGTCCAACTTTTGGGCATATTTGCTTACGAAGTCAGCTGTAACACTGACCCTGCGCAGATTGTTTCTTTCATTCTTATATCTATCAAGAGTATAATTATATTTCCGGAATGCCATAAACCGGTATGGCATAATACTGTCCACTCGATAATCCCGTTTTTCAACATACAATGTACTCGTTGCAACTTCATGTAACACGTCATATCTGGCATTTCCCAGCATAATTGCTGCAAAAGATAAAAACATATCGTAATTGAAAAAACGGAAATGGTCATTTGCGGCACCAGCTGTACTATTATCCTCAAGTAGGGAAATCCCCTCATCCTCGTAGAATTGCAACCATTTCTCAAAGAAATCCACAAACAGCTTACCTGTACATTCTTTTAATTTTGCAATCAAGTTGACAAAATCCACAAAGTCATGTTTAAGAGGTTGCATTGACACAATATTACTTTCCACCAATGATATGAAATTATCATTATTGACTTTATGATAATCCACCTTGTAATCATTCAATGCTTTGATAAATGTATCCAAGTAGTCATCAATCAAAAACTTTACATTCGAATCATCTTTGATGATAGACTTTCGTAATACCGTCACCTTGTGTGCTGTTTGGAGACTTGTAGGATTGTCTTCATTTAGATATTCAGGCATTTTCCCAAGAGCTGGTCTCTGCGACTTTGGCTTCTGATACAAATCCCTCAGTAATTCATCGTAATCTTTTTCATAAACATTTTCATCGCTTAAATCATAATGTATACGCGACTTGACAAAAACGGGTTTGTATGCAATTCCATTTTCGTCTTTTTCGAAAACGATTGGTATGAATTTCGTCTGGTCTACCTTTGAGTAGATCTCTTCGGATATGATGGTGCTTTCTATACCGACACCTCCCTGCCGTGCATTTGCCTTTTCCGCATATTCCTTATTACAAATTAACAAGACCTTATCCACGCTTGAGTCCGAAACCATTTGTTCCATATATGCGTTCTTATCCTGTCCGGCATGTAAATCCCAAATGTCGATGACTACGTACACTCCGTCATCCATTAACCTGCGTGCAAGTTCTTCCACACGTTGTTTATTCTCCTCTGGATGCCAGCTATAAGAAATAAATACTTTGGGGCTATTCTGATACATGATACTTGTTGATTATTATTAACAATACGAAATTTTCATGTATAAATACATCGGATTCATCTTCAAACACAATTTTCCAAAAGAATATGCAATCAACCCGTTTATTCGGTTTTTATAGAATATGCAAAAGAAGTCATTTAAGACACACCTTGAAATAAACCCCACCACTAAAATACTTGCCATCGTTCAGTTCTGCCACAAGGTTGATTCGGTCTTTCCATATAGAATTATGTGCCACTGACATTGATAGTACGTGAGTCGTATTCCGCCATCAGGTTCAGCCCGTTCACCACTTTGTACCAAAATCCTTCATCGGGCAGCTCCAATCGGAAATTCACACCGCCTGCTGGACTGTTCTTACGCTCCACGCTCAGTCCTCTATCCCAAATGAACGACAAATGTGCACCTAATGTGCCTATGTTTTCAAAAGCGAAATGTTTTGTGGTTGCAAGATACAACCGTGTAAACCAACAATTTCCTCCGTTACTATCACGACTGCCTATACCGCCTCCTCCAGCGTTTTCATGCGAACCCTGGGCGTTCGCACCAAATACAATCTGAGGTGTCCATGACTTCCACTAACCTTCTTTCCACAACCGTAGACGGCCATAGAATGCACGGTCTTGATTAGAATATTTGCCCAGACACTTTCTGGAAAATAAGTCGAACCATACTCGGCGTAGTTGATGGTACAGGTGTAGCCCACTTCTAACCACGGAAAAATGGTGATGTTCAAGTAATCGTTAAACGTGTATTTTACTTCGTTGCTGTTGAAGTAATGCAATGGTGTAAGATGTAGTACATTGCCACCTACCATGAACGTCTTGTCACACTGCATATCAGCAGTAGGAGCATGGAGCAAACCTGTGGTCCCATACATGGTCTGTGCATTGATACTGCTTCCAAATGCAAGAAGCATAACGAGTATTACGGTGTTCCTTGCTAATGGACAGAATTTCTTTCCAAAGTCGTTTTTATGTGTTGCATTATAAAATGCGTGTTTTATAAAAATATTCATTAGAGGAGAGTTTTAACATGAGACTCTCCTCAAAATAGCGTTTATTTCAATTGACTGTACTCTTCTATCATTCTACTCCAGGCACTACCTGTTCATGTACATCCCATCATAGTACTTTTGGTAATCGCCGCTTGTCACGTTGTCCATCCACGCCTGGTTGTCAAGATACCAACGGACGGTCTTTTCTATGCCTTCCTCAAACTGCAGGCTCGGTTCCCAGCCAAGCTCGCGTTGAAGCTTGCGCGAGTCTATGGCATAGCGCATGTCGTGCCCCTTGCGGTCTGTCACATAGGTTATCAAGTCCATGTCCTCGCCCTCCTTACGGCCAAGCAGACGGTCAACGGTCTTGATGACAACCTTGATGATGTCGATGTTTTTCCACTCGTTGAAGCCGCCGATATTGTAAGTGTCAGCAATATTGCCATTGTGGAAGATAAGGTCAATTGCTCTTGCGTGGTCTTCCACATAAAGCCAGTCCCTCACGTTTTCGCCCTTGCCGTAGACCGGCAGCGGCTTCTTGTGGCGTATATTGTTGATGAACAAAGGTATCAGCTTTTCAGGGAACTGGTAAGGCCCGTAATTGTTAGAGCAGTTGGTTACGATAGTCGGCATCCCATAAGTGTCGTGAAAGGCACGGACGAAGTGGTCTGAACTTGCCTTCGATGCCGAATAAGGCGAGTGTGGGTTATATTTCGTCTCTTCGGTGAAGAACTCTGTGCCGTAAGCGTGGTGGTGTTCCGATGATGCTTTTGTTGTGAACGGCGACTCTATACCTTCTGGATTTGTCAGCTCCAATGCGCCGTAGACCTCGTCCGTTGAGATATGATAGAAACGCTTACCTTCGTAGCCTTCAGGTTTGTTTTCCCAATACTCCTTTGCTGCTTGGAGCAATGTCAGCGTGCCGATTACGTTGGTGTGGGCGAATGTGAACGGGTCTTTTATAGAGCGGTCAACATGGCTCTCGGCTGCAAGGTGGATTATTCCATCGATGTCATAATCATTCATCAACTTCTTAATCGTTTCATAGTCACATATGTCGGCTTTCACAAACAAGTAGTTCTCCTTGTCCTCCACGTCTTTCAGGTTTGCCAAATTACCGGCATAAGTCAGCTTGTCTAAATTGATAATTCTATATTCTGGATATTTGTTTACGAACAGGCGTACCACGTGTGAACCGATAAAGCCCGCTCCGCCCGTTATCATTATGTTTCTCTTGAATGTCATAAGTTTTCTGTCGTTGGTTTGTTGGTTATATTTCTGTTTTTATGAAAGCTGTCCTTTTGGCTTGTAATTCATGTCTTTTTACAGTCCAAAAGGTATCCTTTCACAAGGCGTTTTGCATCCTTTTACAAGGCGTTCCGTAAGTCGCTTGCTGCCAAACGGTTACGTCGGCACGTCTTGTTCACGCTTTCAGGACCTTCATGTTGGCCATACACCGTTTCAGTGAGTCGGTCCAATAAGGAACTTTCACATCGAATGTCTCTTTTATCTTCGTCTTGTCAAGCACGGAATATGCCGGACGCTTTACCGGACTGGGAAACTCGTCACTGTGGCAAGGCTGAATGTCGCACTCCGTGTTTCCTGCCAGTTCGGCAATCTTCTTCGCAAAGTCGAACCAAGAGCATACGCCTTCATTACTGAAGTGATAAATGCCTTTCTTGCTGTAACCCGCTTTGGGGCATTCCTTTTCATAGTCGGCCAATATCGCCTTTATCGCAACAGCCAAGTCGTAAGCGTATGTCGGCGTGCCTGCCTGGTCGAACACTACATTCAATTTAGGTTTTGTTGCCGTCAGATTGAGCATCGTCTTGACGAAGTTCTTTCCGAACTCCGAGTAGAGCCACGCCGTGCGGATGATGACATAATCGCAGCCTACAGCCTCTATATTCTTTTCGCCTTCGAGCTTTGTTTGGCCATAAACGCCTGTGGGCGTACCTTTTTGTTTCTCTCTACAAGGCGTATTGTATGGATCACCGCCAAACACATAGTCTGTGGAAATATGCACCAGCAGTCCATTCACCTCTTTCATGGCTTCTGCCAATATACTTGGAGCTTCGGCATTGAGTTTCCTGCAAAGCACCTCGTCGCTTTCGGCCTTGTCAACGTTGGTGTAGGCGGCGCAGTTCACGATGCACCGTATGTCCTTTTCTTTCACGATGCGCCTTACGGTCTCGGCATCGGTTATGTCGAGGATGATCGTCTCTACGCCTTCCACTTCGACAACATCAGTAAAAATATAGCTGTCTGCCGTGTCTTTGCTTACTATGCGCATCTCGTTACCAAGCTGTCCATTTGCGCCTGTTACAAGTATGTTCATGTGTTGTCCGATTTATGGTTGATAGGTAAACGGAGAATCAAAATCTTTCAGCAAAGGATGTCTCGTGTCCTTCTCGCTGAGAATGGCATGTTCTGTGGGTATGCGCCAGTCAATGCCCAAACTACTGTCAAGAATGCTGATGCCTCCGTCAGCTTCGGGATGATAGAACTCATCGCACTTGTACTGAAACACCGCCGTTTCGCTCAATACGGCAAAGCCGTGTGCAAAGCCTTTCGGAATGAAGAACTGTCTGTGGTTTTCCTCGGTCAGTTCCACTGCCACGTGCATTCCATAGGTTGGCGAGCCTTTGCGTATGTCAACGGCTACATCAAGTACTTTGCCTTTTACGCATCTAACGAGCTTGGCCTGTGTATACGGCGGATGCTGGAAATGCAGACCACGCATCACGCCATACGATGACATGCTTTCATTATCCTGTACAAATGCAACGTGACCGACTTTCTCGTCAAATTCTCTCTGTGAGAAACTCTCGAAGAAATAGCCTCTTGCGTCCTTGAAGATGCGTGGCTCGATGATGATCACGCCTTCTATCTCCGTCTTTATCACTTCCATCTTTCTCAATACTCCAAGTTTTTCTCCAACGTATCTTCTTTCTCGTCAAGAACCGACATCAGATACTTGCCATAGTCATTCTTCAGCATCGGTTGGGCAACTTCCCGAAGTTTATCAGCCGTAATCCAACCTTTGCGGTAAGCGATGCCTTCCAAACACGCAACTTTCAAGCCTTGACGTTTCTCCAACACCTCAATGAATGTCGATGCTTCGGAAAGGGAATCGTGTGTGCCCGTATCCAGCCATGCAAAACCACGTCCCATGGTCTGCACTTTCAATTCATTGTCATGCAGAAACTCTTGGTTCACCGTTGTGATTTCCAGTTCCCCACGAGCCGAAGGCTTGATGTGCTTGGCGACTTCCACCACTTTGTTCGGATAGAAATAGAGTCCTACCACGGCATAATTGCTTTTCGGATGTTCCGGCTTCTCCTCGATGCTCAAGCAGTTGCCGTCTTTGTCAAACTCCGCTACGCCGTAACGTTCCGGGTCACTCACCCAATAACCGAATACCGTGGCCTTTTTATTCTCCTCAGCATGCTTCACGGCCTGCTTCAACATCGCAGTCAGTCCGGCACCGTAGAAGATGTTGTCTCCCAACACTAAGCAAGCACAGTCATCCCCGATGAACTTATCTCCGATGATGAACGCCTGAGCCAGTCCGTCGGGCGATGGCTGCACCGCATACTCGAACCGTACCCCAAACTGGCTGCCGTCACCTAACAGCCGTTTGAATCCCGGCAAATCGTAAGGTGTGGAGATAATCAGTATCTCCTTGATTCCTGCCAGCATCAATACCGAAATGGGATAATAAATCATCGGTTTGTCGAAAATAGGAATGAGCTGTTTGCTAATTCCCTTGGTGATAGGGTACAACCGTGTACCGCTACCACCGGCCAAGACGATTCCCTTCATAGAATTTGATTTTATGTTGGTTGTTTTCGGTAATTTACACTATCTTTGTATCCTAATAGTTGAGTAAAAATGAATAATACATTAAAAATATTACGTATAATTTGCGCTTACATATCAGTTCCTATACTAATACCACTAGCATTTGTCAGCAAATTATTCCGCAAATAACACATGTTATTCTCTGAACGGATTTTTATACAAGCCCAGCAACTGTATGGTAAAATAATAAAAGAATTGCATATCATCCACAAAGTATCGTTTAAACATCCTTTTGGGTTCCATCAAAAAGCGGTAAAACCATTCCAAGTATAGTTTCTGGAATATTTTTGGGGCACGTTTGATATTGCCGGCTTCAAAGTCTATCGTAGCTCCAAGTGCCATCCAAATACGGACATCTGGCATATTGCCTTTGTGGCTGAATATCCATTTCTCTTGCTTAGGACATCCGACACCAACCAAAACCACATTTGCTCCACTCCGATTTATCTTTTCGTATATCATTTGGTTCTCTTCTTCCTTCTTTTCAAAACCATAAGAAGGAGAGTAAGCCCCGACAATTATTTGTCTTCCAACTTTTTCATTGATGCGTTCCATCGCTTTCTGCGCTACGCAGTCCATTGCGCCGAGCAGAAATATGCGACAATTTGGGTCATCCTTATGGTACATATAATAAGAGGTGAAAAAGCTGCTGCCAGGTATGGCTTCAGGCAAAGGGCGCTTCAACAGCTTTGATAACAGATATAGTATCTTGCTGTCGCACACAACCCATTCTGCCTGTTGATAAACATCGTAAAATTCCTTGTCACTTTGCAACTTCACAAGGTGGTCTACGTTGGGAGTTACCAATATTCCCTTGTCCAACCGTCCAAGCAAATCCTGCTGTGTAAGTGAAAGGATGTCAATATTCAGTATTCTTGTTGTTTCCATTCTTTTGAATTTATTTTTTTACTTTCTTCTTATTCCACAATTTTCCGTACCAAAACGCCATAGCATACGATAACGCCAGGCATAATGCCATTTCTGCAATAATAGATATATGTCCGGTCGTAAAATGTTTTACAATCCAAAATACAAGGATATGAACCAAATACCATTCATAAGAGAAGCGGTTGGTGTAGCTAAAAAACCGGTTGAGCCAACAAAACCCCAATTTATAGATGATAAGTGCCAGTGAGATGTAGCCTATCAGCGATGGAATGTCGTTATACAGCTTCCAAGGGAATCCCGCCCAGCCAATAACCCCTGTCAAGGCCATACCTACGGCACAGGCCGGTATGAGATATTTCCATTCCAAGGTATCAAATGTCGAAGAATGTTTGAAGTACAGTGATGCCAACCCCATACCCAAACAGAATTCCCATAAATATTGCAGGAAAAAGCTATTCCACACCCGTTCTTCTGCATAACCTAAAAGACCTACCGCAGTAGACCATAAAAGGCTGACGGCGAGAGCCATCCAATACCCCCCCCCGATTAATATTTATTAACTTTACAATTAAAGGCCAAGCTAAGTAAAACTGTATAATCGTTGAGATAAACCACATTTGTCCGCCCATAGAACTTTCTAGTTCAGGCACAAACATTTTGAAAAGAAGTAGATTGCCAAGCAACGGCATAAACACCTCTTTTCCTTGAAATATCATCCAACAAGCCGTGGCTATGCAAACAAAAGCCATAGGCCAATAAACACGCCCGAAACGCCGATGTAAGAAGTCCTTGTAACTCAATGGCTTATTTAAATATGATAGATACAAACCAAAGCCGCTGCAAAGAATGAAAACATGAACGCCTGCACCACCAAAAGAAGTGACTTTACCAAGCCATGAGGGAATCTGATAACTTTGTATTAAATGCATTATTACAATCGTAAAGATTGAATAACCACGTAAGAAATCTACAATGTCAAGTTTCTTAACCATACAAAATAACCATCAAAAAATATTATCATTCACAAGTCTAAGTACACGTCTAAAATTTATCCTATGCCTTATAGTAAACCTTTATATATATTTCTCAAATCAGAAAAGACTTTTTCAGGGAAGAAGTCTTTTACTATTTCATATGCATGTTTTCCATGCTCGGCTATTTTCCCCCTGTTCATGATATAAAACCTTATTGCGTCTGCGATGGCGGCCGTGTCCCCCGGCTTGACGAGCAGGCCGTTCCATCCATTCTCGATTACCTCTGGTATTCCGCCGACGGGCGTGGATATTATTGGATGCCTATAGCTCATGGCTTCAAGAATTGCAATCGGCAGTCCCTCGTTATACGACGGCAGAATGTAGACATCCTCCCAAGTAAGGCAGTCAACCTTTTTCTGACCAGAAATCCAGCCCTCGTATGAAACGAACCCGCCCAAGCCATTGTCACGGATGAATGCCTTTATGTCGCCGTCAACCTCGTTTCCACCCATGCGCAGTAAGAGTTTATCCTTAAAATAATCCCTTTCGTCAGCGATAGCCTTCAGCAAGTCGAACGCGCCCTTGCGGTTGCTTATCTCGCCCATATACATCAGGTGCAGCTTGCCGTCGTCATGCGGCTTATTGTCCGCAGCTGGTGGAGAAACGATGTTGTTCAAGACACGTATCTTAGCCCCATTCACGCCGATTGATACGAAATACTCTTTCCACGACCTTGACAACACAATCAGGCAGTCGCACAGGTTAATCGTCCTTACAATCTCCGTCTTGTCTCCGGCGGCGTTGTAAAACTCAACGAAGTCTGCTGCATGTTCGTGCAGGATGACCTTCTTTCCGCACCTTTTGGCAAGACTTATGAACATCCTGCAACGGTAAAACGAGGCGTTAGCCGCCCCATGTATGTGTACAATCCTTATGTCCTTGTCGAAATTGCACAGCCGCCACGTCCTTGCCAGTGCCTGTGCGGCATACCATGCCTTCACTATCTTGTTGCCAAGCCTCCATGTCGGTATGAACCTCATATTCTCAATGTATTTGTCATACGAAATGAGGACGGCCGTCATGCCTCCCTTCGTCTTCATCGAGACGCCGAGAAAAAGGATCTGTTTAGACTGTGTTTCGAGTATATATTTTTTCATATACAATTAAATGAGAATCCTTATTTGGCTAATCCTAAACTTTCTTTTAGAAATTTGATTGATTCATTTCTTAGATCAGACAACTTTTCATCGACAACGTTATAATCAATAGGATTCGTTATCTTGTAGATGTTTCCCTTGTAAAGTCTCTCTTGCAGTCCAAAAAGATCAAATAAGCTATTGATGCGCGAGTTTCGCCCGGTCTTGCTGCCTTCGGCGAATCGGTAAAACGTCATAAACTGTCGATGGAACAAGATGGAAAATACACTGCAATGGAACGAGTCGGTGCAGACGTATGCCGCTTGGCTGATATATTTCACGAAATCATTCGGATCAACGGTATACGGAGCTTCATCCCCGAACTGTTCATCCTCAGGAACATATTCATCCATGTGGCGGATGGTAATTATTTTATAGCCTGTTTTTTCTTTTAGTTCCTTAGCGGCTTTGCGGGCTTCTTGATTTGTACCAAGGAAATAACAGAAGATATAAGGTTCCTCAGTCGTAGTATGTGCATCGGCAATCTCCTGTTCCCATTCCTCACGGCTTAACATCATGGTAGGGTCTGCCACTACCGTTGCTTTTTGGTGCGACAGTTCTTCTACAATCTCTTTTCCACGTTGCTCGCGCACACCGATTTTATAAAAGCGGTCAAGGTATGCCCCCGTGGCTTTGCGTTGGAAAGACGGTATCTCCGATACACCAAAACTACTTGCGTAAGCCACCTTGCGAACACTGTCATCAACAAACAGTAGGTTGAAGAATTTGTTAGGCAAACTCATGGGAGTCCATACTTGGTCGCTGCCTACAACAACAGCATCATAATTGAGCGAACCTTTATGTAGGGCATTATACCCTATGAATTCATGAAAAAGAGGCATTAGTTTTTTTTGCTTGTAAGCATCTACTGCCTTGGTGCGCTCTGCAATACCAGCGGCATAAGCCGGATATTTTTTAAGAACCTGCTTAGATGTCAGCCTATGCTTGATGTTTTTCCATTCGCCGGCACGAAGCGCATTTACCACAAACTTCATTTTTTGCCATGCCGAAAGCCTTTTGGTGTATTGTATCACTTCCACCTCATATCCCAGTTGTTGAATTTTCTTTAGCATGGCATGCCCTTGAAGGGATGTGCCATAGTTATTGTGCCCTTTTGTGTAGGCTATCACACAACCTATTTTCTTTTTATTCATTATGTTCTATTTGTTTAATGTTTTCACCTTACAGTTTTCAGAAACAACGTTTGTATAGCCATCCTTTTAATGGCATTCTATTTCATAATCCTAAAATCGAAAGCAAGCCGGAGATTGAGAGGAAGTGGAAGCGAAACTTATATTTTTATTCGTAGTGTGATGTATCTTTCTTCAGTTTGCTTACCAGCCACCAAAGACGTTTGTGCCGTCCCAAGAGTTGTTGAAAACGATTCTGCAAATAATCCAGAACCGTTTTTAGTCCGATTTTATCAGGGAGAGCCACATCGTATTTTGGCATGACACGACCGAGACGTTTGTTCAATGTAATAAACCGTTCATTGCGGTACTTCTTTTTCCCTGCCATCTGTTGAGAGGCATTCAATGTTTCCACCGAAATCTCATCCAAGGTGATGAAACCCTCCGATTGCGCTTCCTCTAACAAATCAAGCCATTGCTGCTTTCTTACTACCAATGAATTGACTCCAATTTTATCATCAATGTAAGGTCTGATGTGAATGTCGCCGAAACAGACATCTCCCAATTCCCCATAATGGTCGATGCAGAACAAACAGCGGCGTGGTATAAAGAAACTTCTTAGCGGATGATAGTAACTCTGATATTTCTCTTTATAGACTTCGTCTTTATTATAAAGAGAAATTTCAGAGTTACTATTCGTAACCCTGATATTTCGTCGTTGCTTCGCAACGAGAGAACCGAGACAGCCTTCATCACGGTAAGCAAAATAAGTCAGGTTCTCTTTACGGATGCCACGCTCCTTAAACACATGCTCTGTCAAATAGAACGTCCGTCCCGATGAGCAGTAAATGGCAAAATGCCCAATCACTTTTTCTCTGAGTTTTCTGTCTATTGCTTCCAATTTACAAAACCCCTGTATATGGCAAGGAAGTCCCACAATAACATATCTCGTACCTTTCTCTTTTTTGATGGCCTGTGCCATACCGTGAAGAGATACAGGTGCATACTTGCTGCCCTTTGCCTGCAACACTTCCTCACGGTTGTGTGAGATATATGAACGTACCAGCAATTCATTCTTCGGGTCAAAGGCGGTCACCACAGCCCCGTCAATATACCCTTTTTCAAGCAGGAATATTAGGACCTGGCTCACCATGCCGCCGCTAGCGCAATGGTAACGTATGTCTTCTTCATTACTGTGACCTGTGAAACATCTCAGATAACGACCAACCATCTTATCAGCCTTTATGTTTTCATCAGGGAATTGCTCGTTTGCCATCTTACATAAATCAACTCCAACACCCGGACATACGTCGATACACCTATGACATCCCTTGTCGTTTCGACACAAATCACTATTTACTTCAGGCGAGAAGCGGCCATCCCTTATAATGGTTGTGATTGCCTTAGACGGGCATGCGTCTTCACAAACCCCACAACCAGTGCAAAGGTCATGTTTCAACGTATATAAAATATTTGGTTTTGTGCTTTCCATCTTTTTTATTCAATTTCATCCCTCAATGCATCTAAGAAAGCATGCCCGAACTGTATGTCAGGTTCCATATAATTACCCTCAGCCCATTCATTCCATGATTTTAAGAATATTACCTTATGCTCGTCTTGCTTATTTTTAACAGTTTCTATGGTATTATGCACATGCCTTTTAAAAGCTTTCGGATTCGGATTACTCAATATCACAGCAGCCCTTCCCGCCCTCGGGGTTCTATCATAGCCAGGAAGAATTGTCGGATAACAACATTCTTCCGTGTCATAATCACTCTTCATATTGTCAACCACTTTACTGTAATCATATTTGTTCAATTTCAAACCGGGAATATACCAAGAAAACAATGTCTTCAATCTACGGATATATACAGAGCCTGCAGCCTTTGCTTCGGCACTTGACAACGTATTGTAATTTACGGCGTCAAATCCCATATCCGTATATTTCTGATAATTTCCTTCATTGCTATCCACATTCGCAACGAAATGAATTCCATTTAAGCCATTATGAATTGCAAGTTCTTGCCAATAATCAATAAAGATTTTCATTTCCGGATGCTCATTGGGCGCCCAAATGTAAAATAACGGCTTACCATCAACTGTTATATAACGGGAATCCTTAAAAGCCGGAAGACAATAATCAAAATGAGCTTTATAATCCTCCTTTCCCGGATATGTCATTTTTGCAATATATTCAGTTCCTATGCGAAGATTTAAGCCGTTGGCGCCGTGCCATGTCTTTGTAGTCCAACTATGATTAGCCCAACCTAAACAAAACGGATAATCGGGCTTGCCTGAACGTAAAACTTCTTCAAATGGTTTTTCCAACAACATACGGCCATTGCCAAACCAATAATGCCAATACATAAATCCCTCAACACCCGCTTCACGTGCCATTTCCGCCTGTTGTTCCCTCACTATAGGAAGACGCAAATCATAAAAGCCAAGATCTGCGGGAATGTGTGGCTGGACGTGTCCCTTAAATAACGGTTTTGCCTTAGCGACATTCGTCCATTCAGTGAACCCTTTACCCCATACGGCATCATTTTCGGGTATTGGATGAAACTGCGGTAGGTAAAAAGCTATCACTCGTGCTTTCTTATTTCTCATATTTATTTGATGTTATAGTTTGCATATTGGTCAGCCGGCCTCTTCTGCTTATTATGTAAACAACAAGCAAGCCGAACGTGAAATCAATCATTGATTGGAATGTTTTCAGTGTATAACAAGTAATACCCGTAACACAGATATACCCCCATGAATACAATAAATAAACTTTAAATAAGGTCACAGCGTTTTTATGTATAACCATTTTTCTCAAAAAAACGCCTATAAACAACAACAAGGGCAATACGAAGTAAGAAAAATCAGAATAAATGTCGCCGACAAACGTATAAAAACGGACAGGATCAACACCTGTGCGTGGTCCCCAATAGGCTCTTCGTTCCAAATAATCAGTAAATGTCTCAATACCTAATAAACTTTTAAAAAAAGAAAAGCAATTATCCCCCTCTGTCAAAGCATTAGTATACCACATATTATTATTAAAATTCAAAGAACCTTCACCTATGTATAATGAAACCCAGGCCATTAACGATATGCTGTTAGCACCAGCATTTGTCCTGTATCGTGCAAGTGTTATTATTGAAAGCAACAACACCCCCGCCGCTAAAGTGATAAGTCCGTATTTTATAATCATCCGCTTCAGCTTACCATCTAAAAAACTCCTGAATATCAGGAACAGTAAAACGGCCCTAAGAAATGTAAACACAAGGGTTGACCTGCCTGACATTCCCAACTGATATAAAACAGGATTAGTCACACTTAACAAGAGCAGAAATGTATACAGTTTCTTTTTTCCCGGTATGCACAGATAAAGAAAGAAGAGAAACAAAGAACAATATTGGAATTTTAAATTGATAGAATTACCAATACGCCCCACAAAAGAAAACCAATCAATATACTTTGACCTATCAAAGTCTCCTGACATTTTATCAGAATAAACATCTGCCAACGAATCTGTGTTTGTTGCTCCATAAGTAGAAATTATATGTACAAGGTTCTCTAAAAAAGGTAGCACTGAAACAACTCCTAATACAATTATAATCATATGGAATAGCTTCTTGTTACCTATTGATATTTTCTTTATATCATCATCCCTCGTGTAAAACGGATAAAAAGAAAACAATAAACAGATAAGCAAGAATAAATATGGGAATATTTCTACCCTTCCATAATTATAAGGGAGTGCCGAATAATATATAATTGAAGCTACGGAAGAAATAGCCCATACTAAAACTAAATAAATATATCTTCCATACTCTCTCTTCGTCTTGAAAAGATAAATCAAAAAGAGAACCCAAAAGACTGAATATCCATAAACAAAAGACATAATTATTTCTTTTTATATTTACCTATCAACCAAGGACAATACTTATTTATTAAACTTGATATAAACAGTAGAATTGCGGATTCGATTAAACATAACAACAATGCCATAATATGATTTTCCAAATGCAATGCATTTGGTAATATCAACAAGGACAATGCTTTAGCTTTCCCATTAAAAGCAAAAAAAGCCAATGAATTTTTTCCGAACAAACTAAATAATTTTATGTGGATTGCTTGAAAAAACACACAAATACATACTATGCCAAGAACAGACAACAATATAAACAATAAAGGATTCTCATAATAGTTGTAAGCATAATGAAATTCCATATCATATTTGTTTTGTAAAAAATATGCAAAACAGAAATATGCCACAAGAGTTATTATGGCTACTATTTTTTTACATCGGAAATCGGGAAGCCATTCCGAATATCCACATATTGATTTCAATATATTACCTAACAAGAAAAAAGCACTTGAAAATAGGGCTATGTCCATATACCATGGTAAAAATAATCCATCACCATTCTTTATTAGAAACACACTCATCAACAAACACACCATTGTCACAATTTTTAGAACTAATGTTTTCATAAAAGTATAATACAGTAGTGTAATATACAATTGAACCATTATTATACATGGAATAAACCACATATTATATCCTAAAAGTGTATCTACAAACTTATCAAAAACATATGAATAATCTTTATGATATACTGCTTTCCAATTATCAAAACCGATAAATATTATCAGAATATTCAATAGAAAATAAGGCACTACAAGATGTCTTACTATTTTCAACAAATCATCCTTTAATGTAATATTTTTAAAAAGTAAACCCGATACAAAAAAGAAAGCCGTCAAAAAGAATGGTGTGTATAATGTGTAAATATAAGGATGTGCTATACCACTATGAGCCAATAAAACACAAAATACGCATATTCCACGTGTGTCATCCAACCAAGTTACCCTTTTTTGTTCCATCAATGATAAGTATTAGTTATATCTATTTTTTTCCTTTCAGAAACAGCTATCTTGAATCTATCCTGTAATACTCCGACACCTATAATAACAATAGGGACTTCATTCTCTGGTATTCCAAATTTACAACTTAACTCTTGTAATTTCTTATACTTAAACCCAACAGACAGGGGGATTGTCCCCAAACCTAAACTATGAATAGCGTTTATTAGATTCATTGCATATAAACCGCCATCAACATAAGCTTGATGAACTTCATAGTAAAAAAAAGCCTTAAGATTTGCCGTTACAAGTATTGCGCACTTTATTTCTTCCTCAAATCCGTTACAACCTCCTTGCCACCTTAGTAATTCAACGCTTTTGTCACACATAAACACATGAGTTTTCCAGCCTTGACGATTACATGCCGAAGGCGTTTTTTGTGCCAACCTTAGAGCCTGCTCTATCTTTTCTCTTTGCGGAACTTCAGAATCAAAATATCTTATGGAATGACGACTTTCTAAAAGGGACTCAAAATTTCCCGAAGCATTTTTCAATATTTCTCCTTTCGTTACAGTAACAATACCTCCTAAACTATCTTTACAATCAAGCCCTATCTTATTTATCAAGCGTTTAAAAGCATCTTGAATGCCTTGCATTTCAACTCCTGAAGCAATAGTGTAGCTTATGTAACTGTAAATCGTGGAAATCGGATATTGCAGGAAATTTTTATCACTTGATAAATACAAATCACAATAATGATTCAATAGCTCTATCAGCCTGACCGCTTTTTGTTGACCAAAACCTTTCCTCGGATTACGCATAGACATACCTTTCTCTAAAGTATGATTGAGCCTCAAAATCGTATATTGCATTTTTTCTATATCCGATGAAGTATGATTCGAGGCATTATATTTACGAAGTTTCAGCCAAAAATTAATTGATTCGAATAGATAGTTCTTTTCTATTCTTAACTGATTTATCAATCCCATAATTTATCTTTTTATAAAATTTCTTATATACCCGAGATGTTTCCATCCACAAAACATAGCATACATTTCAATTTTGAATATGTGATGATATGGCGGTATTAAAAGGTTGGCAAAACATCCTGATACCAAAACAGTAATAATTGTAACATAAGCAGACCCAACTATTCCAAACTTTGGAATAAGGAGCATATTGAGAATAATACAAACAACACACCCTAACATATTTCTAATGACTGCCCATTTTTGTATTTTCTCTATTATTATTAATTGTCCGCCTGCCGACGAAAGCGCAGAACCAATTGTCTTGAACGCAAGAACTTGAAGGACAGGAACAGCCAATATATACTTCTGGCCAAAAGTCAAAGTTATCAACCAATATGCTGAAAATGATACCACAAGAGACATTATTATAGAAATCCAAACAACTATACTCACAAATTGTTTTGCTTTAAATATATACTCTGCATGAGTAGAAGTTTCTTTCGTTTTTACGATCATTGGCGTAACAGTCTGTGACAAGATCTGTGGTAAAAAAAGTATAATTTCGAGAAAACGTCCCGCCGTTGCAAAATAACCAACAGACTCTTTATTAATCATATTGCCTATCATCACTTGATCTATCCTCTGATAAATTATAACCGCTGCACCAGACAAAAGTAAAGGGAATGCTTCTTTTACAAAGAATGAAACTTTTCCCGAATCAAACCTCCAATCAGACAATCGCCCTACTTCCCTTTGATATGATATAATATATCCTGAAGCAACAAGAACCGTGTCAAACATCGTTGCAACAATAAAATACTCTAATGGAGCTTTCACCCACAATAAGACAATTTTTATACATGCGCCTATTATAGTCCTTACGATTTCCGACTTTACAACATATTCGTTTTTTACTATCGAAGTAAAATAATTGCGGATTATCTCAAAACAGCCTGTATATAATACCAATCCATATACAAGAATCATCGTACTTGTAAATGTGTCTGTCTTAAAAACTACAATTGTCACAATTATTAGTAAATATCCCAACGTGGCAAACAACAATCTCAGCCTAAAACATGTTCCCATAATGGCATCACGCTCCTCTGGAATACGCGACAGCTCACGAATCTCTATATTCGCAAGACCAAAACCTGATATAATGGTGAACAATGTCACATAACTAATCACATAGTTCATTATACCATACTGTTCCGGACCAAGATACCTGGCAACCAAAATGCCAACAAACAATTGGCCTACCATGTTGACAATCTTACCCAACATGGCCCAAAACACATTTGCAAGAATCTTTTGCTTGTTTTCGTCCAAAGACTTTAATCTTCTCAGAGAAATCATTTCAGCAATTCTTTGACGACATCTTTCACATTGTTTAACCTGTCTTTATATTCGGGCATTATCGACTGTAAATGAGATTTTATTGCATTTTCATTCTGCATCAAATAATCAAAAGAACGCAACAAATCTCCTTTTTCATATTCTCCACTATTTACAATCAACTTATCATCCAATCCTAAATCCTTTGCAATTCCTCTTGCTTTAATGCTATACCCCAATGCCAAAGCAGGAACGCATGTGCTATAAGCAGATATAACAGAATGCGTCCTTGCCCCAATGAACATTCTACATTTCGATATGACATAACGAATTTCACAATAATTATAACACGCACTATCGAGAATGTGAACTTTACCCGTTGATTTGTATTTTTCATACAACACATTACTTAACACTCTGTCATCTTGACTTGTCCAAAGCACATGAGGTATAAGCAAAACATGGCAATCTGTTTTATCAACTATGTATTGAACCAATAAATACAAATCTTCCAATAAAGATGAATCTTTCTTGAGAATCATCTTACTGATATTTATACCAACAAAACTTTTTGAAGCAAAATAACTTGGTAATTTTATAACTTGTGGTTCGAGTATGAATGCCGGATCAGGATAACATATTACGTTTTTTAATCCTTCAGATAAGAAGAAACTCTCTGTGAGAGACTCGCGTGCGTATAAAACATCAAATTTTTTCAAAGCCTCTGTTTTAAGCGGTGTAAGATTTTCTCTTCCCATTGAACACCCCCAAAGAATGGTCTTTACTCCTTTTTCTTTGGCTCTGTTTACCGTATATATAACTTGATTATCGGTATAACACATCATATCTCCACCAGTGGAAACCATGACATCGCCCATACCTATTCCATCAAGGAACGTATCATAAGTTATTTTATATTCTCTACATCGTCTTGCATAAAAATCTTGATGCCATAACTTGTAGAACATTATACCAAACCGCTGAATTGTTGACCATCTCTTCTGTGAAACCATAGTAATATAATTGTCTATTCCCAATTGTTTGTCCAAATCAATATTAGAGCATAGACCTATAAGATTCTCTTTCTTCTCACCCAATACTATAGCTGTACCTTTTGCAATAGCTTCACATCCTCTATTGTTTCCATTAAGATGTAAAGGAAAATAATATTTCATATTTTAATGTAGTTTTAATATAAGTTTGCTATTCTGTTACGTATTCTGCTTTTCAGACGGTATGGTAAAATAAATTAAAATTCAACCGATTCTATAATTTGTTCGTTCTTATTTCGAAGATTGAGGTCATAAGTTTACCGTGATAATGGCTACTTACGACTATTTCTGTAAAGAATTTCTTGCAGTATTCAAAGCTTGAATAACCATAATACTTGCAATCTTACATGATGAAACGATATTTTGTAAGCGTCTAACACTTACGATACTCGTATTTATTCTCTATTCAAATAGTTCGTCCACTTCGGAATAATCAATATCTTCTATACTGATTTCTGCTTGTTCCGGAAACATCCCTGTCTTGTCGTACCGTAAGGATAAATAAATATTGGTTACATTGTCGTAGGTATGTTCGTTATTTTGCACATTGTACCATTGTTCATCCTCTCGGTCATAAAACGCCATATCATAATTGTCATATGATATCTCTATCTTGAAATCAACAGAAACAGGTACGGTTACAAGCATTTCTTTTTGAGTGTTTTTGAAAATAATATAATCCTCCTGTGCCATATCCAAGCTAACGCTCAAAACATCAATGCCATTTACAGAAATGTTTCCAAGGTTATAATATAATCGTTCATTGTCAAGATGCTCATATATTTTCTCCTTTACTTCATGTAAAATGCCATTTTTACAGTGGTTCAATACAGTTTCAAAAGCCCTGATATTTTCTGTCTCCTTCTGTTTCCGGCTTACATATTCTTTTATATCAGCTTGCTGTAGCCATTCATTTTCATAAACTTTGAAATCTCCATCTTGGCTGAAGCATATTATTTTCGTTTTATGCTTAATAGCATATTCTTTCAAGATTTCAATGACAAAAGCGTCAGGAAATTCGTACTTCTTGTTTTTCAGGTGAAATGGCGGTTCTTCTTTAAAATATGCTTGAAAGACATTTCTTAGGTTACAATCTGTGTCAAATGGTAATATTTCAACATTAGGCAAATCGAAGAAGCCTTCAACCCTTTTCATTGCCCTTTCCAATTGCTTGTCTATCTCAATTGAATGGAACACCTCGTCACAATGGCGAAACATACTGCTGTGTTTAGACATTGCAACAAGGCATTCGCGCATGTCTTTCTCAAAATGCTTACGGATTTCCTCAGCTGTAATTTCTGGAATTACAATGTGTAGTTGACCATCATAAGCCAACTTTCCCAATGCTGTAACAATACTTTGAGGATGAAAATATTTATTTGAAATTACAACGCTTGTATCAACAAAAACAGTATCCATGAGAAATCAAATTAAAAAATTTAATGTGGTTGACCATTCAATTAGGTCGCTTGACATCTATAAGTATTTGTTTAAAATTATAACATCTAACGTTCAAATTGTGATGACAGCTGACACGGTTTTCACCGATAAACGTTGCTGAAACGGCTGAGCCGTGAAAGCTGCCATCATTATGCTGTTTCTCTAATACATCATCTCTCGCTCCACCATTTTGTTTAGTTGTGACATCATCCGTTCAATCAGATGGCAACATACCTTATTGTTGTAGTCAAAATTCATGTCATCGAGGATGTCATTCGCCTTGTCTCTGTCCATGTCGCCGCCATACCCAGCAGCTAACATTGCTATGGCCTGCAATTTCCTGACTTTAGAGGCTATAGTTGCATTGTGTGCCGCCGAAGGCAATTCGTAGGGAGATACTTCGTACAAGAGCTTGCAATAATGCAGGAGTTCTGGGGACTTCTGCCTCAGTCAAGTAGGCAGCAAGCATCTCTTCCTCCAACTTGCGCAATAAGAAGAGACCTTTCAAACTTGGCAATTTACTCGCCAACGGCTTGCTCATCATCAGGAACAAGGCGTGAGAGACGATGATATGCTCTTCGTCGGGGTGCAAGGCGAACATCTGGTCTTCCGGCTTACAGGTTTTCTGCAAATCGGCTTCCATCAGGTCAAACGTCTCCTTGCGCATATCTTTTTGCGATTCTTGCATCATTTTGAAAGAGGTTGTGTTTTAGTCCTTAATAAGTCGAACGGAATGACAGCCGTCAGCGGGATGCGGAACGTGGTGGCGGAATGCTTATCTCCCGAAGTTCCATCGGCATCCGAGGTGTCGGTCTGTGGATATTCAAGATTCATCTCTATCAGGATGGTATCGAAAGATCCTTCAAAACCATGCTCTTTCAAGAAGCGGGTCATATACATTGCCAAGGCTGCTTCTGCCTTTTCCGTTGCTTTTAAGGGACTGCCAATGAGTTCATCCCAAGGCAGGTCTGTAAATTGTTGCGCAACAGAGGACTTATCGTTTTCCGTAAATGTTTGATGTTGCCGGATGCCGTCGAACGCATCCGCAACGGATTGTAACGCTTGTCGGCTTTCCGTAGACAATGACATAACAGCCGAGCATCCGAGACAGGCGAAACGTTCGCCGTGCAGCAGTCCGCTGACGGTGAAATGTATCTGTGACTTGCATATTGGGCAAGCCAAGGCTTGTGGAACATCTTTCAACATAGAAGATTTGTTACAACAAGTCGCTTATGCTCACGCTCCTTGTCATGCTCTCCCATGAATGCCTTGCGACAGTGAGGTTCAGCGGATAGTCGAGGTTTATCATTTTACCAAGTTTCTTCAGGCTGTAATTGATGCGGTGAAGAACGCCGTCGTATTGCATCCATTGCTCGTGCGAGGATTTTGCCGTGATGACAGGGAAGATGCGGGTCGTGCCTTTTTGCCTGTAACGGTCTATTATTTCTTGTAGCGCAGGCTCCCACGGAATGGAGATTTCCCTGCCTGTGATGTGCTGGCGGTATGTGAGCTGTCCGTTCTTGATGTTATTCCTCGTCAGGCGGAAGATGTCGTCGCTCCTCATGCCACGGGCATAAACCGTGAACAGGAAGATGTCGCGGGCAAAGATAGTCATCTGTGGCTCTCCACTCAAATCCAAATCTCGCAGGCGTTTCACCTCATTGAGCGTCAGTCCGTTCCTCTCCTTCTTGACGCGGTAGCTAACGTCCATGCCTTCAAAAGGATTGCTGTCGGCGGCAAGCCCGTCGTCAACAGCAAGACGGTAGACCCGCTTCAGGTTTCGGATATAGAGGGAGATAGTGTTGCGTCCAAGTTCCTGGTTTTTCAACCACGTGTGGTAGTTGCGCATCAACAGGGCGTCGAAGTCCTTGAACGGTACTTCGTTCTTGCCCAAATAGGCGATGAACCGCCTGAGATACATTTTCAACTTGTTTGCCGCGTCATACCGTCCTTCATCCCGAAGTTTCTCAACGCGGGAGTTTGCGTAGGCGATGAAGCCAAAGCCTTCAAGCCCCTCTCCAACTCTCCCCCGAGGGGAGAGGGTGATGGCTGCCGTCTGTACGTTCTTTTGTCTGTTGTTATCCACTTTTATTACTATTTACCTGTCTTGTCAGCCGCCTATATAGATTACCCTGCCGTTCGGCTGACCTCCTAAGAAATCGAAGATGTTGGGCTCGTCAAAATAGATGCCCATGTCGGCGTAATATGCTTCCTCCGGGTCTTCCGGCACGGTGTAGAGGTCATCGTAAAGGCTTATCCGTTTGCCGAACATGGTGGTGAAATAAGTGAGCCTTGCCGCATCCTGCTCTTTTTTGAATATGTCGTTCCAAACGGTCGCGCCGTTCCATATTGGCAAGGCTTCTTTATCAAGACAGACAAACGGGCCGTTTATGTAGATTTTGTTATTGTAAGTGACGAGCTGGGCGGCAAGATGGCTGTTTCTAACATCTTTCGGAACGGGCATAGTGAAAGTCACGTCACGGAACTCACGACCATCCCTGTGGCGTAAAGTGAAAGTCTGCCCGTCTTTTCTTCCAATGACCGTGTAAGTGTCCAACCGTTCGGAACGGATAGTGTCGAGTATTTCTGCCGCTTCCTTCAACCTGGCCTTTTCCCCTGCTTCCACAAAAGAAGTCTCATAACGGAAATGCTTGGCGATGGTTTTCATTAGGGTGTCGCCGCGCTTGTCACGCCAGTTGAAGGCGAGGTCCGCCCAAAGCATCCGCCCGGATGTACGCCTGTCTCCGACAAGCCTCATGAACATCTCCTTGCGGTAACGCAGGTCCGGGTAGACCTGCCGCAGGATTTTGTCCTCCCGCGCAAACCATGTTAGCATCTCGCTCAAGTGGTAAAAATCACCAGACAGCACGCTTTCCGCCACCCATTGTCTGAGGGCGCTATGCTTTGCGTTCGCCACGGCCTTACCCACAAGGTTGTGGACTTCGGAATCGGCTGTGGCACTCATGTCAAATTCGTTGCACCAGCGGCCTTCCACATTGCCTACGCTGCGGTACCTGTATTCGTAAACCCCATCAATTCCAACGGCAATGGTGTTCTCCACATAGAGCAGGAAAGGAAGGATTTTATGGCTGTCCAAGCACCTTGCTTCCTGCCCTAAAAGCCGGTACAGCTTGCCGTACAGCTGATAGAAGAAGGCCACGTCGCCGTCCACGTTCATTGACGGATGGTGAAGGCGTTTCCATCGGGAGGTGAATTGTTCTATCGTGTACACTTTTTTAAGAAGTTAAAGGAGTTAAAGAAGTTATCACTCGCTACGCTCGTTAGAAGTTAAAGCCATTACCTGCATTGGTGTTTTTCTTAATTCTTAACTCTTAATTCTTAATTCTTAATTCTTAATTAAAGAAGCTGTATGTATTCAGGCTGCACCTCGACTGCGGCGGCAAGTAGATTGGGAAGCTCCACGAAAAACCGCTTTGTGCGTGCGCCCTGCATCTTCTGCAAATTCCCTTCGTAGCCGTCAAGCGGACCTCCAACGATGCGCACCTTACGGCCTACCATGCAGGGAGTGATTTCTTCAGGTGTGTAATAGCGCGGATTTTCAGTGGATTCCACGGCATGGATGAAGCGTTGCATGTCGCTTTCCCTTACAGTCATAGGGATTTTGTAGCCGCCGCGCACGTAACGGTATTGCACGGTGTCGTACTTATCCACAATCGGGTCAACCGCCTCCCGTGTGTCGTGAACGAAAAGCAAGTCCTGCATGAATGGCACTTTCTCGCGGCGGCGTTTTCCGTTCCTCTCTGTAAGTTTCCAAACCAAGGGCGTGAAAACCTCCATGTCCATGCCTTCAAACAGCTTGTAGGCCGGCAGCTTGGCATTACGCCTCTTAAGGTCGCGCATGACGAACCATTGGAGACGGTCATTTTCGTCCAATGCCCCGTCATTTTCCGTCGTAATGCTGTCTTTGTTTTGAGGCTGTAATTCGTCCATATTTTCAGGCAGGGGCATTTCTTCTAATCCTGCGAGCTATCATAAAATGCACGATAACAAGCAGTTACGAAAAGCACAACGTTTACTTCTCTCAAAATCCATAAGATTTTTCCATCTCCGTCACTACTCATAATAGCGTTTGTGTTGGCATTGATTTTCATGACGGATTTTTGTCCGTCTCCTAATATGAGATGGATATTCTGTTGCAAAGGTAGCGAAAATAATTAAACATCAAGCATTTTGACGGATTTATTTGCGCTTATTTTTTATGAAGCGGCAACAATTGGGTGGTTTGTTGACAAAACATCATAAAGAAAAGTAGGTAAGTCACTGACAGGTAGTTGTTTCACAAAAATATCCATCTCATATTAGGAGACGTCCATTTTTGTGAAACACTTGTTTACGTCAGAGACCCTCCAAAATCATCCTGTTCGCCTTGTCAACCTCGCTCGACTTGATTGAGTCGAGGTAGATTTGCGTTGTAGTTTCCGAATCGTGCCCGAGAGCTTCGCTGATGACTGCAAGCGGAACGTCCTTTCCGCGCGCAATTGTAGCCCAGCTGTGTCTCGTGTAATACATTGACAAGGGAACGGGCAGGCCGGCTAGGCGTGCAATGTCTTTCAAGTGGCGGTTTATTTTCCTCATCATATTCTGGTACTGCCGGCGTTCGCTGCCATCCTCTCTTGTAATTATGGGCAGGAGGAACCTTGTGTCGTTTTGATGGTATTTGTCCACAATGTCCTGCATCTGGCGTGTCCATTCCATCGTCAGCAACTGCCCTGTCTTCTTGCGGCGGTAGGTCAGGTTTCCGTTATTCAGGTCGGTTTTCCTCAGATAAGCCATGTCGATAAACGACATACCGCGCGTGCAGAAGCTGAACATGAACATGTCGCGGGCAAAGTCCAGCCCCGGTTTCCGCGACAGGTCGAGTTCCTTTATCTTCCTTATCACCTCGAACGGAACGCTCCTTTTCACCGTTTTGTCCATGCCGCAGTAGACGTGCCTGAACGGGTGACGGTCGGCGGTAAGCCCTTTCTCCACGGCCATTTTGTAGTTGGTGCGCAATATGCGCATATAAAAAGAGGTGGTGTTGCGCGTCAGGCCGCTGCCGAGCAGCCATGCCTCGTAAAGTTCCATCAGCTCGCCGTCAACCATGTCGAACGTCAAGTCGCGCCCCCGGCGGAAGTGCATCAGGCTGTTGAGCGTCGAGCGGTAGGTCTCCGCTGAGCGCGCCTTGCCGAGCAAAGTCTTGTGCCGTACCTGGCTGCGTATGAAGTTGAACACGCTGTCAGGCGTGTCCGTATTCGACAGGAACGCGGCGGCGATTTCGTCGAGGCTCACCGTTCCCGTGGTCGTCTCGTTCTCATGTACAAGCCGTTCGAGCCTGCCGAGTTCCCATTGCAGAATAGTTGTCATGGAAACGAGGCGGCTGTAGCGCGGCGATGACTGCAGCGGAAGGATTATCCGACCGTTATCATTGTCCCATTCGCAAGCGAAAATCTTATACTCGCTCGTAATCCTGCGCACCGAGCGGCCATGTATCAGTTGGAATATGAGAGAACCTTCCTTGCCCGGTGTTGTGGAAGGCCTGAACTTGAGTTTTATGGATGTCATTGTGCAACGTGTATTTTTGTTCCTGTCAATATAAGAACTGCCGGCCTTCCGTATTGGTTTCCGCTGCGAAGATTTAAGTTCCTTGTTGCCAATGATTAAGCAGTCTTGCAACGTCTTGATTCCCAGCATATTGCAAAAGGTGTCCTTTTGCAATGCAAAATGCCGCCTTTTAGCCTGCAATACATGGCCTTTTACAGTCCGAAAGGCCACGTATCAGGAAACGTCTAACGTTCAAGAGGCTATTGCAATGTCTTTTATCGACGGCTTGCAGCAAATATGAATGAGGGCACATGCTTGTCGGTCCAGTTTAGTTTCTCATCTTTCCCCGTTGTTTCAGGAACTCCTGTATTTCGGAAGCGAGATAAAAATTCTTCCCGTTGTCTTTCATGTTGTAATAGCGTATCAGCCCCTTCTCGCGGTAACGCGCCAGCGTGCGTTGCGACACCCCAAGCAGTTCGGCCAAGTCAACGTTGTCTAACAGCGTGTCGCCGTCAAGACATTCTTTCTGGCGGTTCATCCGTTCCAGCTTCTTTTCTATACGTGCGAAGCCGTCAACCATCGTGGCTATCATCTTTTCCAATATTTCACTGTCAATGTAAGGCATAGTTCTCAAAATTTTATCGGTTAATACTGTCCGGCCGTTCTGCGCGCTTCCGTGGCCGTCTGAATATTCATATTGAGAAAACAATGCCAGCAAGCATTCCCGTTTTCTGTGTTGTCGGGCAACCGTCTGAATATCAGCCAAGTACAAATGAATTATTTTTTAATGCTATGAAAAGTGTAAACACCAAAGGTGTAAACACTGTAAACCGTTTACATCCAGTGTTTACACATTCAGGAAACATCCATCTGCAATGAAGACATCTGCTGCATTATCGTGCCAACTGCGGAAGCAGACTTGCAAGCATTGGCAAAACAGCATTATTTTGCCGAAAAAAGCAATGGAGATAGTAATCATTGAGGCCGGAACATTCAGACAGATGAACGAGGCGTTGGAGAGACTCGTACAAGTGGTTATGGACATTGACAAAGGCACAAAGCCGCTCGACGAATGGCTTGACAACCAAGACGTGTGCCTGCTGATGGACATTTCGCAAAGCAAGCTCAATACGTGGAGAAGAACAGGGGTGTTGCCCCACAGCCGGATTGACCGCAAGGTGTATTACAAGAAGCAAGACATTGTTGATTTTATCGAACGCAGGTTGCAGAATAAAAAGTAATACCGCCATGACATTGCTCGACAACGAAAGCCCGGAAGTGGCTAAATACTTCAGGAACATCAGCTACATTACTGACGCGCTCGAAAGGAACAGGATGCGCCTCGGACAGGTTCTGAACGAGGAATGTTATCTTACAGAAGCGGAGCTTGCCAAAATCCTGAAGGTGACCCAAAGGACATTGATTGAATACCGCAACATGGGCAAGCTGCCTTATTACAAGTTCGGAGGCCGCATCCTGTACAAGGGAAAGGACATCGCCGGTATTTTGGAGGGAAACAGGCGCGAGGCTTTTACAAAGTATTAAACACTGCTTATTTCCTGACTTAGAGTTAAAAAACCTACGGTACGACACCCAACCGTATCTTTAAATATACTAAAAACTTACAACAAATCAAAACAACCGGGCGGTGACTATTTATATGTTAAATTAAATTCTTACCTTTACCAATTAAAGCGGAGAACAAATCGTTTTGTTTTGCTAAAAACAATATAGGTATGGCTTCATTACATATTAAAAATTTTGGCCCTATATCGGACTCGACAAAAATAGAACTGACATCGTTGACGGTTCTCGTTGGCCGCCAGAGTTCCGGTAAAAGTACATTTATGAAAGTACTCTGTTTCTGCCGTTGGATTGAGAAAAAGATAATGTCATCGACAGACGACATAGTAAGCCTGTATACCCATCATAACCGCTTTATAAATGACTTGAAACTGTTTTATCGGTTGAACGACGAATATTTCAAAGCCGATACGGAGTTGGAATATGATGGAGATACAATCGGCATTGTATACATGGGGCAAACAGGCAATGCAAAGATTACACGTAAGGAGGTATTTCAGGAAAAAAGATATAACAGCAAACTGTGTTACATTCCGGCCGAACGCAACCTTGTCTCTGCCATCCAGAATGTAGACAAGACTTATAGGGCTACAGGAAGGGATGTTCTTTTCAACTTTATATACGAATGGGATGAAGCGAAAGGGCCTTATACTGACGAACACCCTTTTAAGTTGGCTGCTACAGGAGGCTTCAGTTATGTTAATAGATCCGGTGCTGACGTTTTAGTGAGAGAAGACGGCAGTGAAACACCTGCTTTCTATGCCTCCAGTGGTATGCAGAGCGTAATGCCAATGGACGTAATGGTGAACTATATTACAGGTTGTGTCGGTGAGAACGCCTCACTTTCAATGCATGAACGCAATGAAATAAACAAGACGGACAACGGCCATGCCCATCGTAGATTGGTTTACCAATCCGCCCAACTATTTATAGAAGAACCTGAGCAAAACCTGTATCCTGAATCGCAAAAACTTGTGACAATGAGCATTGTACGCTCATTGAAAAAGGCTCTAAAAAACAGTTCCGAACAAAATATAGTATTTATAACCACACACAGCCCATACGTCATGTCTGTGATAAATGTGCTTTTGGCTGCCGCTATTGTCACGGAAAAAGGATTGGAACAGGATGTGATAGATGAAGACTGCATCTTGCCTTCATCGTCCATATCCGGTTATTTTATAAATGAAAAAGGTGTTTTCCGGAACATCCTTGATGCGGAAATACCCATGCTCAGCGGTAACGACCTGGACGGAGTGTCGGATTGGGTTGATGACAGCATCTGTAAGTTGAACGAAAAACTGTTTGCATAGATATGAAGCAGGAAACAGCTGAATACAAATCAACTCACGAGCGATTGATGTCAGAAGGATTTTCTCCAGAACAACCACTTCAGGTTCGGGCAAAGGTCAGTACGAATGAAAAAGGCAAACGATATACGCTCGTAACGACGGGGAATGAAAAATCCGTGGTATATACAGTAGATGGAAATATAATAACAAGCGGTTTGCGTTGTGACAAACTGATACTTGTGAGACGTTCTGCAAGCGGTGCAGATCTGGAACAATGGACAGAGGCTTTCATCAAATTAAAAGGTGTTGATACAGACCATGCCATTAATCAGTTGAGGGAGACTTTGAAGAAATCCATCTTCAAGCATCCTTCCAACGATGTGGTTCGCGCCCGTATCATAGCACAGTCGTTTCCTTCAAACAAGTCTAATCCTACGATGGAAAAAGCGAAACGAGAATTTCGCAAGGTTTATAATTGCGACCTCCGTGGCATGAAGTCAGGTCAGGAAGATAAACTTTAAGAATAATACTTGGCAAATCTTTTACAGTACATAATTTCGAAGTGATTTTAGCATGATAAATAGGCGATGAAAGTGGAGTTGGATAGACTCTATTAAAAGAATGTCCATGTATTATCGAAGAGAACAAACTCTCAAAATGAATGAATAAGTATGCCAAGCGAAAGAAAAGAAATTGTTTCTTGCAAGAATAAAACTTTTTCGCTACTTTTGCATTGTCAAAAGAGATGATGATAGTAAATTATTGAATTTAGATGAAGATTTCATATAGTCTGATTCAGTGGTTTCAATGATTTTTAAAATATGTCAAAACGTTATGCATCAGGCATTTACGGGCAGGATAAATGACATGCTCGATTCCTGGTGGTACCACTTCTGAACTTAAATCCCCACCACATCAAATGTGGTGGGGATTTGTTGTTTTTACAGTTGGCCGCCGTTCGCTCTTTGGATTTTCAACAAGCGGGTGGCGGTTTCACGTTTTTTGGGGGTGTGGGTATTGGCTTTGCATATACCGTGGGATTATCTGTCAAGGAATTCGTTTGTACCTTTATTAATGGTTTCGTCCAGGTGCATTGCTCCTGCTTCGTATGGCAGCCACACCGTCATTTTGCCTTCTCCGCGGTTAGCCCAGGCGTAGTAGGGGATAAGCTTCAGCGTGGCGTCCTGTGTTTGCAGGTGTCCGTCTGCGTCATACGTCAGTTTCTGTACGCCTGCTGTTATCATGTCGGCTCCGCCGGGTGCTTTCTCTTCGATGACGTCGAGCTTGGCCTTGCGTGGCAGAAGAACCGAGAATATGTCCAAGCCTTGGTTGTCGGGCCATTCGGCGCAGTAGACCAGCGGGCCGCGCTCTATTGCCAGCATGCCGCGGTCGGCCTCCACTTTGCTGTTGGCGGCAACCAAGCGCGGCGACATGTCAAGCGAAAGTTCGACAGTGTCGCCCTTTTTCCATTTTCGGTTGATGGTGAAATACCCCTTGTCAATGCCGCTTTCAACCACCTTGCCGTTTACTTTCACCGAATATTGTGTCTGCTTCCCGTCGGCGAAACGGTACAAGTCGCTTGGTACAACCTGGCCGCGCACCCAGCCGGGGATGCGCAGTTTCAGGGCGAATTGTCCGCCTCCTTTCGTCACGGTTATGCTTACCGTGCCGTTGAAAGGATATGCCGTCCGTTGCATCAGGCTTATCCTGCGCTTGCCAACCGTTACGTCCGACGTGCCTTCCATGAACATGTTGACATACAGGCTGTCGCCGCGTGTGGCGTATATGTAGCCCGGTACGGACGGCAGGAAGCGGCAAAGGTTTGACGGGCAGCAGGCACAGCCGAACCAAGCCTTGCGCCCGTAGCCTCCGGCCGACTCCAGTGGGTTGGGGTAGAAGAAGGCGTCGCCCTTGAGCGAGATGCCCGACAGCACGCCGTTGTACAGCGTCCGTTCGAGCACGTCGTAATATTTCGCGTCGCCGTGGAACAGGAACAGGCGGTGGTTGACGTACACGTTGCCTATGGCTGCGCACGTTTCGCAGTATGCCGAGGCGTTGGGCAGCTCGTAGTTGCTGCCGAACGACTCGCCGTCATACCGTGCGCCGATGCCTCCCGTAATGTAGAGTTTCTTGCCTGTGATGTTGTCCCAGATGCGGTCTATTGCCTTTATGTATGCCGTGTCGCCTGTTATTGCGGCCACGTCGGCCATGCCCGAGTACATGTATGTCGCCCTTACGGCGTGTCCTACGGCTTCGTCTTGCTCCACAACGGGCTTGTGCGCCTGGCTGTATTCGTCCTTGCGCGAAGTGTATCCGCGCTTGTCGAGGAAGAATTTTGCCTCGTCAAGATACTTCTTGTCGCCCGTTACGAGGTACAGTTTCACCAGTGCCATCTCGGCAATCTGGTGTCCCGGTACGCGTACAAGCTGTCCTTTGCCCGGCCCTATTTCGCGGCATACGCAGTCGGCGTACCTTATTGCAATGTCAAGGAAGTTGCGTTTGCCCGTGGCCTGGTAGTGGGCTATTGCGCCTTCGAGCATGTGTCCGAGGTTGTAAAACTCGTGGCTGAGCTGCTCCACGGCCTCCCATCTGTGCGCTCCAGCCCATCCGTGCGGATGTTTAGGGTTCATTGTGCGCGCCGTATAGAGGTATCCGTCAGGCTCTTGGGCGGCTGCCACGATGGCGAGCACGCTGTCTATGTAGTGCTCCATGCGCTTGTCGGGATAGGTCTGGAGCAGGTAGCTCGCTCCTTCGATGGTCTTGTAGACGTCAGTGTCGTCAAAAGAGAAGCCGCCTACCTTGAACGTGTCGCACGGATGTGCGGCTTTTACGAAGTTGTCATAACGTCCAGACTCCTCGCATTTTCTGAACGCCAGCGGCACGGTTGTCTCGCGGCAGGCGTCGAGCCGCTGCTTCCAGAATCCGCCGGTTACGTGTGTCGCTGTGAAGGGCACTGGCGTTATGGGGTAGCCTGCGTGCTGCGCCGGTGCTGCTGTGCAGGCTAATAATGATGCAAATATCAGTCTTACGGCTTTCATCAGATTGTTATTTTTTAGTCTTATCACTTATTCTTATCACGCTGAAAGAGTAGGGCGGCATCGTGTAAGCCGGCCTTCCGCCGAGGCTTATGGCGCTTTCCTCGGGGCGTGCGGCCTTGTCTGCCGGTGAGCCTTTGAGCACAGTCAGGTGCGCTTGGCCGTCAGCCGCTCCTTCGGGCAGGTTGAGCGTGGCGTTCACTTCCACGGGCAGGAGGTTTACGAGCTTCACGGTCATGTCGCCGGTCGTGCTGTCCTTCACCACCGACGAGGCAATGCGGCAGCGCACGTCGGCGCGGCTGTTGTCGGTCTTGATGTCGGCCGGCAGGTAGGTGTCGCCCGCGTTGCGGCCGAACATCTGCTGGACGTAGTAGCCTACGGTGGGCTTCACTTCAGTGTTGTTGAAGTAAATCAGGTCGGGATTCCACTGCGTGTGCCCCTCTTTTGCCAGCAGCGGGGCGTATGAGGCCATCGAAACCACGTCGCCGTTGCGTTCCACCGCTGTCAGGTAGACGGCCTCGGCCAGGGCGGTCTCTATGTTGTTGGACCGTCCGGGCAGGTGGGCGGCGTATTCGCCGAGGTACACTTTCGACTTCGTGCGGTCGTAACGGTCGTAGAAGTCTTGGTTGTAGATGAACCATCCCGGCGCCACGTAGTAGTGCTCGTCCACGATGTCAACGCCCAGCTTGTCGGCCACAGCCCAGCCCTCGTCGTAGTCCGTGCCTTCGTAGAACGGGCCGGCGGTGCCCACCACGGTTATTTCGGGGTGGCGTTTTTTCAGTTCCGTGTAGAGCATCGTGAAGCGCACTTCAAACACGTCGGTTATCTGGTCCTCGTTGCCGATGCCTATGTATTTCAGGTTGAACGGCTCGGGGTGGCCTGCCTCGGCGCGCATCCGTGCCCATTTGTTGGTTTTGGGGTCGCCGTTGGCATAGTCTATGAGGTCGAGCACGTCCTGTATGTAAGCCTCCATCTCGTCCAGCGGCAGTCCGCCCTGCTGTCCGCCGCCGAGCGGTTTGCCCGGTATGCAGGCCGAGTTCTGGCACGGCACGCCTGCGGCCAGTACCGGCAGAGGCTCCGCCCCTATGTCTTCGCAGAACTGGAAGTACTCGTAGAATCCCAGTCCCATCGACTGGTGGTAGCCCCATAGGTTTTTCATGGGCTTGCGTGCGTGTAGCGCTCCTATGGAGTTTTTCCAGCGGTAGATGTTGTCAAGCCCCTGTCCGTGGGCCACGCATCCGCCGGGAAAGCGCACGAATTTCGGCCTGATGTCGGCTATGGCCTGTGCAAGGTCGGCCCGCAGGCCGTTCTTGCGCCCCTTGAACGTGTGCCGGGGGAATAGCGACACCATGTCGAGGTCGATGCTTCCGGCTGCCAGCGGTTCCAGTGCCAGCACGGCGCTGTCGGCCGACGAGCCGGCCGTGAGCGTGGCGGCGAGCTGTTTCCAGCCTCCGCGCTTCACCGTCAGCGTGGCGGCTGCAATCTCCCTGCCGTCCTTGCCGCGCAGGCTTGCCTTTATCCTTACAGCCTTTGCGCCGCCGTCCCCGGCCAGCCGGGCGAACAGCGAGAGGTCGTATTTCCCGCCTTTCCTTACCGCTATGCCGTCGTAACCGGTGTTGACGAGCCGCGCCCCGGGCTTGTCAACGCGCAGCGTGGCGTAGTGTGGGTTGTTGGCGTGTATGGGGTCGGCGGTGTTGATGGCCATTGCTGCGCCTCCGCCTTCAGTCGTCCATGCGTAGGCCGGCCCCCAGCCTTCTGCCGCGCTCTCGTGTTCCGCATATTCGAAGTCGCGGTTTTGCACGAGTTCGGCGTACAGGCCGCCGTCAGCCCCATAGTTGATGTCCTCGAAGAACACGCCTGTCAGCATGCCGCTTATAGGCTTGGCGCGGTCTGCCTTAACGTCTATCGTCATGTTCACGGGCTTCAGTCCGGCGAAGCGCGTGCCGTCGTCGGCCGCCTGTTCGGCGTAGAGCCTGTCCCTGTACGCCTGTGCGTCGGCGTATGTCTCAAGCTGTTCGAGCACGCTCCAGGCCGCCTTAGCCACCGAGCCTGTCGTCTCGTTGCCGTCCACGGCTACGGTTTTCAGGCCGTCGCCGTTCCAGTTTTTGTCAATGAAGTAAGTCTGCCTGCGCCAATGCACGAGGTCGGCCGATGCGGCGTGGCCCAGCTCTCCCTTGCCGTCGCGGTTTAGATTCCACGTGCAGTGCCACGTGCCGTCCTTGCCGTAGCGCAGCACAGGGCGGAGCATGCGCTTCTCGCCGCCCCACAGCCCGTAGTCGCAGCGCAGGAAGGAGCGCCCTCCGCCGATGCTTGTCCACGCCTCGCCGTCGCGGCTCCAGGCGTAGCGCAGGCCGCTGCGCCCCTCGTCTTGCGTGGTGGTGTAGGCTAAGATGTAGACCGAGTCTTGCGCCGCGGTGGTGGCCGTGACGCTTGCCGCGGCAGGCGAAAGCGCCGCTGTGGCCGCCGCCATGACTGTGATAGTAAATAGCTTGGTAGTTTTCATAATTTATATGTATAGAATGTCAGTTGTTGCGATGCCGCCCCCGTGCCGGTAATTCATGGCCTTCCACCTTGCAAAAGGTGGCCTTTCGCGCTGCAAAAGACGGTCTTTCGCATTGTAAAAGGCCGTGTTTTGGATTGTAAGCGTATGCGCCCGGAGTGCTTTCAGGCAAGTTGTCGTGCGGCCGTTTTGGTTTCAGTATGAAACTTTTATGCGTGTCTGTGCTTACGGTTTTCCGTCCGCCAGCGCCTTATCTGTCTGCTAAGGTAGTCGTTTTACGGCAAACCGCCAAGGTTCTGGCGGCATTTCATGCTAAAAATCGGTTGCGGCTGTCCGGGGTGTTGATGCCTTATGACTCATTGCGCGTCATAAGGCGCAGCGTTGCCAGTATTTTGCGCGGCGCATGCCGGCCGTTCCGCTTATTTTATCAGAAGATGATACTTTTGCCTTAAAGCGGAAAAATAGATGCAAAAAAGTATTCGGGTTTATTTTTGTTTTTCATATTTTTGCCGTGCTAATCTAAACGACCTGTAATAAAAATGTAAAGAGATGGTAAACTATTTGCTAATTCGTTGTTTAAAGTTGAGACGCTTCCGGGGCGGCAATGCAAGGAGCATTCTTCTCGCAGGCATGCTGGCCGTGTCGTCGGTTGCCGGCGCACAGCACAAGCTGTGCAATCCTTCGCCTGCGCCCGAGGCGCAAAAAGTGTACGAGAAGTTGTGGAGCGTGTACCAGAAGCAGGCGCTTTCGGCCACTGTGGCGAATGTTGACTGGAACATAAAGGAGGCCGAGAACGTGTATGAGTGGACGGGCAAGTGGCCGGTGATGAACGTGTTTGACTTCATCAACTTCCACAACTCCAAGGATGTCAACCCGAAGGGATGGCTCGACTACAGCGACATCAGCGTAGCCGAGAACTGGTGGAAGGACGGCGGACTGGTAGGCTGCATGTGGCACTGGAACGTGCAGGCCAACAACGGCAAGGACTTTACCTGCACGCCCGGCACCGAACCCGGCCAGACAAGTTTCGACGTGTCGAAGATTGACGACGCCAATTCCGCCGAATACAAGCAAGTCATAAACGACATTGACCAGATAGCCAAGTACCTCGGCAAGATGCGCGACGCAGGCATACCCGTCGTCTGGCGACCGCTGCACGAGGCCGCAGGCAACATCTACGAGTTTGAAGGCGGACAGGCTTGGTTCTGGTGGGGAGCCAAGGGCGCAGAGCCTTTTAAGAAGCTGTGGCGGCTGATGTACGACCGCCTTGTCAACAAGCACAAACTGAACAACCTCATCTGGGTGTGGACGTCGCAGGCTTCGGCCTCTGACGGGGTGGTGGACAGCGACTGGTATCCCGGCGACGAATACGTAGACGTGGTAGGGCGCGACAGCTATTACGCCCTGCAATACCCGCTGATGAAGGAGTACAAGGCCCTCGCGGAGAAGTATCCCGGCAAGCTCGTGGCCTTGGCCGAATGCGGCAACGGCGACGAAGTAAGCATGTCTCCGTGGAGCAAAATCTGGCAGCAAGGCTCGCGCTGGTGCTGGTTCATGACGTGGTACGACTACAACTACAACGCCGGGCAGAGCCAGGAGCACAAGTTCGCTGGCAAGGAGTGGTGGACTGACGCGTTCAACTCCGGCACCGTGCTCGACCGCGACGCCTTCAGGCAGCTGCGCGACCAGTCATACAGATATGTTCTCGTAAAAGACAACCAGATATTATGAAACGCTTTACTATTATACCGCTGTTATTGGCCTGCCTGCTGGCCTCCATACGCGCCTTGGGGGCAGAGCGCACAATCCTGCTCGGGCCGAAGACCATCGGCGCAGGATGGAAAGACAACATCGTAATACAGCCCCAGCAGTTCGCCACGGCGCAGCCCGGCGACATACTGACCGTGTACGTAGACAACGTGAAGGGCGGCGCGCAGGGCGCGTTCCAAGACCCGGCCGACTGGAAGGCCGTAGCCCCCGAATACGCTTACTTTGGCATTTCAGGGCCTTTCCGCCTGAAACTGACCGACGACATACTCGCCAAAATCAAGCAGCGCGGCCTCGCCCTGGGCGGACATGACTACCGCATACTGCGCGTGACGCACATCCCTGCCGCCGAGATGGTAGAGAAAATAATCTACCGCGGCCCGTCGGTCTTGATGAAAGACGACTGGAGCGCGAGCGCAAGCATACAGAAGAGCTGCTTCAAGGACGTGAAAGTGGGCGACGTGCTGCACTTCTCGGTAAGCCGCGTGGAGGAAGGCGCGGCAGGCAAAATAATGGACTTCACATGGAACGCGATGGACCCCTCGCTCGACGGTGTGCCCGTAGGGCAGGACGGTTTCACCTATCCCGTCACCGAGCAGTCGCAGCTTGTCAAGCTGCAGCTGGCCGGAAGCGACGGCGTAAGCATGCGCGTGGGCGGCAAGGGCTACCGTCTGGAAAAGATTTCGGTAATATCTTTTATAGGTACGCGCGACGAAGACCTTACTGGCGCACAGCGCGCCCCGCGCGAATACGAACTGCAGCCGGGCGAACTGTTCCACGGCGAGAAGGAGCTTCCGCTTGACTGGAGCGGCAACCTGCGCATAACGGCCGAGCCGTTCCAGGACTGCACCGAGAGCGACTGCATCGTAGTATGCTACGAGAAGATGCAACCCGGCTGCGAGCCGCAAATCTCGTTCCGCGAGAACCGCGGCAAGTGGTACGACATAACCGGGGCGAAAGACCCCGTATGGTACAAGCTCGACGGCAACGACGTTGTCCTTACGCTCGACGCCGGCATCCTCGACAAGCTCAAGACGCGCGGAGTGGTAATCACGGGCATGGGCGCCACTATAACAAAAGTCTATATTCTGCACATTGGCAACTAACTAACAAATTTAATAACCTTCTAATATGTACAAATGGATTTTATGGTGCGTCATGCTATTTGCGTGGTGTACCGACTTGAACGCACAGCAGACTGTCAAAGGCTCGGTGCTGGACGGCTCAAGCAACAACGAGCCGATGATAGGCGCAACCATTCAGGTGCCGGGCACGAAGACGGCCGCCGTGGCCGACTTTGACGGCAATTTCACCATCGTGATGCCTGAAGGCAAGAGCATAATACAGGTGTCAATGATTGGCTACAAGACACAAGTAATCAACGTGAAAGGCAAGACTTCGGTGCAGGTAATACTCGAAGCCGACGCCAACGAGATGGACGAAGTGGTCGTGGTAGGCTACGGTACGATGAAGAAACGCGACCTTAGCGGCTCCATCACGCAAATAAAGGGCGACGAGCTTATGGCCGGCAACACAACCGACGTAGCCCACGGACTGCAAGGAAAAATAGCAGGCGTGCAGGTAAGCCAGAGCGACGGCTCGCCCGGTGCTGGCGTAAGCATCACCGTGCGCGGTGCAAACTCGTTCACTACAAGTTCCCAGCCTCTTTATATTGTTGACGGAGTGCCTTACGGAACCAATCCAAACGGCACGCCGTCGTCAAGCGCAAACGAGGGCAACAACCAGTTTACGTCGCCCCTGTCGATGATTAACCCCAACGACATCGAGAAAATCGAGGTGCTGAAAGACGCCTCGGCTACGGCCATATACGGCTCGCGCGGTGCCAACGGCGTTGTAATCATCACTACGAAGAAAGGCAAGGAGAGCGACGGCGGCAAGCCTACAATCGAGCTGAACGTGAAGCTCGGCTTGCAGACGGTGGCAAAACGCCTGAAAATGCTCACCCCGTACACCTACGCTTTATATCAGAACGAAGGCGCGGCGAACAGCCGTTACTACGAAGGAGCAAGCACACAAGACCCTTACCGCGGCGAATGGGACTATCCTTACGTTGGTACGGGGTTTGTATATGATGCCGGTTCTTACAATCCCGCTCCCGAAGACTTCCTCAATCCGGGACTGCGTTATGACGAGTACGGCAACGTTGACGAGGTCGCAATAGCCGACTGGCAGGACGAAATCTACCAAACCGCCTTCCAGCAGGACTACAACGTAAGCGTAAGCAACGGCAACGACCGCGGCTGGTACAGCTTTTCCGGCAACTTTGCGAAGCAGGACGGTATTATCAAGAACACTGGTTTCGAGCGTTACGGCATCTCAATCAACATCGGACGGCACATAACCAAGTGGCTGGAAATAGGCACAAGCTCGTTCTTCACCAACACTACGACCGACTTCCAGCGCACAGGTTCGGAGAATACGGGCGTAATCCGCTCCGCCTTAATCTTCCCTCCCACATACGGAGTACACTCATCGACCGAACAGCTTGATGAGCTTAACTGGCTCGCCACCAACCCGGTAAACTATGTGAACGGTGCAAAAGACCAGTTGAAGCAAATTAGTTGGTTCTCAAGCAGCTACGTGGAGGTGAAGCTCACACCGTGGCTCAAGTTCCGCCAGAACCTCGGTCTCGGCTACAACGATGGCCACCGCGGCACGTACTACGACCGCCACACGCAGGAGGGACGTACTCCCAACAACGGACTGGCCGGTAAATCCACAAGCATCTGGAAGAGCTTGACGGCGGAAAGCATCCTTACGTTCGACAAACGCTGGGGCATTCACGCGCTGAACGTCGTCGCCGGTATGACGTTCGAGAAGGGAACGGGTGAGAACACGTCGATGAGCGTCACCAACTTCCCCACCGACTACACCCAGGACAACGACATGAGCCTCGCCATCGACAGGCCGACGATAAGCAGCAGCACTACCGAACAGGCTCTCGAGTCGTTCCTCGGACGCGTCAACTACACATTATTGGACAAGTACATCTTCACCGCCAGCGTCCGCACTGACGGCAGTTCGAGCTTCGCAAAGAACAACAAGTGGGCTACGTTCCTTTCAGGCGCGTTCGCATGGAGGGCAAGTGAGGAGAAGTTTATACAAGACTTAAACATCTTCTCCAACCTGAAGTTCCGTCTGAGCTTCGGTCAGACGGGTAATCAGGCCATCGGAGCATACCGCACACTGAACGTTCTCAACGCCTCCAACTATCCTTTCAACGGTTCGCTTGAAAGCGGAGTGTCGATGATAGACTGGCGCGGACCTACCAATCCCGACCTGAAATGGGAGACGACCGACCAGTTCAATGCCGGCATAGACATGGGATTCCTCGACAACCGGCTGCAATTCACCGTCGACTATTACTACAAAAAGACGCGCGACTTGCTGCAAAACGTCACTATACCGGGCAGTTCCAGCTTCACGCAGATGATGGTTAACAGCGGCAATGTGACAAACGAAGGACTTGAGTTCACACTCAACTACGACGTGCTGCGCAACACTCCGGTGAAGTGGAACATTGCGGCCAACCTCTCGTTCAACCGCAACCGCATCGGCGGACTTGACGGCGACCAGTACGCAACGTCGCTCTGGAGCGCGGCAGACCAGGCTTTCCTCCAGCGCAACGGCTGTCCCATCGGTACTATCTTCGGATATGTCGAGGACGGATTCTTCGACAACCTGGCCGAAGTCCGCTCGTTCCCGGCCTACGCCGGACTGTCCGACACCGAGGCACGGCGCTACATCGGCGAGATAAAATACCGCGACATGAACGGCGACGGACAGATAACGGCAGCCGACAAGACCATCATCGGCGACACAAACCCCGACTTCGTGTACGGCTTCACGAGCAACCTGTCATGGAAGAACTTTACGCTTTCCTTCATGTTGCAAGGCTCGCAGGGCAACGACATACTGAACTACAACCTTACGGACATAAAGATGGGCAACTACGGCAACATCACCCAGGAGGCATACGACCGCCGCTGGACGGCTGAAAACCCGTCAGCCGCACTGTGGCCGAAGGCTACCGCAGGCTACACACGCACGTGGCTCTTCAGCGACCGGTATGTAGAGGACGGCAGCTACCTCAAGATGAAGTACATCACACTGTCTTACAACTGGTTCAAGCCGTTCCCCGGCATACAGAAGCTGAACATCTCGTTCACGGCCAACAACCTGTTCACAATCACCAACTACAGCTGGCTCGACCCGGATGTAAACGCCGGCGGCACAAACGCGGCCTGCCCGGGAGTGGACAGCTACTCTTATCCGAGCGCACGGACATTCACGCTCGGCCTCAACTTCACTTTCTAACCTATATATAAAGAGACAAACATGAAAAAGACAATGACATACGTCCTGGCGCTCATCATGGGCGCAGGCATGACTGCCGGATGTACAAGCTGGATTGAGGAAGACCCCGACAGCCTCATCACTCCCGAGATGGTGGGCGACAGCGAGGACGCGGCTAAGCAGTGGGTGACGGGCGTTTACAGCAAGTGGGTCAACGACATGTTCCGCTGGGGCTACTTTCCGAGGGTGCTCGAGCAGGACGCCGACTACATATCAGGCCCCGACTGGCTCTTCGGAGGCTTCGGAGCGGGCAACTTCCAAGGCACGAACGACGACCTCGCCCTGCAAGACGCGCTGTGGAACGGATGCTATAACCTCATAGGCCGCGCCAACAAGGCGGAGCGCGAAATCAAGTCGATGACAAACATATCCGACGCCGCAAAGCACAACGCCATCGGCGAAGTAAAGTTCCACAAGGCGTTCGCATACTTCCTCCTGGTGCGCGCCTACGGCCAGGTGCCGGTGCAGCCGGAGGTTGACACGGTTGACAAGAACCAGCCGAGGCAGACGGTCGACTCCGTGTACAACTACATAATAAAGAACCTTGAGGCTGCAGCCGTGATGATGTACAAGAACACCGACCAGGCATACGAGGCCGGACACGTAAGCGCGGGCAGCGCTGCCGGACTGCTGGCTAAGGTCTACGCCACAATGGCTTCGGCCGCAATGCCGGCCGGAACGCCCATAACCGTGCGCACAGGCCCGGCGTATGACGGCGAGGGAGACAACAAGGCGTACGCTCCGCTGCGCAGCATGACATTCGCAAAGACCGCCGTCAGCGGATACGAGAACATGGATTCGCAGGCTCTTTACGAGAAAGCGGCAGAGTGGGCTTGGGCTGTCATCGACGGCGACTACGGCGAATACGCCCTGCTGCGTTACGAGGACTTGTGGAAGAAGACATCGGCCACGGCGTCGGAGTTCATGTTCTCCGTGGCTTCTGCCGACGGCAACGACACCTACTCGACGCAGGTGCACACCCAGTATGACGGCTACCGCACAGCCGCAGGCTCCGACTTCATAGCCAGCGGAGGATGGACGGGCTGCACGCGCCACTGGTACGACCTGTTCGACCACGACGACTACCGCATCACCCTGGGCGTAAAGCACCGCTGGCGCGTGTACACCCAGGAGGAGGGCAACGGCGGATTCTACTATCCTTACACCGATGAATACAGCATTATGGCTACCGGCTACAACCTCAACGGCGACTGGGTAAGCGACCCCGTAGCTCCTTACGACGACGGCGTGAGCTACTATTACAACAAGGACAGCCAGTGCCTCGCCTTCACAACGAAGTATTCCGATGTTACGAACAATGCCACCGAGAACGCCGACGCCAACTGGCCCTTCCTGCGCTACGCCGACGTGATGCTAATCTACGCCGAAGCCGAGAACGAACTTGGCCACATCGACACGGCGCTTGAGTACCTGAACTACGTGCGCAGCCGCTCAAACGCCGTGGAGGGCAGCCTTACCGGCAACGGCGCGCTCGACACGAAAGACAAGATGCGCAGCGCAATCATAGAGGAGCGCGCCAAGGAGTTCGCCTGCGAGGCCGACCGCCGCTGGGACCTCATACGCTGGGGCATATACCTCGACGCGATGAACGCCATCGGGGCAAATGAGGACTCGGGCGTGAACAAGGCGCGCCAGGAGCGCAACCTGCTCTTCCCCATACCCAACTCCGAGCTTAACACAAACAAGTACATAACCGAGAACAACCCCGGATGGAGCTGATAATTTTTATAATTCATAATTCACAATGCATAATGCATAATAAGTCTATCGGCTTGTTCAAGGGCGTCCGCCCTATTGTGCATTATGAATTATGAATTGAAAGAAGTGAACCATGAACTTAAAAAGAAACAAGGCAATGAAAACAAACTTACTGACATATATCGCGGCTGCGCTTGCACTGTTTGCCATGGCAAGCTGCAACGACATCGTCAACTACGACGACGGCTACACGCCGCTCGAAGACCAGGCCAACACCGGCGCGCCTGTCATCACAGCCGTCTACGCCGTGAGCGACACGGCGATGCTGACACCCATCACCGAAGCCGACGCAGGCCAGATGGTGCGCATTGTGGGCAAGAACCTCAACAACGTGAAGCGCATAACGTTCAACACCGTGGAGGCCGACCTCTCCGGGGTGTACACCTACTCGACAAGCGCGAACGTGACAATCCCGCAGGAGCTGTCGATGGAGCACCAGAACAAAATAGAATACACCACAGACAAGGGCACGGCCACGTTCGACTTCACCGTGCCATTCCCACAGTTGAGGGTTGACGGGCTGCTGTGCGAGTTCACAAACGCCGGCGACTCCGTGACAATCCTCGGCCAGAACTTCGACTACTACAACTTCGGCACGGCGTCGCAAGTCACCATTGGCGGCACGGCTCTCGGCCTCGGTTCAATCACCAACACGTCGATGAAGGCCGAAATACCCGAAGGCACGCCCGACAACAGCACCGTACAGGTAAGCTGGACAGACGGCAATACCGGCACGCAGATGACCGCCACGCTGTCCTTCCGCCCGACAAAGAACCTGCTCTACGGCGATTTCAGCGACGTAACGCCTGCCGTAGGCGGCAGCTACAGCGCGGCCATTGAGGGCGACGACGCATTGACTACTGGCGCATCAGCCCTCGGTCGTCCCCACATCCATGTCACTGGCACGTCAGACGCATGGGGATGGAACACCATAGACCTAAGCCGCAACATGATAGACGCCGGCGACCTAAGCAACCTTGACGACTATGTGCTGAGGTTCGAGGTGCTTACGGCCAACGACTATCCGCTTACCGACGCGTCGCCGCTGCAGTTCTCGTTCAACTGGGGAAACAGTTACACATGGACGCCGGGCGACGGCGCGGGCCTCAATACCCACGGCCTGTGGCAGACCGTTACGCTGCCGCTTGCACCGATGGCTACCAACGGCATTGTAGCCCCCGGCACGTGGATGACACTGCGCATAGTGCTTAGTCCGTCGGCTGCCTACACCGCCGACTTCCGCATGGGCAATTTCCGCATCGAGCACAAGTAAACGCGTAACACATTGGCATTCAGCGGCTTCGCAATATGCCGTCTTTCGCAATGCAAAAGACGGCATATTACAGGCCGAAAGGCGGTCTTTTACATTCCAAAAGACCGCCTTTTACAAAACGGCCGGAAACAACGCCGCCGCCCGACGGCCTTCAGCCATGCGGCGGCAGGCATGTAACGACAAGTATAACAATCAAACATCAACACATCATGAAAAAGATTTTTACTTCGCTGCTGCTGTTTATGACAGCGGCAATTACCGCCAACGCGGAAATGAAAACAGTGTGGGAAGGCTCTCACGAAATAGGCAACTGGAACTGGGACACGCGCCTCGAACTCACCGCCGACGTATTCTCGACCCTCGCCGACGGCGACAAGATGGTCGTCACGATGTCGCCCAACGTGGAAGCGGCCGGGGCTGAAACATGGTATCAGTACGACATCACGGCCAACGACTACGTGGGTGGCCGCGACCCCCAGCGCACACCCATCGCCAGCGGCGACATATCGGAGGCCGGCGACGTTACAATCAACCTTACAAACGAGCAGGCAAGCCTCTTGAAAAAACACGGAATGGTTATCAACGGACACTTCGTAACCATAACGAAAATCGCCGTAGGAACTGAAGAAAGCAGCTCCGAAGAGGGCACTACCGTCGAGCTGTGGAGCGGTTCGGTAGCAACAGGCAATTGGGAGAATTACGTAAACTTGAGCTACGGCAGTAAACCGGCAGCCCTCGGCACAGCAAAGGTCGGCGATGTAATCACCGTCACATTCGACACTACTGGCGAAGGCGCACACGTACAGATAGCCGACCCTGACGGATGGGTGGCGTTCGACACGGAGTCGTCTGTCGATGTAGCGTCTCCCGGGGCAGGACAGACGTTCGCCTACACCATAGACGACGTTGCCGTATTGGAGAAAATCCAATTGAACGGTATCGTCGTCAGAGGCCATGACTTCACTGCTACTAAGGTGGAACTTACCACATACGACGGCAACTATGACGCAGTGCTCATAACAATCGGCGATGCCGGCGTGGCCACATACAGCAATTCGAGCAAGGCTCTCGACTTTACCGCAGCCGACATAAAGGCATATTGTGCAACGGCAGTTGAAGTAGGCAAGGTTACTTTAAGCCCGGTTGCAGCTGTTCCGGCCTATACCGGCATAATGGTAAAGGGTGAGCCGGGCACATACGAAGTCCGTACGGGCGAAGCCGAAGCACCTGCGGCTAACTATCTCCGCGCCGTCGGCGACTGGGAGCAGACCATTAAGCCGTATGCCGAAGGCAATTGCCTTTACATTTTCACCGAGACGAGCGAACCGACATTCTCCCTCGTGGCCGCAGGCACTACAGTCCCGGCACGCAAGGCTTACCTTGAGACCACGACAGACATTACCCCTGCCGACGGCGTTATCGAGCTTGTGTTCACTGACGACATAGAGAGCGGCATCGAGGCGGTCACCACTGAAAAGCAGGGCGACGACGCCTGGTACAACCTTCAGGGCATGCGCGTGGAGCGTCCGGCGCGCGGCATATACATACACAACGGCAAGAAAGTGCTTGTAAAGTAAGTTGCCATCATATATTAATGAAGAAAGAGAGCCTTGCGCCGGCATCCGGCGGCAAGGCTCTCTTTGTTTTATATAGGGAGTTAAAGGAGTTAAAGAAGTTATCGCTCACTGCGTTCGCTAAGGAGTTAAAGACAAATGTTTTGCCAGTAAGAGCCTGTCAGTTTTCCTTCCGAGGGATGAAATGAAGATGAGGACTGATAATGAAGGTAATGTCTTTAACTCCTTAGCGAACGCAGTGAGCGATAACTTCTTTAACTCCTTTAACTTCTTGAATAAAAAAGATACGCTTACTTCACCTCTTCAAGGCAGAGCACGCGGCTCGACCAGCTGTTCAGCTTGTTGTAGTCTACGTCGTGCGTGTAGGGAATTTCCAGTCCGTTGTCCATCAGGAACTGGCCTGTGAACGCCTGTCCCTCGAACTTCAGCGGCTTGTTGTCAATGCGGTCAAGCTCGTGTATGCGGTAAGTCTTGTCGGGGTTGAGGCCCGCCATCTTGACGCGCGGCAGGTGCTGGTTGACAAAAGTCTCCGTCTTCCACCAGTAGAACACGGCCCTGTCCTTGGCTTCCGACACGTACATGAGCGACGCCACGCCCAGTTTGTCGTATGGAGAGACGAGGCGGTACAGGTCGCCGAACTGCACTACGGGCCTTATTTGCTTGTATTCGGCAATGGCTTTCTTGCACAGGGCCTTCTCCTCTTCGGTCATGTTCTTGGGCTGTATTTCCATTCCGAGGCGGCCGCTCATGGCCACGTCGATGCGGAACTTGATGGGAATGTTGCGGAAAGTCTGGTGGTTGGGGTTCGAGCCGATGTGCGAGCCCATGGCGATGGCCGGGAAGAAGTAAGACGTTCCCCACTGCATGTATATTCGTTGCAGCGCATCGGTGTTGTCGCTAACCCAGAACTCGTCGAAGTAAGGCAGCACTCCCCAGTTGGCACGTGCGCCTCCGCTGGCGCAAGCCTGTATTACCAAGTCGGGATATTTCGCCCTTATGCGCTGGCATACCTTCTCAAATCCGCGGTGATAGTTTATGTACAGGTGGCTCTGGTTGTCCTTGGTGAGGTATGATGAGCCTGCGCTCTGTATGCCCATGTTCGAGTCCCACTTGATGTAAGCTATCTCGGGGTACTTCGTCATGAGGTTGTCCACGATGCCGAACACGAAGTCCTGCACCTCGGGGTTGCCCAGGTCGAGCATCAGCTGCGTGCCTCCGCGCCCGGTGACGGGCTCGCGCTTGGGCGCGTTTATTATCCATTCGGGGTGCTTCTCGTACAGTTCGCTGGTGGTGTTGGTGGCCTCCGGCTCAAGCCAAATGCCGAATTTCACGCCGTTCTTCTTAGCATCGCGCAGCAGGCCTTCTATGCCTTCGGGCAGCTTGCGGCCGTCAACCGTCCAGTCGCCCAGCGCGGCGTTGTCGCTGTTGCGCTGGTACTTGGAGCCGAACCAGCCGTCGTCCATCACAAACAGCTCGCCGCCCATCGAGGCGATGTCCTGCATCATCTGCGCCATGCCCTGCTGGTTGATGTCGAAGTAGACGCCTTCCCAGCTGTTGAGCAGGAGCATCCGTTCCTTGTCGCCGTGCATCAGGCGGTATTTGCGGCCCCATTTGTGGAAGTTGCGGCTCGCTCCGCTAAGTCCTTCCCGGCTGTAAGTCAGGGCGAGTGCGGGCGTTGCAAATACCTCGCCTCGCGGCAGGTTGTAGGCCGAGTTCTCCTCGTTTATTCCGGCGAAGAAGTGGTGATAGTCGCTCTCGTCGGTGTCAATGCGCAGCTTGTAGTTGCCGCCGTAGCAGAGAGCCGCGCCTATTACCGCGCCGGAGTTCTCCCTCGGGCGGCCGTCGAGGCTGAACATCACCTCGGCGTGAGCCGTGTGCGAGTTGCGCAGTCCGTCCTTGTTTTTAATCACCTTCATGCCAGGCTCAAGCGGCTCTTGGCACACTTGCGCCTCGTTAGCCCACGCGCCGTAGAGCGACGAGAGCCATACCGTGCCGCGGCGCACGGGCAGATAGCCCGAGGCGAACTGGTTTAGCACCACCGTGCCCTTCTCTTCGTGGCGTATTTCCGTCCAAGTCTCGATTACGTCGGCGTCAGCGTAGGTCTTGTAACATACGTCGACGTACAGCGGATACACCTTGTCCTTCATCGTTACGGTTGTCACCGTGGCGTTGCCTTCGGTCTTTTTGTCGACTCCCGTGACCTCCATTTGCAGCGAGAGGTTGCCGTCCGTGTGCTTCACGGCCAGCGCGGTCTCGCCCTGGCAGATTGTTCCGTACACCGGGTAGGCAGCATACGCCGCGCCGCCTGCGGCGTTCAGGGCAGCCATGTCGGCAGCCGCGAGGCGGTCGCCGTAGTACAGTTGCTTCAGCTCCTGCCCTTCGGTGGCGTCGAGCACGAGCGAGGTGTGCGGCGTGGAGATGTCTACCGTCTCCGCCGCCATGCCGCAACACAGCGTCAGTGCGCCTGCGAGCATGAATAGCTTTTTCTTGTTTTTCATTTCAGTAAGTATTTGTTTTCAGATTATTTTCACGCGGCAAAGATAGTGAAAATCCGGCTGACCGCTTTGCCTTATTTTATCTGATAATGATATAAAAGCGGCAAACGCTTTTCCAAAAGGTGGCCTTTTACATTGCAAAAGGCCGCCTTTTGCGTTGCAATATGCCGTCTTTTGCACGCCGAAAGACGGCATATTGGGAATGTGTTGATTTACAGTAATTTACACATCTTTTGCATACGGCATGGCGGATTGTCGCAAAAAAGTATTATATTCGCATCCGAATACGCAATATAATCATACCCTAAACCTTGAAAAACCATGGAAAGGAACAACGACGAGCACCACATACTGCGCGAGATTACTCCGCTTACGGACAAGGACTGCTTCTACATTGCAGACCGCCAGAAGAGCGAATTTACGTACCCCTTGCACTGCCACGACGAGTACGAGCTTAACTTCATAGAACATGGGGAGGGGCTTCGCCGCATAGTAGGCGACTCCGTGGAGACGGTCGGAGGGTACGACCTCGTGCTAATCTCCACCACCGAGCTGGAGCATGTATGGGAGCAGGGCGACTGCAAGTCGGACAATATACGCGAAATCACAATACAATTCTCGCCGCATTTCTTCGACAGCCTCTGCAACACCAACCAGTTCGCACGCGTGAAGGCCATGCTCGACAAGGGGCGCAACGGCCTGTGCTTCCCCGTGCAGGCCATCATGAAAATCTATTCGCTTATCGACACCCTGCCCGAGGCCAAGGGCTTCTATGCAGTGACGCAGTTTCTCGCGCTGCTTTACGAGCTGTCGTTCTTCACCGACGAGGCCCGGGCGTTGTCTACCTCGTCGTTCGCGAAAATCAACATGCAGGCCAACAGCCGCCGTGTGCAGAAGGTACAGCAGTACATCGACGGGCACTATCAGGACGAGATACACCTCGGCAAGCTGGCCGAGCTTGTCGGCATGACACCTACGGCCTTCAGTCGGTTCTTCCGCCAGCGCACTGGCAAACGCCTGTCCGACTATGTCATCGACATACGTTTGGGTCACGCCTCGCGCCTGTTGGTAGACACTACGATGTCGGTGGCCGAAATATGCTATGACTGCGGCTTCAACAACCTGTCCAACTTCAACCGTATCTTCAGGCGCAAGAAGAACTGCTCGCCCACGGAGTTCCGCGAAATGTACTTCAAGAAGAAAGTAATCATCTGACGACTGGCGGCCAGACGGCAGCTTGCTTGGATGACATACAAGTTCTATCAATGACAACATCCTGCTATAATCCAGGCAGTCGGTAGCTGTCATGCCGCACCCCGATGCGGCATCCAGAAAACATCCAAGGCATCAAACTGTACAAGCTGCATACACTGGATGCCGCATCGGGGTGCGGCATGACAGCTACCGACTGCCTGGATTGAAGCAAAAAGTCATAGGTAATGACACTTCCAAAGTCTTATTTACAGTTTAGCAACAACAGGCAACCAAGCCCCCTCCCTTAGGGAGGGTTGGGGTGGGTGTCCGATTGACCGTCTTTTGCACTGCAAAAGGCCACATATTGCACGCTAAAAGGCCGTCTTTTACAAGCTAAAAGACGGCCTTTTGCAATGCGTTGGGCATCAATGTGTTACGCAGGCGGATGCCAGCGTGCGCTTATTTCCTCACGTATTTCCTTCCGTTTACTATTACTATGCCCTTGTAGTCGTCGCCTACGCGCATCCCGGCGAGGTTGTAGGCAGGGCCGTCGGCGGCATCTTGCGCTTCGGTTGTCACCTCGTTGATGCCTGTCGGGATTTTAGTGCCGACGTAATTCCCGAAAAAATCCATGTACGTCTGCGTCCAGTCGGCAGGCGTGCCGTGGCCGAGGAAGGGGTTGACGATGTATCGGTTGTCGGCCTTCTCGACGTTCTGCAAGAGGTTGTAGGGCGCGATGTTGGTATGTGCCGGGTCGGTAGTGTCTTGCAGGCTGAAGCTTGTTATTACGGGACAGGTCACCCACTTGGCAAAGTTCTTTGTGTCGTAGTACGAGTTGAAAGCGTCGCGCTCATCGTCAGTCCAGCCCAAAGCCTCCTGCGCATCAAGGAACTTCTGGCGCGGCCAGTTGACTATTTTCATGCCGTCGGTGAAGTCGGCGTGTCCCGTTATGCTCGGGGCGATGGCGCGGAAGGCCTGCGTCAGTCCGGCGGCAACGTATGTGAAGCATCCGCCTTGCGAACCTCCGGCGGCGAAGATGGCGTCATCGTCCACCTTGTCGCGGCTCTTCACGAAGTCGACGGCACGCACGCAGTCAAGGTAAGCGTTGCGGTTGTAGTGCTCGCGCATGTCTCCCCAGCCGTAAGAATAGAAGTCAAAGCCGTACTTGTCGTCACGGCAGAGCATCTGTCCGCGCGTAGAGAGGACGAACTCGCACCACTCCTTGTTGTCGTCTCCGCCCATCGGCGCAGGCAGTGCGGACGTTCCGCCATCGGTGCCCTGATACCTTATTACGGCAGGATAAACGCCGTCGGCTGTCGGTTCGGCGTAATATCCCTTTATAGTTACAGGCTCTCCGCCCTCCTCGTCGGCTACGCTCTTCATCTCGACAAGGTACACCTTGCGGGCCGCAGTGCTGTATTCAGTCTGTTCGGTCAGCTTCACGTCCATGCCTATACCTGCCAGTTCGGCCTTCGCCTCGTCCCAATACTCCTTGAAGTCGGGCTGCGAATCGTCGGGCGAAACTATGCCCGTGGGGTCAAAGCCGATATTGTATGCGCATACGTCGTTGCCGTTCACAGAGGCAATCATCTGGTAGAAGCCCGGCTCCATTACGTCTTTCATCTCCATAGTTTCGGTCACAGTGCCGCCGGCCGGTATCGTTACGTCGGTCGTGTTGGTGTAATATACGCTGTGCGTGCCGGTCTCGTCGTCCACCATGTCGCGGTAGAGGGTCACGGTGTAAGGCACAGTCGCAGCCTCAGTCTCGACGTTAGTCATCGTCATTGTAAGGTTCGGGGTCTCGTCTTTCTCCCAAGCCTTGATGTCGGCGTCGTCAATCTGCGAGATGATGAGATACTCCTTGCCCGGGTCTATGATGTCAACGCGCGTTGCGGTGTACCTGTTTCCGCTTACGCGCAGACCTTTTTCTTTAAGTGCGGCGACGTTGGCGTCGGTCAAAGTGTACTCGTAATAGTTGCCCTTCAGCGGCGATACGTTTTTGAAACCGTCCAAAGCCGTCCAGTTGGCAAGCAGCCTTCCCGTGGCAGACTCTACTCCAAGGCCAGTTATATAGACGCGCACCTTGTCGCCTGCCTTCATGCTTGAAGGCATGGCAGACTTGTCAACAAGCACCGAGTTGTTGCTGCCTTCTACCCAACTGATGACTTCTTCACCCGTCCAAACGGTAGTTGCGGCGTCGCCTTTCTCCACTTCCGAGGGGTAGACTTTGTGCCGGAGCACCACTGATGTGAACGTAAAGCCTGCGCCTTTGACGATAAATCCGTTGGCCTTGAGTTCCGTTGCCATGGCTTCGGTGACTGGGATTACGGCCTCGTAGGGCAGCGTCACGCCTGCGAGTTGCACCGTAGGAGCGTCTACAAGCTCGCCCCAAGCCTTGTTGTTTAGCATGAGCGCCGGTGTGGATAGCGTTTCAGAGAGTGCCGACACGGTAACGACTATTTCGTCGCCTGCGGCTATAAGCTGGCACTTTGACGCGTCGATGATTTGATAACCCTGCCAGTCGTCTGTGCAAGTCTGCTCTCCTTTCCAGAGGTTTATCGGCACAATGGTCGGTTCTGTGGGAACATCAGGGTCTTCAACGGTCTTCAGGTGAGCCTTGAAGAAGTCCATATAAGTGTTGTACCAGTCAGCTGGCGTCTCGTGCTGGCACTCGGGGTTGACTACGTAATGCTTCTCTTCAGACTTGAAGTTGTTGTAAGGCGCGAAGTTGGTGTGCGGCGGACATACGGGGTCTTGCAGTCCCATTGCCGACGTTACGGGGCAGGTTACGAGCGTGGCGAGGTTTTTCGTGTCAAAGTAGGACAGGAACTTGTACATCTCCTCGTCGCTCATCGAGAGCTTCTGCTGCATGGCGCGCGCCGTAGATGCAGGCCAAGAGCCTACCTGGAAGTAGTCGGGGAAGTCGCCCATGAACTGTATGCTCGGCGCTATGGCGTTCAGTCGGCCGTCGCCGAGGGCAGCTCCGGCAATGGCGAACGCGCCTCCCTGCGAGCCGCCTGTCATGAAGATGTTTTCCTTCTGCACCTTGTCCTGCGAGCAGACGAAGTCGATAGAGCGCACCACGTCCATGTAAGCGCCGCGGTAATAGTAAGTGTCCTTGTCGCCGAAGTTGTACGCAAACCATTCGTTAGGCTGGTAGTCCTCGCCATAGAAGGCGTTTTCGTCCTTGTAAGGGTCGCGGTTGTTGACGAGCTGTCCGCGGTTGCTGATGTTCAGTTCTATCCATTCGGGGTTGCCGTCGGTTTGGGGAATGTATATGTCTGACAGTCCGCCGCTGTCGTATCCGTTCTGTGTTATGACTACGGGGTACGTGCCTTCGGCCTTCGGCACGGCGTAGTAGCCGCGTATGGTGACAGGCTTGCCGTCGCCGTTGCCTATTGACTGCATCTCTACGAAGTATATGTTGCGTGCGCCTGTTGACAGTTCTTCCTTCAAAGTGAGCTTCGCGTCGATGGGGATGGCGGCGAGTTCTGTTTTCGCTGTGTTCCAAAAGTCGGCGAAGTCGGCCTGCATGTCAGGCGCGGAGACTATGGCCGTGGGGTCGTAACCTATGTTGAAGTCGCGCACGGGGCCGTAGTTGGCCTCGACGGCGGCATGATAGAAGCCGGGATTGAGCGTCAATGGGAAGGTGACGGTCTGCTCGCCGCCGGCAGTGACGGTAACTTCTTTAGAGTCTTCAGATACAAATTCGCCTGCATCAGTGAACAACCTGTAGCTTACTGTGGTAGTAACGTCAGAGCCTTCAAGGCTGCTTAGCGTCACGCCAATCAGCGGACTTTCGCCCTTTTCCCAGCATTTTACGGTCTCGCTTGTCAGCGTGCATGTCATTGAAGGTATTTGCGTAGGGTCGATGAGGTCAACCTTCGTCAGCGTATAACCTATACCTTTAATTATGCAACCATTCGCCTGAAGCTCTGCGAGCATGTCTGCGTTGATTGTGAAGTCGGCGTATGACGCGGCAGGAGAGAGCTGTATGCCGCTCTCCGCACCGGGCATTGTGCCCCAAGAAGAGTTGTTGAGCATGATTTGTGCGCCCGTCTGGCAGTCCGTATAGGTGCAACGCATCTTCCATCCGGCCTGCGCGTTTGCGAATACTGATGCCTCCAGACGCTGATAGTCGCCCCATGAGGGGTCGTCAAATGCCACCTCGCCCGTCCAGATGTTATGTACCGGGTCGCCCTTCTCGCCCTCGGCAAGCTCGCGCTTGTGTATGAGGTCGATGCTTGTGGCGGTGAAGCCGCAGCCTGTTATCACAAATCCGTTGGCTTTTATTTCGCTGACCACATCTTCGGTCAGGGCTATACGGGCATCGTAAGGCACTGATACGGCTTTGTCAAGGTTAAGTCCTACAGCCGGTTCAAACTGCGCCCAGCCGTCTGTTTTACGCAAAGATATTTGCGGCCAGTCGGCAGTCTGCGACACGGCGGTCACGGTCACTGCGATTTCGTCGCCCGTAGCGGCCTGCTGAAGCAGGTCGGCTGCGACTTGCTGGCCGCCGCCCCAGCCGTCGGTCACTTCCAACGTGCCGCTCCACAACGGAATTCTCACATCTTTTGTCGCCGCATTCACGCACAGAGCGCATATCAGCAGCAACATGGTAAGCATTGTTTTCTGTTTCATAATTATTTGTTTAGGTAATGATTTTTCTTTTCAGCAAAGTTCCGGCTGCAAAGTTACAACAAAAAGCGGCCTTCCGTCAAGTACTTTTTTATCACTTAATGACACTTCTGGCACAATCGGTCGGACACCGGGGCACGACATGATTTGCAGAAGGAGGTCTTTTACATTCCAAAAGGCCATGAATTGCGTTGCAAAAGGCCGTGTTTTACAATCTAAAAGACGGCCTTTTGCAACGCGTTGAATGTCAAGGCGTTACGCAGGTGTTTGCAAACGCCGCGCCGGCGGGGCTTCATGGCTGCGTTAAAATATGCTGAAAAGGGCGTTTTGAAGTAAAGTATTATCTTGTGATAAAATTATATTTGTGGGTCAACGGATAAGGACGTATCTTTGCATCCGAATGAGAACACAACGCAGATACGTACTAACAAACAATTTATCATGAACCTGAAAACAAGGATATTATCAAGGATGTGCATGGCGGCGGCACTCGCATGCTGCACCGCCAACGCCGCAGCGCAGGACGCCAAGACCTGCGGCGGATGTGAAAATGTACGCACACGCACGCAAGAGGCCGAGGCGATGCTCGCCACGCTGAAGGCTCTGCCGGAGCAGGGCGTGTTCATGTTCGGCCACCACGACGACCCGATGTACGGCATCGGATGGGTGGGCGACGCGGACAGGAGCGACGTGAAGAGCGTCTGCGGCGACTGGCCGGCCGTGATGTCGTTCGACCTCGGCCACTTGGAACTGGGCGATGACAAGAACCTCGACGGCGTGCCGTTCGACAAAATAAGGAAGGAGAGCGTGGCGCAGTACGAGAGGGGAGGCATGGTTTCGTTCAGCTGGCACGCCGACAATCCGCTTACGGGTAAGGACGCGTGGGACGTTTCAGACTCCAGCGTTGTGCGTTCGGTGCTCCCGGGAGGCGAAAACCATAATAAATTCATAGCCTGGCTTGACCGCGTTGCCGACTTCCTCAACTCTATAAAGACTGATGACGGCGTGAAAGTGCCGGTGCTCTTCCGCCCGTGGCACGAGCATACGGGCAGCTGGTTCTGGTGGGGGCAGGCGCTCTGCACCGACAGCGAGTATGACACCCTTTGGCAGATGACCTACAAGCGGATGCTCGCGAAGGGCGCGACGCAGTTGCTTTGGGCTTACTCTCCCGGCATAGAGCCGCGCGACGAGGCCGAATACCTGCGCCGCTGGCCGGGCGACTGCATCGTTGACGTTATCGGAGTGGACTGCTACCAGTATGAGAACCGCGACGAATATCTTGCCAACCTCGACCGCTCCCTGCGCATAATGACCGCCGTAAGCAAGGCTCACGGCAAGCCGATGGCCGTAACCGAGACGGGCTACGAGTCGGTTCCAGACGCAGAGTGGTGGACTAAGACGCTCATGCCGGTAATCGGGAAATACCCCATTAGCTACGTCTTGGTGTGGCGCAACGCGCACGACAAGCCCAAACACTTCTACGCCCCATATCCCGGACACGCCTCGGCGCAGGACTTCGTGACGTTCTACAACGACCGCCGCACGCTCTTTGCAAAGGACATGGAGAAGGTGAGACGGTGAGAAAGTGAGACGGTGAGAAAAGAAAAAGGCAGAAAGTAAAAGGTAAAAAGGTAAAAAAGTAAAAAGGTAAAACAACATATCACATGAAAAGCTTTGACGAGAAACTGAAAGAACTGATGGCACGCCACGAGGCGTTGCTCACTCGCAAGAACGAGCCTATGGACGAAGGCAACGGCGTGTTCACACGATATAAGTATCCTATCATCACCGCCGCGCACACGCCTGTGTTCTGGCGATACGACCTTGACAGGCATTCAAACCCGCACCTGATGGAGCGCATCGGCATGAACGCCACGCTCAACTCGGGCGCAATCAAGCTCGACGGCAAGTACCTGCTGGTAGTACGCGTCGAGGGAGCCGACCGCAAGTCGTTCTTCGCGGTGGCCGAAAGCCCCAACGGAGTTGACAACTTCCGCTTCTGGGACTATCCCGTCACCATGCCGGATGACACCATACCGGCCACAAACATATACGACATGCGCCTTACAAAGCATGAGGACGGCTGGCTCTACGGCATATTCTGCGCCGAAAGACACGACGACTCCGCTCCTGCCGGCGACCTGTCCGCAGCCACGGCGACGGCTGCCATTGCGCGAACAAAAGACCTGAAGACATGGGAAAGGCTGCCCGACCTCAAGACGAAGAGCCAGCAACGCAACGTGGTTCTGCACCCGGAGTTCGTCAACGGCAAGTATGCGCTCTACACAAGGCCGCAGGACGGCTTCATCGACACCGGCAGCGGCGGCGGCATCGGGTGGGCTTTGGTTGACGACATGACCAACGCCGAGGTGACGGAAGAGAAAATAATAGACGCACGCCACTACCATACCATCAAGGAAGTGAAGAACGGCGAGGGCCCTGCTCCAATCAAGACGCCCTACGGTTGGCTGCATCTGGCACACGGAGTACGCGGCTGCGCCGCCGGACTTCGCTACGTATTATATATGTACATGACCGCACTTGACGACCCGACGCGCGTCATCGCCCGTCCCGGCGGTCACTTCATGGCTCCCGTCGGCATCGAACGCGTGGGCGATGTGTCGAATGTCCTCTTCTCGAACGGCTGGATAGCCGACGACGACGGCACCGTCTACATCTATTACGCGTCGTCGGACACACGCATGCACGTTGCCGTTTCGACCATCGACCGCCTCGTTGACTACTGCATGAACACGCCCGAGGACGGACTGACGACCACCGCCTCGGTGGAAACTCTCAAGAAGTTGATAGACAAAAACATGAAGACAATGAAGAATTTATAATGAAAAATGAATAATATTGCTGCGCCATTGAGTGCAGAACAAGCGATTTTTCATTTTTCATTAATCATTATTCATTTAGCTTATGATTAGGCTTAGGGAAAAGATAGGTTACGGCTTCGGCGACATGGCGTCGTCGATGTTCTGGAAATTGTTTGGCGCGTACCTGATGATATTCTACACCGACGTGTTCGGTTTGCCGGCCGCCATGGTGGGAACGATGTTCCTCGTTACGCGAATATGGGACTCCGTGTTCGACCCGATAGTAGGAGTCGTGGCCGACAGGACGACCAGCCGGTGGGGAAAGTTCCGCCCCTACATCCTCTTCTTGGCCGTTCCGTTCGGAATTATAGGCGCATTTACGTTCTATACGCCGTCCTTCGGCGACACGGGCAAGCTCGTTTACGCCTATGTTACGTACTCGCTTATGATGATGGTGTACTCCGCCATCAACGTGCCTTACGCCTCGTTGCTCGGCGTTATGAGTCCGAATCCGAATGAGAGGAACACCCTTTCCACGTTCCGCATGATGTTTGCATACATCGGCAGCTTCATTGCCTTGCTGCTGTTCATGCCGATGGCCAACGCATTCAGCGGCCACAGCGGCAGCGTGGAGGCGCAACAGACGGGCTGGTTCATGGCCGCCGCCGTCATAGCTACGGCGTGCGTGCTGCTCTTTTTCGGCTGTTTCTCGTGGACAAAGGAGCGCGTCAAGCCCATAAACGACAAGAAGACATCGCTCAAGACGGACATCCGCGACCTGCTGCACAACCATCCCTGGTGGATACTTTTCGTCGCAGGAGTGGGTGCATTGGTGTTCAACTCCATACGTGACGGCGCCGCCGTGTACTACTTCAAGTACTACATCGTGGAGGAAAACTTTGAAACCGTGTCGCTTTTCGGCGTTTCTTTCGTGCTAAGCGGCCTGTTCCTGGCTCTCGGACAGATGGCGAACATCGTGGGAGTGGTGCTTGCCGCGCCGGTAAGCAACCGTTTCGGAAAGAAACAGACGTTTGCTTTCTCTATGCTGATGACGGCTGTGTTGAGCATAGTGTTCTACTGGTTCGACAAGGACGACATTGTTCTTATCTTCGTGTTCCAGTGCATCATCAGCATGTTCGCAGGCAGCATATTCCCCCTGTTGTGGTCGATGTACGCCGACTGCGCCGACTATTCGGAACTGAACACCGGCAACCGCGCCACCGGACTAATCTTCTCGGCCTCGTCGATGAGCCAGAAGTTCGGATGGGCAATAGGCACTGCGCTGACCGGATGGCTGCTTTCCTACTTCGGCTTCGAGGCCAACGCCGTGCAGAGCGCGGAGACTATAGACGGCATAAAGATGTTCCTGAGCTGGCTGCCTGCCGCCGCGTCGGTAGTGTCGGTCATCTTCATACTCTGCTATCCGTTGGGAGAACAGAAGGTTGCGAAAATCATCGAGCAGTTGAACGCCAAGCGGCAAGGCGCGAATTGAGAATTTAGAACGGAGAGTTGAGAATTGTGATAACCTTTAACTGTTGTCCTGAAAACAAGTAATCGGGCAAATCACAATTCCCAATTCCCAACTTTCAGTTCCCAATCAATATGCCAATGCAAATCATAATTATCAATTCCCAATTTTCAATTCTCAATTAAAGAGATGGAATACAACAATAAGATAACCACGCTCCGCACTGAAGTGGAGCACGAACTGACCACAGGCATTCTGCCGTTCTGGATGGAGAAGATGACAGACAACGTGCAAGGCGGCTTCTACGGACGCATCGACGGCGACGACAACCTGCACGTCGACGCGCCCAAGGGGGCTATTCTCAACGCGCGCATACTGTGGACTTTCTCGGCGGCTTACCGTCTGCTGCATAGGCCCGAATATCTGGATACGGCCACGCGAGCCAAGCGTTACATCATAAACAGGTTCTACGACAATGACTTCGGGGGCGTGTACTGGTCGCTTACGGCCGACGGCAAGCCGCTCGACGACAAGAAGCAAGTCTACGCGCAGGGCTTCGCCATCTACGGACTGAGCGAATACGCACGCGCCACTGGCGACCGCGAGGCTCTCGATTACGCTGTAAAACTGTTTGAAACGGTTGAAAAATACAGCTTCGACCGCGACCGGAACGGCTACATCGAGGCGTTTACGCGCGAGTGGAAGCCCATCGAGGACATGCGACTTAGCGACAAGGACGAGAACACGAGCAAGACGATGAACACCCACCTGCACATACTCGAGCCTTACGCCAACCTCTACCGCGTGTGGAAGGACGGGCGGCTGGAGCGGCAGTTGAGGAACATGCTCGACTTGTTCACCGGCAAAATACTCAACAAAAAGACGGAACATCTCGACCTCTTCTTCGACAACGACTGGCGCACCGACGGCAACATAATATCCTACGGCCACGACATCGAGGCGTCATGGCTCATCCACGAGGCCGCGCTTGTGCTCGGAGACGAGCTCCTGCTGAAGCAGATTGAGCCTGTGGTAGTGAACATCGCACGCGCCGCCGACGAGGGACTGAACCCCGACGGCAGCATGATTTACGAGCGTTTTACGGCTGAAGACCGCACAGACCGCGAGCTTCACTGGTGGGTGCAGGCCGAAAACGTAGTGGGACACGTCAACCTCTACCAGTACTTCGGCGACGAAAAAGCACTCGACACGGGCATGAAATGCTGGCAGTTCATCAAGGACAAAATCATAGACCACGAGCACGGCGAGTGGCACTGGAGCCTGATGCCCGACGGAACGGTCAACCGCCGCGACGACAAGGCCGGCTTCTGGAAGTGTCCCTACCACAACGGAAGGATGTGCATGGAAATAATCGAACGCTTTGCCTGACGCTGGTGAAAGCCCGGCAGGCTGTTAGACAGAAAGGAGACAGACCATGAAAATACTTAAAATCATTGTTGTGGCCGTTGTGGCATGTGCCGTACAGCTGTGCGGCGCACAGCCTGTAAGCGGCCAGTTCATACCTGCCAACGACCCCGGCATAACCTACATGGGGCGCATAAGCAGGCGTTACAGCCCCAACGTGGCGTTTACATACCCCGGCGTCAGCATCCTTGCCGACTTCAAGGGCACGTCGCTCGCCATGGCGGTGAAGCCAGGCAGCGGCGACTTCATGGTCGAGATAGACGGCGGATTGCCGTTCCGCATACACTTCGGCGAGGCCGACTCGCTGTGCGTCTTGGCCGAAGGGCTGCCCGACGGCACGCATTCAGCACGCATCATGTACGCCATAGAGGGACACGAGTTGCGGCCTGTGTTCAAAGGACTGTACGTAGACGGGGGCAAGGGGCTCGCCCATGCGCCCGTGCTTCCGCGGCGGCGCATCGAGTTCATAGGCAACTCCATCACGTGCGGATACGGCATAGAGTCAGAAGATAGAGACGCTCCGTTTACATACGATACGGAGAATCATTATTACACTTACGCTGCACTGACGGCCCGTGCGTTGCAAGCGCAGCACTTGGTTGTGGCCCGTTCGGGCATAGGAGTGTACCGAAACTACGGCTCACCGGCCTCCGGCAGCAGCGACTGTATGCCGGCCATGTACGGGCGGACGCTCTTTCTCGACCCGTCGGAGCGTTGGGACTACTCTCTGTACACGCCCGACGTTGTGTGCGTAAACCTCGGAACCAACGATGTAAGCGAAGACAAGTATGACATGAAGCTGCTTACCGGCGCTTACCGACGGTTTGTAGCCCGTCTGCGCGATGTCTATCCGAAAGCCAAAATCGTATTGCTCACCGGGTGTATGCTCAACGGCAGGCAACTCGCCGACGTGAAGAAGGCACTCGATACGGTGACGTCTGAACGTCGCGAGGCCGGCGACGGCGAGGTGTACCGCTTCGACATGTCGCCGCAGACAGGCTCGCTCGGCTATGCTCCGGGCTGGCATCCCACTATGCGTCAGCACCGCAAGATGGCCGTGGAGCTTACGTCATACCTGAAAAAACTTATGAACTGGTGAACGGCCGCATCGCGGTTGAATATCAGGATAGTGTTAGTTTTTTGATGTTTGTATAAAGGTTGATTTACAGGTGACGGCCTTTCAGCGTGTAAAAGACCGCCTTTTACCGCCTGAAAGGCCGTCTTTTGCAAGCTAAAAGACGGCCTTTTGCAAACCCGTTGATTATCAAGCAATTACAAAGACAGAACATGAAACGATTAAAAAGCATTGCAATGACGGCGGCCTTGTGTGCCGGAGGATGCCTCAACGGCGCGGCACAGGTGCGCCCGGCCATACCTGCCGACCCTGAAATCGAGGCGAAAATACAGGCGTGGCTCGGCAAGATGACCTTAACTGGGACGGCCTCATAGTGACCGACTGGGCCGACATAAACAACCTCTGCACGCGCGACCACATCGCCGCCACCAAGAAGGAGGCCGTAAAGATAGCCATCAACGCTGGCATAGACATGTCGATGGTGCCTTACGAGACGAGCTTCTGCACTTATCTTAAAGAACTTGTCGAGGAAGGCGAGGTGCCCATGAGCCGCATAGACGACGCCGTAGCGCGCGTGCTACGCCTGAAATACCGCCTCGGATTGTTCGACAATCCGTACTGGGACATCACTGAATACACCAAGTTCGGTTCGCAAGAACATGCCGCCGAGGCACTGCGCGCCGCCGAGGAGTCAATCGTATTGCTGAAGAACGACGGCCAGCTGCTGCCCATAAAGGAAGGAACGAAGATACTGCTGACCGGCCCCAACGCCAACTCCATGCGCTGCCTTAACGGCGGATGGTCTTATTCCTGGCAGGGACACCGCGCCGACGAGTTCGCCGGAGCTTACAACACCATCTACGAAGCGTTGTGCAACAAGTTCGGAAAAGCCAACGTAAGCTATGAGCCGGGCGTCACTTACGCCTCATACAAGAACGACAACTGGTGGGAGGAAAACGCTCCGGAAATAGACAAGGCTGTGCAGGCTGCGGCCTCGGCGGACGTCATCATAGCCTGCATAGGCGAGAACTCTTACTGCGAAACGCCCGGCGAAAAGAAGACCGTTACGTTCAAACTGGAGGCTGACGACCTGGCTTTCGTAGGCCATGACGGCAGGTGGCGGCTTGAGAAAGGCGGCTTCACGCTCGGTTGCGGAGGGCTGACGGCAAGCGTTGAGTGCGCTGAAACGAAGGTGTGGGACACGCCGAACCGCTGACACCGGCGACAGGGAAGGCCACATAAAAAGGCAGCTCCACGGCTTCAAGCCGCAGAGCTGCCTTTTTATTATCACGTTTCGGTATAAGAACCCATCCTTTGTAGGGACATAATTAGCTTAACGCTGACCTTTGGTTCATTATGTCCGCACGCCGCGAAGAGGCGTATTCAACAAGCAACGCCAATAAAATACGTTTCTGCGAAACATGCGGACATAATGAACCGAAGGTCAGCGTTAAGCTAATTATGTCCCTACAAAGGATGTGTTCAGATATTTATAAAAACTAATTCTTATGCCGAATTAACGTTATTATCAAGTATTTTCAGTCTTTCTTTTAATGATGTACGCCGTCTTACTTGGCGTAAGGCATTACGTACATCGCCTTTGCACTCCACTCGAAGTTCCTTCTGAGTGAGCCGAACAATCTTTTTACCTTTTTCATAATACCTTTAATTTAATTTGTTATCCTTTGTTTTCGCCGCCGCATGGTGGCGGCATCTCGTCTTTTCGTGTGCAAATTTAAGGCCGCCGGGCGACAATCCGTTTTCAATGTGGTGAAAATATAGCCTTATGCCCTCACTTTTTGACCTGCGTCAACGCCGTCGGTCAAAACCTGCCGGAATGTCGGATGAATTCTAAGAGACGGTCTTTTACGCGCTAAAAGGCCACCTTTTACCACGCAAAAGGCCACCTTTTGCCGTCTAAAAGACGGCATATTGGCAACTTGTTGACAGTCAGCAGGTTACAAAACGGCAAAAAGACACTGCGTAAAAGGCTTGGAACACGGCGCAGAACAGGCCGCAGGCAACGTGCTTACGTAGTTGGCACGCCCTGTACGTATATAATGTAAAACAATCAAACCATAGACAAATGAAGATTAAGACCGTATTTGCCGCCCTGGCAATGGCGACAACACTCGTCGTTCCGGCTCACGGAGAAGACGCCTGCCGGCAGTTCGCGCCGGACGAAGTGACGTTGCTGCCGTCGCGTTTCCGCGACAATTTCGTGCGTGATTCGGCGTGGATGATGTCCATACCTGTGAACAGCCTGCTGCACAGTTTCCGCAACACGGCCGGAGTGTACTCGGGTCTCGAGGGCGGATATGACACGGTTGAGAAGCTCGGCGGTTGGGAATCATTGGACTGCGACCTGCGAGGCCACGTCACGGGGCACATTATGTCGGCTCTTGCCATGCTCTATGCGCAGACCGGCAGCGCGGCTGTCAAGGCCAAGGCGGACAGCATCGTAGGCGGACTTGCCGAGGTGCAGCGCGCTTACGGCACGGGCTATCTCTCGGCGTTCGGGCAGGGACTAATTGACCGCAACATCCAGGGCAAGAGCGTCTGGGCGCCGTGGTACACACTGCACAAGCTCCTCCAGGGGCTCATCGACCAGTACAAGCTCTGCCATAGCGACTCCGCGCTGGCCGTGGCGCGCCGCATGGGCGAGTGGGCTTACGGCAAGACACACAGCCTTGACGACGCTACGCGCTGCCGTATGCTGCGCAACGAGTTCGGCGGTTTCAACGATGCTATGTACCAGTTGTATCAAATCACCGGCGATGCGCGCTTCCTTGAGACGGCACGTTTCTTCTACCACAACGAGAAAATAGACCCCCTGAAGACCGGGAACGCCGACCTCGGCACGGCGCACGCCAACACTTTCATTCCCAAACTGCTCGGTGAATGCCGCGAATATGACATAACCGGCAGCGAGGACAGCCGCCGTGCGGCAGAGCTTTTGTTCAACACGCTCTCGCAGGAGCACGCCTTCGTGACGGGCGAAGTGTCTGACAAGGAGCATCTTTTCAACCCCGCCGAGCAGCACAAGCACCTTACGGGTTACGACGGGGAGAACTGCTGCACGTTCAACCTGCTGAAGCTGGCCGCACGGGTGTTCTCGTGGAGCGCTGACAAGAGTGCCGCCGACTACATCGAGCGTGCCCTCTACAACCACATTCTCGGTCAGCAGGACACGCTGTCGGGCATGGTTACATACTTCACTCCGCTGCTTACGGGCGCGTACCGCCTGTATTCCACGCCTCGGCAGAGCTTTTGGTGCTGCGTGGGTTCGGGCTTCGAGAGCCATGTTGGCTACGCTTCCTACATATATTTCCATTCAGACACCGACCTTTACGTCAACCTCTTCATACCCTCGGAGCTGCGCTGGGGCGGTACGATGGTGCGCCAGGAGACCGACTTTCCCCGGCAGGGTACAACCGTGCTGACCGTAGGCGGCGAGGCAAAGGAGTTCGCCATGCACCTGCGAAGGCCGTGGTGGGCCGCGTCGATGACCGTCCGCCTGAACGGAAAGAAGGTCAAGACGGACGAAAACGGCATCGTACTGAAGCGCAAGTGGCGCGAGGGCGACCGCGTGGAGGTGGCCTATGGCATGGAAATGCGTGAGGAGGCGGTGCGCGGCGACTCGTCGCGCGTGGCGTTGCTCTACGGTCCCGTGGTGATGGCCGGATGCCTCGGACACGTGGACAGTCCGTTCAGCGACCCGTCAAAGCATAACGATTATTACACGTTTGACTATAAAGTGCCTTCTTCCTTGGCTGGAAAGACGCGCATTAAGTGCGCTTCCGACCTTAAAAAGAACGCTCCCCTGGACTATATAACGCCGCAGGGCGTCCGTGTAAAGCCGTTCTATGACGTTCATCATGAGCGTTACGTAGTGTATTGGAATAAAACAGAATAGAGATGAAAAGATATGTTTTGGTGTTGTTTATGGCGTGTGCCGCAGTGTTGGCGCACGCCGCGAGCCTCGTGACTTACCCTGCGCCGGAGGGCGCTCCGCTAAACGGCGACTTCCGCGTGAGGGTAAGGCTCAAGGGCGGAGAGTGGCAACGGGTTGACACTTACCTGTGGAAGGTTGACCGTGTTGAGGCCGGGCGGCACAAGGCCGAGCCGTCGTCGGTGGCTTACTTCGACTTCGACGGCACGGTGGAGGTCGAGGTCACAAGCCTTAAAGGCCGCATAGACAGTTGCCGCGTGCGCCCCCTGTCATACGGAATAGCCGCCGACGTGAGCGGCGACAGGCTCACCTTCACCCTCGACAGGCCGCGTATGCTCTCGGTGGAGGTCAACGGCGACATCTTCCATAACCTCCAGTTGTTCGCCAATGCGCCGCAACCCAAGGTCAAGAAGGGCAAGAACGTGCGCTATTACGGTCCCGGTTATTACGACCTCAAGGGCGACTCCATCCATCTGAAGACGGGCGAGACGCTCTTCATCGACGGCGGAGCGTATATCAAAGGGTGGGTTTCCACGTATAAATCGGACAACGTGCGCATCATAGGTCACGGCATTGTAAACCCCGAACGGCAGAAAGAGGGCATCATGATAAGGTACTCTAAGAACGTCACTGTTGACGGCCCCGTCACCACGCAGCTGCCCGTGGGCGGCAGCTACGGCGTTAGCGTGAGCAACGCCAAGTGCATAAGCTGGTACGGATGGGGCGACGGCATGAACGTGTTTGCGTCGAACAACGTCACGTACAACCACGTTTTCTGCCGCACAAGCGACGATTGCTCCACCATATACTGCACCCGCAAGGGCTACCAAGGCGGCTGCCGCAACATCAAGGTGACCGATGCAGTATATTGGGCGGACGTTGCCCATCCCATAATGATTGGCCTGCACGGCGACATAAGCAAGAATGAAGTCATCGAAAATGTTGTCTACGAGGACGTCGACATACTCGACCAGGCCGAGCGGCAGATAGATTATCAGGGCTGCATCGGCATCAACAACGGCGACAACATCCTCGTTAGGGACGTCACCTTCCGCCGTTTCAGGGTGGAAAGCCTGCGTTGCGGCATGCTGTTCAACTTCCGCGTGTGCTTTAATAAGAAGTATTGCTCCGCCCCGGGGCGCGGCATCGAGAACATAACCATAGACGGCCTGACCTACAACGGGCGGCGACCGAATATGTCAATCATGGCAGGTTACAACGAGGAAAGGAAAATAAAGGGCGTTAAATTCCGTTCTTTTATAATAAACGGCACGCCCATATACGACACCATGCCCGGCAAACCCGCGTGGTACAAGACGGCCGACTTTGCCGACATCTTCATCGGCGAGCATGTGGAGGGCGTGGAGTTCAACCGGTAAAAACCATTAAAAACAAAACAATATGAGAAGAATTGCATTCCTGTTATGCGCCTTGGCGATGGCCGCTTTGCCGTCAAACGCGCAAAAATTCGATGTAGACCGCCAACTGGAGTATTGCCACAAGCAAGTGCTGAAAGCGTTGGCTGAACTGAAAAAAGCCGACGGAAGCTATGACTACACCATGCATCCGCGCAACATCCTGCCGACCGACAAGCACAAGGGGTGGAACTGCCGCAAGGCCGTTGCGTCCGAATGGTGCTCGGGTTTCTGGCCGGGCATACTGTGGATGGACTACGAATGCACGCGTGACGAGGCCGTCCGCCGCGCCGCCGAGGGCTACACGGAGTCTCTTAGGCCGCTGGCAAGCCGCCCGGTGTACGACCATGACCTCGGTTTCCTCATGTTCGGCTCGTTCGGCAAGGGCTACGAGGCTACCGGCAACCCGTCTTACAAGCAGGCGGTGCTGGCCTCTGCCGACTCCATTGCAGCCCTGTTCAACCCTCTTGTGGGAACGATGCTCTCGTGGCCGTACAACGTAAAGAGGTTCGGAGGCCACAACACCATCATCGACAACATGATGAATTTGGACATGATGCTGTGGGCTGCGGCAAACGGAGCTAATCCGCTGCTGTACGACTTGGCCGTAACACACGCCAAGACGACCATGAAGCACCACTTCCGTCCTGACGGAAGCAGCTACCATGTGGCCGTGTACGACACGCTGACGGGCGACTTTATCAAGGGCGTAACCCACCAGGGCTACTCCGACTCGTCCATGTGGGCGCGCGGACAGAGCTGGGGCGTGTACGGCTTCACGATGGTTTACAGGTACACGTATGAAAAGATGTTCCTCGACTTCGCGCAGAAGGTGGCCGACGTGTACATCCGCCGTCTGAAGGAAACGAGCGACGACCTCGTTCCGCGGTGGGACATGGACGCGCCGAAGGGCGACATGACCAAGGACGCCAGTGCGGCCTGCATAGTTGCCAGTGCGCTGCTCGAACTGTCTGAATATGTCGGCGGCGAGAAGGGCGCGGCCTACCGCGACTTCGCCATGCGTTCGCTTGAGTGCCTTAGCACGGACAAGTATCAGAGCGGCGACCGCAACGTGGCATTCCTATTGCACAGCACGGGCCACCGTCCCGAGGGCAGCGAGGTCGACGCAAGCATCATCTATGCCGACTATTATTATATCGAGGCGTTGATGAGGGCGAAGAAATTACAGGAGAAAAAGTAATAGTTAAAGGTAAAAGGCAAAGGACTAAAGGTAAAACGGTAAAAAAGTAAAAAGGTAAAACACGTCCGCATCTTGTTTTGATTGCCATAAACGTGTTTTACCTTTTTACTTTTTTACTGTTTTACCTTTAATTGTTTGTTTTCCGAAAGGCCATGAATTGCAAGCTAAAAGGCCGTCTTTTGCAACGCGAAAGACGGCCTTTTGCATTGTAAAACACGGCATATTGGAAACGCGCTGACAGCCAGTGCCTTAGCAACTGGCCGACAGCGCGTTCCCAATACCAATCCTTTTACCTTCCTGCTTTTTACCTTAAAACATAAACCTTATTGCATTTATATTGTTTAATTTTGGTAACTAATTCTCACCTTCTCACTCTCTCACCTTTTCACCTTTATATTTCTCCACCCTGAACCAGTCGGCGTCGAGCCATCCGCGGTTGCCGCTCGTCTGGCTGGTCTCGCTCACGAAGCCCATCTTCGCGCCTATCCATTTGCCCTGTCGCATCTTGAACGGCGCGCCTGCGGCCTTGAATAGCTTGCCGTCGAGGCTGTAAGCCATCTGGCACATGCCGCCGCTTACGTTCATGCGCATGTATATGTCGATGTAAACGGCAGGCGAGTAGGGGATTGTGTCGCGCTCGGTCGGCTTCAGCCTGGCCAGCGTCTCCACCGTCTCCGCGCCGCCGGTATCGGCCCCGCGGCAGCGTCTTACCTCTAAGTTGAAGCCGTCGCCCGTGCGGTTTACGGTCAAAGCCTGGTAGTCCATGCCCATCATGACGATGCCGCCGTACTGTCCCTGCTCTTTGGATGCGAAGCGCAGCTTGGCCGTAGCGGTGAACTCGGGAGCCGGAAGTTTCTGCAACAGCAGGTTGGGAGCTTCCCACAGGCTCTTCGCCCCGTCGCCGAGGTAATGCGTGTAGAGGCGCATACAGCCCGTGTTTGTCGGCATTCCGAAGTATTGCGAGTAGTTGGCGTGCCACTGCCACTGCTTCCCCAGTTCGTCAGAGTCGAACTCGTCGCTCTCCTGCGGATTGACAATCACCGTCGAGGCCGACTTCGGCTTGCGGTTCGTAGTGTACGGTTCGCCGCAATATCCCTTGTCGGGCACGCGCCCCATTACCGGCCAGTTGTCTTTCCAAGTTACCGGCTGGAGGCATACTACGCGGCCATAGGCGTACTGGTCGTTGAAGTGCAGGAACCAGTCTTCGCCTCCGGCGGTGTGCACCCAAGCCCCTTGGTGAGGGCCGTTCACGTCCGTCCGGCCTTGCGCCATCACCACTTTCCACTCGTAAGGGCCGTAAATGCTCTTGCTGCGCATGGCCAGCTGCCATCCGTGCTGCACTCCGCCGGCCGGGCACATTATCCAATACCAGCCGTCGCGCTTGTACAGTTTAGGGCCTTCCGTGGTGTGGTTTACCTGTCCGCCGTCGAAGACGATGCGCGGAGAACTTACCGCACGCGTGCCGTCGGCCGACAGTTCGCGCATGGCGAGCACGCTGTTCAGCCCGGCGCGGCTGCCTGCGAAGGCGTAGACAAGGTAGCAGCGGCCGTCCTCGTCCCAAAGAGGGCAGGGGTCAATCATGCCCTTTCCCTCGATTACGCACACCGGGCTGCTCCACTGTCCGCGAGGGTCGGCGGTCTTTACCATCATTATTCCATAGTCAGGGTCGCCCCAGTAGATGTAAAACTGGCCGTCGTGGTGGCGTATGGCGGGCGCCCATACGCCCTTGCCGTGTGCCGCGCGGTCGAACACTTCGCGCGGAGTCTGCTCCTGGAGGGCATGCCCTATGATTTCCCAATTCACCAAATCGCGAGAGTGGAGGATGGGAAGTCCGGGTATGCAGTTGAACGAACTCGCCGTAAGATAGTAGTCGTCGCCCACGGCGCAGGCGTCGGGGTCGCTGTAGTCGGCGTAGAGCACGGGGTTGGTGTACGTCCCGTCGCCGTTGTCGGGACACCAGACTTCAGATACATACTGCGCCTGCACGGCTGCGGACAGCAGCATCATGAAGGCTGATAATATAAGTTTCTTCATAGGTCTTACGGTATTTTCATTTGTTTTTGCACAGGAACGCGCAGTAGGTCAGGTATCCGGCGCAGAGCAGCAGCACGCAAACCCCGGCGGTGATTGAGCCGAAGCTGTCGGTTGCCCAGCCTATCAAGGGAGTGGCCGCGCCGCCTCCTGCCACGGCGGTAATCATCAGGCCGGATATCAGGTTAGCCTTGTCGGGCGCCTGTTGGACGGCCGCCGAGTAAATGGTAGGGAACACGCAGCTGCACAGGAAGCCCACCGCGCCGATTAGCGCGAGCGTGGCCGACGTGCCGAGGGGGCACAGGGCGAGCGCCAGTATGACGGCGATGCAGGCCACGATGTTCCACCGGAAGTATGTCACTGACGGCACACGGGTCATCACGAACACGCCGAGGAACGCGCCCACGGTACGGCAGATGAAGTAGACCTGCGGCGTGACGCCGGCCTCGGTGACATCCCAGCCGAAGCGGTCAATCATCACCTTCGAGCTGACGAAGTTAGTGCCGACGTCGATTGCCACGGCGAAGAAGATGCCGAGGAAGAGCAGCAGGATGGTCTTGTCGCCCAAGAGCGAGAGTGTCTTGCCTACCGACACGCCGCTTTCCTCCGCCGGTTCGCGCTCGATGGGCGACAGCCAGAGCCACAACGCGCTAAGAAGCGTCAGTGCGCCGAGCACCGGGAACACCAAGTACCACGACGCCTTGTCGCCTCCGCCAAGCACGTTGACGGCGAAGAGCATCAGGAACGGGCCGCAGAACGACGACACGGCCTTGACCACCTGGCCTGCCGTGAGGCTGCTGGTGAGCAGCTTCTCGTCGGTGAACACGTTGCGCACGAGCGCGTTCTGCGACACTTGCAGCATGGTGTTGCCTATGCCGAGGGCGGCATAGCCCACCAGGCACGCCCACGCCGACCCCACAAGGGGCACGAGCATGCCCACGACGGTGACGGCCATGCCTATGAGCACGGTGTTCTTGCGTCCCCACTTGTTCATCTTGATGCCGACGGGGATGCTTACGAACAAGAACCACACGAACACCATCGACGGCAGAAAGCCGGCCATGGTGTGGCTCCAGCCGAACGCCTCGCGGGCGTATTCAGACGATATGCCCACGATGTCGCAGAAGCCTTGGATGAAAAACGCGAACAGCACCGCGCTCGCGCAGAACAGTTGTTTTGCTTTCATGTTATGTTGTTTATTGATGTTTTTACATGTATGTCATGCCGTGTCCACCTTATTATTAATACGTATGCGCGGCGGCAAGCACTTAAACGCCGAGGCGTTTTTTATTATCGGGGTTCAGGCAAATGAACCGCTGTTCAGCAAAAGACGGCCTTTCACATTGCGAAAGGCCGTCTTTTACACGCTAAAAGGCCGTGTTTTGCAACGCAAAACACGGCCTTTTGCAAACAGGTGCGTAACCTGCTGTATTTCAACGGGTTGCCTGCGGCGGCATCAACCTTCGCCGGATGTCTCCTTGATTATGCTTACGCTAAGCGCGCCGAGCACCAGCAGCACGCCGGCAACGAGCATCATGCTGCTCTGGTGGCTGCCCACGAGGCTAAGCACAACGCCGCCCAAGGCTGCAGCTATGATTTGCGGAATGCAAATCGTGCCGTTGAACAGGCCGAGATACGTTCCCATGTGGCTGCCGTTGAGCGCGTTGGTAACGATGGTGAAAGGCATTGCCAGCATGGCCGCCCATGCGCATCCGATGAGCAGGTAGGGCACGAAGAGCACGTACTGGTCGTGTATGAAGGGCACCATGATGAAGCCCGCCGCCCCGATGGCGAGGCTTACGGCGTAAGCCATCTTGCGGTTGGTGAAGCGCGGCAGCACCACCGCCCAGCATACGCTGCCTATTGCCTGCACGGCGAAGAGTATTCCCACCCAGTTGCCGGCGGCCTGGAAGCCTTCCGATGCCGGGTCGGTAGTGCCCCAGCAGGTCTCGGCTATTGCGCCGTTGGTATAGTTCCACATGTACAGGAACGCCGCCCAGCAGAAGAACTGCACCAGTCCCACCGTCCAGAACGCCGTCGGCGCCTGGCGCAGCAGCTTGAGCCAGTTGGTCTTCTCCTCGTTGAGAGGCTTGGAAAGGCCGTGGTATTCGGCGTACTCCTTCGGCGGCATCTCCTTCACCTTGGCGGTGGTGTAGATGACGCAGAGTATGAGAATGGCCGCGCCTATGTAGAAAGAGTAAATCACCGAGTCGGGTATTACGCCGGGGGCGGCCACGTTGCTTATGCCTATGAACGTGAAGAAGAAGGGGAAGACGTAGCCCACGAGCGAGCCTGCGTTGCACAGGAAGCTCTGTATGGAGTAGGCCAGGGCCTTCTGCTTCTCGTTAACCATGTCGCCGACGAGCATCTTGAACGGCTGCATGGCCATGTTGATGCTCGTGTCGAGGAACATTAGCGAGACGAGGCCGAACACCATCGCCGTAGACACGGCCATGCCGAAAGAGCCTGCGTTGGGCAGGAGGCACATCACGAGGACGGCCACCAGCGCGCCCACGAAGAGGTAAGGGATGCGCCGTCCGAAGCGGCACCACGTCTTGTCGCTTAGCGTTCCCACGATGGGTTGCACCACGATGCCCATCAGCGGCGGCAGTATCCAGAAGTAACTAAGGTCGTGAGGGTCGGCGCCGAGCGTCGCGAAGATGCGGCTTATGTTGGCGCTCTGCAAGGCGTAGGCTATTTGTACGCCGAAAAAGCCGAAGCTAAGGTTCCATAGCTTGGCGAAACTCAGGTCGGGTTTTCTTTTCAGTCCGGTATTCATTTTCTATGTTTAAGGTATTAAGTTTTCATTTAATGAATAATGAACAATGAATAATGAACAATCAGGCATACGCCATGACCACTTCATTTTTCCATTATTCATTCCTTCATTATTCATTATTCATTTTTTAATTTTTCATTATTCATTCCTTCATTTTTCATTCCCCTCGTTGTCCCCCTTACTATGAGGCGTGTCCTTACGACGCGTTTCTCCACCTTGTCTACGGGTATGCGCCCCTCCACCTTGCCTATGAGGATGTCGGCGGCGAGGCGTCCCACCTCGTAGCCGTTCTGCTCCACGGTGGTGAGCATGGGGTCGCAGGCCACGGCGCGCTGGCCGTTGGTGAAGCCGCATACCGATATGTCCTCGGGCACTCGCAGCCCCATGCGCTTTGCGGTGTACATTATGCCGATGGCGGTGTCGTCGTTTATGGCGAAGAATGCGTCGGGGCGGTTGTCCTGCTGCAGCACGGCCGGGGTGACGCGCTCGGCCTCCTCGCGGTTGTCGCACTCCATGCGGACGCACCCTTCGGGGTTTATGCCGTGCTTGCGCAGGGCGTCGTGCCAGCCGTTATAGCGGTTCTTGGATATTTCCATCTTCATTGACGAGCCGTAGAAGGCTATGTTGCGGCATCCGGTGCTTAGCAGGTACTCCACGGCGGAGTAAGCCCCCATGTAGTCGTCTACGGTGACGCGGCTGGCGTTCACGCCCGTGCAGATGCGGTCGTAGAACACGAGCGGCACGCCGTTGTCGATGAGTTCCTGGAAGTGGCCGTAGCTGTTGGTGGTCTTGGCCTGCGACACGATGATGCCGCACACCTTGTTCTCGTAGAACGAGCGGCACGTGTCCACCTCCCTTTCGTAGTCCTCGTTGCTCTGGGCCACGAGCAGCCGGTAGCCCGACTTCAGCGCCTCGTCCTCTATTCCGGCGAGGATGGAGGAGAAGTAGAAGTGTGTGAACTGCGGTATGATGACCCCTATTATTTTCATCGTGCGCCTGCTGCGCAGCGACTCGGCCATGGGGTTGGGGCTGAACTTGTGCTCCCTGGCGTAGGCCGTTATAAGCTCGCGCTTCTCGCGGCTGATGCGCGTGCTGCCTTTCAGTGCGCGCGACACCGTGGCCACCGACACCCCGAGGGCGCGGGCTATGTCTTTCATCGTCATCGACGTGTTTTCCTTTGGCATGTTTTCCTCCGTTTCTGCAAATGTAGTGCAAATAAATGGAATACGCATCGTCTCCGCCGTAAAATCCACCCATTGCTGCGGCTGCAAAATTACTCAAAGGCTCGCAATGCTGTTTTTTACACCTTATATTATTTAAAGATACCATAGTGCAAACGGTTGCATGCCGAATATGCTTTTATTTGCAGTTAAGCGACATCAGGTAGCCAGGCTCCCTCCCTTCGGGAGGGCTGGGGTGGGTGTCAGGCTGGTTTCGCGCGGTTTTCCAAAAGACGGCCTTTTGCTTTCTAAAAGGCCGTCTTTCATCGTGTAAAAGGTGGCCTTTCGCGTTGCGAAAGGCCACCTTTTGGAAAACGGCCGGAAAACGGCCGGATGCAAACGGTTGCGCGAAAATAATCTCACTTTCATGCAAATGAAACAAAAAAAAAGCTAACGTATTTTAATTTTGCACGTGTGAAAATTACCTTATGGCGTTAGCCGGCCCGGCGGCGGCCGTGGCGGCGAGCGTATGTGATTGACAATCATGTTTTACTTAATTTAAAACTTAAACAAAAAAAGCAATGAAGCAGGTTAGAATGAAGACCTCGATTAGGCTCATGTCCCTGTTGTTGGGATTGTTCCTATCGGTAGGAGCCTTTGCGCAAAGCAGCGTGAAAGGCGTAGTGAAGGATGCTTCCGGCGAGCCTATTATCGGCGCCACGGTGCGCATCGTGGGCGCAGAAGGCGGAGCAATCACCGACTTTGACGGCAACTTCGCAATCAATGCGCCGTCAGGTGCCAAGCTGCAAGTGTCTTACATCGGCTACAAGACGGTCGAGCTGCCCGTCTCGGCCAACATGGTAATCACCTTGGAGGACGACGCGCAGCTGCTCTCCGACGTGGTGGTAATCGGTTACGGCAGCGTGAAGAAGTCTGACGCGACAGGCTCTGTCATCGCAATCGAACCTGACGAGTTCAACAAGGGCAACCGCGTCACCATGCAGGACGCGCTCGTGGGCAAGGTTGCCGGTGTCAACGTCGTCACAGGTTCGGGTGCTCCCGGCTCGGGTGCTACCATCCGTGTGCGCAGCGGAGCGTCGCTGTCGGCCAGCAACGACCCCCTTATCGTCATTGACGGCGTGCCCGTTGACAACTCCACAATCGAAGGCTCGTCAAACATCATCGGCTCAATCAACCCCGAAGACATCGAGACCTTCACCGTGCTGAAGGACGCATCGGCTACGGCCATCTACGGTTCGCGCGCGTCGAACGGCGTCATCGTCATCACCACGAAGCAGGGTGGTGACCGCCTGTCGTTTAACTACACCAGCAGCTACTCCGTCAGCACCGTAGCCAAGACGCTCGACGTGCTTAGCGCGGACGAGTTCCGCGAGTTCGTGCCCACCGTCACGGGTGTTCCGGCCAACCCGCAGTTCGGCGACGCCAACACCGACTGGCAGGACGAAATCTACCGCGTGGCCTTCGGTACGGAGCAGAACCTCTCCATCGGCGGCAAGCTCAAGGCCATCAACAGCCCCTTCCGCCTTTCGCTCGGATACACAAACCAGAACGGTATCATCAAGACCAACAACTATCAGCGCTTCTCTTTCGGCGGCAACATAGCCCCGTCGCTGCTCGACGACCATCTCACGGCCAACATCAACCTCAAGGTTTCGTATGAGAACAACCAGGACGTAGACGAGTCTGTAGTGGGCAACGCACTGCGCTACGACCCCACGCGCCCCGTCAAGACTGGCAGCCCGACGGCATCTACCGACCCCGGACTGGGCTACTTCATCTGGACTAACGGCGGAGTGCCAATGGCAATACAGACCGACAACCCCGTGGCACAGCTCGACCTGACCGACCGCTCCAACAAAGTGCTCCGCTCAATCGGCAGCGCAGCCATCGCTTACAAGATACACGGACTGGAGGACTTGAAGCTCAACGCCAACCTTGGTTACGACATCCTTGAAAGCAAATACCGCAACGACGTGCCCGAGAACGCCGGCATGATGTGGACGCAGAACCAGAAGGACGGTACCGGCTTGATGCAGCGCGGCAAGCAAATAAAGCGCAACCTGCTGCTCGACCTCTTCGCAAACTACGACAAGACGTTCGCCGAGAAGCACAAGTTCGGCGTTATGGCCGGTTACGGATGGCAGCACTTCTACCGCAAGTACACCCTTTCATACGACGACCCGCAGGGCAACGAGCTGCAAAGCGACACCCACTATGAGACGGAGTACTACCTGCTCTCCTTCTACGGCCGACTCAACTACAGCTTCGACGACCGCTACCTGCTCACCGCAACGCTGCGTTCAGACGCATCGTCGCGCTTCTCCAAGGACAACCGCTGGGGCCTCTTCCCCTCTGTCGCACTGGCTTGGAGGGTTATACAAGAGGACTTCCTGCAAGACCAGAACGTACTTTCCGACCTCAAGCTGCGCCTCGGCTACGGTGTCACCGGCCAGCAGGACATCCTCAACGACTATCCTTACATGACCACGTTCACCGTGTCTTATCCCGAGTCTTCTTACCAGTTCGGCGACAAGTGGTATAACACCTACCGTCCCAACGGCTACGACAACGACATCAAGTGGGAGACTACTACCACATGGAACGTCGGCATCGACTACGGATTCCTTAAGAACCGCATCTACGGTTCGATTGACTACTACAAGCGTTACACCAAGGACCTGCTCAATACCATCAACGTAATATCGGGAACAAACTACTCTTCCGTGCTCACGACCAACATCGGAAAGATGGAGAACGAGGGTGTCGAGCTGTCCATCAACGCAGTGCCCATCGACACGAAGGACTGGAAGTGGACAATAGGTTTCAACTACACATGGAACGACTCCAAGATAACCAAGCTCAACCTCATCGACACTGGCCAGAACTTCGTCCAGACGGGAGCCATCTCCGGGACGGGAAAATACGTCCAGGTGTTCATGGTCGACGAGCGTCCTTACACCTTCTACCTGTGCAAGCAGGCGTATGACGAGAACGGAAAAGCCCTCGAAGGCCAGTACGTACAGCCCGACGGCTCCGTATCGAGCACCGAGACGCGCTATGCTACGGGCAAGAGTGCACTGCCAACATCATACATGGGCTTCAACACCCACTTGTCTTACAAGAACTGGGATTTGGCCGTCAGCGGCCACGGCTCGTTCGGAAACTACGTCTACAACTACGTAGCCGCCGACCAGTACGTGCAGTCCGTGTACAGCGACCAGGGCAGCTACTCCAACATCTTGCAGGCAACGGCCAAGTCGGGCTTCCAGCAGCAGCAACTGTATTCTGACAAGTGGCTCGAGGACGGCTCGTTCTTCCGCTTCGACAACATCACGCTCGGCTACACGTTCGACAAGCTCTGGAACGACAGCAGCAAGCTGCGCCTCTCGTTCACGATGACCAACATCGCCACTATCACCGGCTACTCGGGCATCGACCCCGAGCTTACAGACGGCATCGACCGCGACATGTATCCGCGTCCGCGCTCATATACGCTGGGTGTGAACCTTACTTTCTGACAAACATAAACATTCAAAACAACAGACAAGATGAAAAAGATATATATAGCTTTAGTATGCTGTCTTGCGCTTATGGCTACCTCCTGCATAGGCGACTTGGACACCATGCCCATCGACGACAACAACCTTGTGTCGGAGAAAGTTTACAGCACGAAGGACGGATACATGGGTGTGCTGGCTAAATGTTACGCTTCGCTCATACTCACCGGCCAGCAGGGCGGCGACGGAGGCGACGGAGACCTTGAAGGGGCGAACGAGGGTTACTCGGGATATACGCGCCTGCTGTTCTACATCGAAGAGCTGTGTACAGACAACTTCCTCATGCCGTCGTCGTCGAACGGCCTGCGCGAGTGCCTCAACATGACGTGGACGCCGTCAACATCGGTGGTGACATGGACTTACCAGAGGCTCTACATGTCAATAGCCTACTGCAACGAGTTCCTGCGCGAGTGCACCGAGGGCAAGCTGCAAGACCGCGGACTGTGGGACGAGATGAAGGACGACTACCTCAACTACCGTGCCGAGGCGCGCTTCATCCGCGCTTACTGCTACTCGATGCTGTGCGACCTGTTCGGCCCTGTGCCGCTGATTGACGAGAACACTGGCGTGAAGGACATTCCCGAACAGGTGAGCCGCAAGGAAGTATTCGACTTCGCCGAGAGCGAGCTGAAGACCATCCTCGGCGAGAACGGCGCCTCGGGCGACATCCTCAAGGCCGCAGGCATGAACGAGTACGGGCGTGTAGACGAGGCGGCAGGCTGGTTCCTGCTGTCGAGAATGTACCTCAACGCCGAGACTTGGACGGGCGAGAACCGCTACAACGACTGCTTCACATACGCCAAGAAGGTGATTGACAGCGGCGCGTATCCGCTGGCTTCCGACTACAGGCACATCTTCCTTGCCGACAACGAGACGTGCAGCGAAATAATATGGCCGCTCGTGCAGGACGGCGAGCACGCCCAAAGCTCCGCAGGCACCAACTTCTACGTGAAGGCGTTTGTCAACGGCCCGATGGACGACTACTACCAGACGGGCGTAGGCACGAAAGGATGGGGCAACGTAAGGTCGAAGACCACGCTCGTTGACGCGTTCGACCCGGCCGACGTGGCCTTTGACACGAACGACACTTGGGGCGACAACAAGAAGGACAAGCGCGCCCAGTTCATGACCGCGCTGCCCGACCAGACCAAGGAGACATGGGATGCCAACCTGGCGATGACCAGCACCTTCACCTGCGGCTACGGCTACATAAAGTGGCGCAACGTGACGAAGGACGACCAGCTTAGCGCCGGAGGCGACACTTACACGTCAATCGACTGGCCCATGTTCCGCACGGCCGACGCTTACCTGATGGCCGCCGAGGCCGTGCTGCGCGGCGCAACCAACGGCACAAGGGCGCAGGCGCTGGCTTACGTGAACGAAATACGCGACCGCGCATACATGTACGGCAACTACCAGAAGGCAGGAGTGCGCTCGGAGAGCGGACGCATCAGCGACGCGGAGCTTACGCTCGACTTCATCATGGACGAACGCCAGCGTGAGCTTGCGTCGGAATGCGTGCGCAGGACCGACCTCGTGCGCTTCGGCAAGTTCACCAAAGGCAACAACTGGGACTGGAAGAACGGCGAGCGTCTCGGCGCCGACGTCGACGACAAGTACCAGCTGTTCCCCATCCCCGAGAGCGAGATGACCAACAACCCGACGCTCGAACAGAACGACGGCTATGCCAAGTGAGTAACTGCCTGACAGCCAGCCGCCATGCAAAAGGCCGTCTTTTGCATCGCGAAAGACGGCCTTTCGGCCTGCAATACATGGCCTTTTGGAGTGTAAAAGACGGCCTTTCGCGGTTCATCCGCAAAACTTTTGGATGACCCCAAAGCGCATAAGGGCGTCGAAGACGTCCAACTATGCTTAACCGCATGTGGAGCGAAGCGGAACTTGCGGTATGTCTACGCAAATAATATCGTCCCCGAAGGGGGCGAACAACAGGCTGCCATTCGCCCCCTTCGGGGACGGGCAGATGTGTTCCGGCTTACCGCAAGTTCCGTTCCCTTCGGTCACTCCACATGCGGTTAAGCATAGTTCGCCCCCTTCGGGGACGGGAATTGGCGTACATATTCATCCCGCAGATTTGCGGATGAACCACTTTCGCAAGGCGGCCGGCCGTGAGGCGCAGGACATACTGCTGAGTTTTGTACTCTCGCCGGGATGTGGGATTGGGCGCAACCCTGCGTCCCGGCATTTGCTTTAACATCAAAACATAACTGAAACGACAATGAACAGAATACTGAAAACCGCGCTGGCGCTCTGCCTGCTGCCGATAGCGGCGCAGGCGCAGACGGCCAAGGACGAGATACTGGCCGACCTCGACAAGGCCGGCGGCGTGTACTACGCATACCCCGTAACCACCGTCGAGCAGACGGCCACGCCAAAGGGCTACGAGCCTTTCTACATAAGCCACTACGGCAGGCACGGCTCGCGCTACCTGATAGCCGACAACGACTACAAGTGGGTGCTCGACCTGATGCGCAAGGCCAAGGACGCCGGCGCGCTGACACCGCTTGGGCTTGACGCCCTCGGGCGCATAGAGCAGGTGTGGCTCGAGGCCGAAGGGCGCGGCGGCGACCTCTCGCCGCTCGGCGTGAGGCAGCACCGCGGCATAGCCGAGCGCATGTACACCACGTTCCCCGAAGTGTTTAAGGGCAAGGTTGACATATCGGCGCGTTCCACAATAGTGATGCGCTGCGCCATGAGCATGGACGCGTTCTGCGAACGCCTGAAGGAGCTTAACCCGCAGCTCAACATCACGCGCGAGGCCAGCAACCGCTACATGAATTACATGAACTACCACAGCCCGGAGTCAAACGCCTTCAACGCGCCCGACGGTCCGTGGCAGGAGGAGTACCGCAAGTTCGAGGAAAGCCACACCAACCCCGGCCGCCTCGTGGGTACGCTCTTCAAGGACAGCCTGTGGGTGGTGCGCAACGTAAATCCCGGCAAGCTCATGTGGGGCTTCTACTGGCTGGCCGTGGGCATGCAGGACATCGAGACCCGTGTGTCGTTCATGGATTTGTTCGAGCCGCAGGAGCTGTTTGACCTGTACCAGGTGTTCAACTACCGCTTCTACGTGGGCGACAGCAACTATCCCGGCAGCAACGGAATGCTGCTCGACAACGCCAAGCCTCTGCTGCGTAATGTCGTGGAGTCGGCCGACGCGGTAATCAAAAGCGGCAAGACGGGGGCGACACTGCGCTTCGGCCACGACGGCAACCTCATTCCCTTCGCCGGGCTGCTCGGACTGAAGGGGTGCTACGATTCGGTGGAGAACCCTGCCGACTTCTACAAGCATTTTGCCTCGTGGTACATCTCGCCCATGGCCGGCAACGTGCAAATCATCTTCTTCCGCAACAAGAAGGACAAGGACGACATCATCGTGAAGTTCATGCTCAACGAGCGCGAGACGTCAATCCCGGTGGAGACCGATACGTATCCGTTCTATAAATGGAGCGATGTGCGCAGCTATTTCACCGGCATCATCAACGGCTGACGGCACGGCGGGCTTGGCCGGCTGCAGTTCTTTCAAGTGGTAAATCACGTGGGTTATGCGTAAGGATTTATCTTCCATGCAGAGGAAGGCGTCCTTGTTCTTGTGTATTCCAAGCGGTCAGTTGGTAATCAGTCATTCCGCAGAAATGCGGAATCCAGTGTAAGCAGCCAGATGTTTCATACGTTTGTGTACTGGATTCCGCATTTCTGCGGAATGACAGTTACCGACCGCTTGGTTTGCAGCAAGATTATTACCACACTTTCCTTATGCCGAACTCGCGTTAATTTGAGTTAAGCGATATCAGGTAGCCAAGCTCCCTCCCTTCGGGAGGGTTGGGGTGGGTGCAGGGTTGGCTTGGTGCTCTTTTCCAAAAGGCGGCCTTTTGCTTTCTAAAAGGCCGTCTTTCATCGTGTAAAAGGTGGCCTTTTGCGTTGCGAAAGGCCACCTTTTGGAAAACTGCCTGCCGCCTTTGAATGCAACCGTTTGCGCAATATATCCTGTTCTTTTTTGTTAAAATTAGAACCAAACGTCGTAAATGAACTTAAATTTGCATTTCAGAAGACTGAAAACTTACCTTTACCATACCGCCTTAAGGCGTGTTAGAGCAGACTATTTGAAGAGAATATAATTTGTATTTAGTGTTAACTTTAAAAGTACAAAATGATGAAGCAGGTAAAAACCAAGACCCCTTTCAGGCTCTTGTCCTTGTTGTTGGGACTGTTCCTGTCTGTGGGAGCCTTTGCGCAGAATGACGTCAAAGGTATCGTGAAAGATGCTTCCGGCGAGCCGATTATCGGCGCCACCATCCGTGTCGTAGGGCAGGACGGCGGAGCTATAACCGACTTTGACGGCAACTTTACAATCAAGGCTGCGCCCGGAGCTAAAATCCAAGTGTCTTACATCGGCTACAAGACGGTCGAGCTGCCCGTTTCGGCCAACATGATTGTCACCTTGCAGGACGACACGCAGCTGCTCTCCGACGTGGTGGTAATCGGTTACGGCCGCGCCAAGAAGGAGGACTTGACCGGCTCCGTGACGGCCATCAAGCCCGACGAGATGAGCAAGGGTATCACCAGCAGCGCCTCCGACATGCTCGTGGGCAAGATTGCCGGTGTAGACGTAATCACAGCCGGCGGTTCGCCGGGTGCCGGAGCGCAAATCCGCATACGCGGTGGCTCGTCGCTCAACGCCAGCAACGACCCGCTCATCGTGGTTGACGGTCTTACAATAGACAACAACACCGCAACCGGAATGAGCAACGTCATGGCTACAATCAACCCCAACGACATCGAGACCTTCACCGTATTGAAGGACGCTTCGGCGACGGCCATCTACGGTTCGCGCGCGTCGAACGGTGTCATCATCATCACCACGAAGAAGGGACGCAAGGGCACAGGCCCTAAGTTCTCGTACAACGGCGACGTGACAATCTCGACTACGCAGAAGCGTTACAGCGTGCTCAACGGCGACGAGTACCGCGCCCTCGTAGGCAAGGTCATCGGCCCTGACGCGGCCGCCCTCGGAACGGCCAACACCGACTGGCAGGACGAGGTGTTCCGCACGGCTGTCAGCACATCGCACAACATCTCAATCACCGGCGGACTGAAGAACATGCCTTACCGCGTGTCGGCTGGATACCAAAGCGACAGCGGTATCATAAAGAAGTCTTACATGAAGCGTTTTAACGCGTCGGTCAACCTCGCTCCGTCGTTCTTTGACGACCACCTCAACTTCAACGTTACGGCCAAGTTCACTACGGAGAAGGACAGCTACGTAGACTCTGGCGCGGTAATCGGCGGCGCACTGGCCATGGACCCCACGCGCCCCGTCTACGACCACAGCGCAATAGGCGACGCGTTCTTCGGCGGATACTACCAGAACTACCAGTCGACCGACACCTTCGCCGACAAGAGCTGGGGATACACCACCAATACCAATACTCCGCAGAACCCCGTTGCCTACCTGAACCTCAAGGACTGCATAGCTCACTCCAACGACTTCACGGGCAACATCGAGATGGACTATAAAATACACGGCTTCGAAGACTTGCACATTCATGCCAGCCTGGGCGGACAGTACACCGAGAGCCGTCAGAATGACACCAACTCGCCGTACTCTTTCGACAACAACTACTACGGCTGGAGCGGACTGACCAAGTACTACAAGTACAGCATCACGGCCAACGCCTACGCACAGTACCAGCACACCTTCGGTGCACACAATGTCGACATAATGGCCGGCGCGGAGGAGTCTCACTACCACCGTAACGGCTGGGACTACGGCAGCGGCTGGGATTCGTACACCGACACGCCGTACAACGTATCGTCAAAGGCCGAGCAGAGCTGGGCAACGCACAACTCGCTCGTGTCTTACTTCGGCCGTCTGAACTACACGCTGCTCGACCGCTACATGCTCACCGCTACGTTCCGTGCCGACGGTTCGTCGCGCTTCGCCAAGGGGCACAAGTGGGGCTACTTCCCCTCTGTCGCCCTCGCATGGCGCATCAACGACGAGAAGTTCATGAAGCCGCTCAAATGGTGGAACGAGTTTAAGCTCCGCCTCGGCTGGGGACAGACCGGACAGCAGGACATAGGCTACGACTTCCTTTACTCGCCGCTTTATACCACGAGCAACTCTTACGCCCAGTACCCCTTCGGCGACACCTATTATTATACCGTCCGCCCCGACAAGTACAACCCGGAGCTGACCTGGGAGACCACTACCACATGGAACGCCGGACTTGACTTCGCCTTCCTCAACAACCGCATCACCGCCAACGTTGACGGATACTACCGCAAGACGACCGACCTTATACAGGAAGTCACCATACCCGCGCTGATGAACTTCGCGCAGCGCATGGCCCAGAACATCGGTTCTCTTGAGAACTACGGAGTCGAGTTCTCTGTAGGCGCGAAGCCGATTGTTACTAAGGACTTCACCTGGGACATCCAGTACAACGTAGCTTGGAACCATAATGAAATAACAGAGCTTATCGGCGGCGACGACGATTACATCGTACAGTCGGGCGGAACAATCTCACGCGGTACGGCGACACACGTACAGGCGCACAAGGTTGGCGAGCCTGCCAACTCTTTCTGGGTGTACCAGCAGGTGTATGACGAGGCCGGCAAGCCCATCGAGGGCGCGTTCGTTGACCGCAACGGCGACGGACAAATCAACAGCGACGACCGCTACTTCTACCACAGTCCTGCCGCTGACGTGTTCATGGGACTTACGATGAAGTTCATATACAAGCGTTGGGACTTGAGCTTCGCTCTCCGCGCATCGCTCGGCAACTACGTTTACTATGACTTCCTCGCCAACAAGGCTGCAATCAGCTCAAGCGGACTCTACTCGAACAGCGCGTACAGCAACACCACGCAGGCTGCCGTCGACCTCGGCTTTACCGGCACGGGCACGTCTGAATACTATCTGAGCGACTACTTCGTGCGTAACGCTTCTTACCTGAAGTGCCAGAACATAACGCTCGGATACTCGTTCCCCGCCCTGCTGAAGTACAACAACCAGGACTACTTCTCCGGCCGTCTGTTCTTCACTGTGCAAAACCCGTTCATCATAACCAAGTACAAGGGTCTCGACCCGGAGGTTTCAAGCGGCATCGACAGCAATCCGTATCCGCGTCCTTTGAGCTTCCAGCTCGGTCTTAACCTCAACTTCTAAGGGTTTGCGTTAATCATTTCACGTAACGAAATAAAAGGAAACGACAATGAAAAAGACATTTATAAAGACAATAGCGGCAGCCGTGTTGACCGTAGGTCTTACAGGCTGTGTTAACGATTTGGACATAAGTTCAATCGACCCGCAATCGTCTCCCGAAGCCGACCCGATGGGGCTGCTGGCCAAGTGCTACGCTACGCTCGGCCTTACAGGCCAGGACGGCGGTGACGGCAACGGCGACTTGAGCGACGACGAGGGCGAATCGGGCTTCTACCGTACAACGTTCAACCTCCAGGAGCTGCCTACCGACGAGGTGATGTGGGCTTGGCAGACCGACCAGGACATACCACAACTCACGATGATTAACTGGAACTCCAGCTCAATCCGCGTGCAGTGGGCCTACACCCGACTGACTTACGACATCACACTGTTCAACAACTACCTCACGACAGTGCCCGACAACGAGGAGAACAAGGTCAACCGGGCCGAAGTGCGCTTCCTCCGCGCTTTGCATTACTGGTACTTGCTCGACCTCTTCGGCAAGGCACCGTTCAAGACGGAGTTCAACATCGACCAGCTGCCGGTAGAGTACAGCGGTGCTGAAATGTATGACTGGCTCGACAAGGAGCTTACTGAAATCGAGCCGCAGATGGCCGAAGTGGGCGCATATTGCAACAGCCAGAACTTCGGTAGGGCTGACCGCGGAGCGGCTTACATGCTCCATGCACGCCTCGCCCTTAACTCCGAGGTATATACTAAAGGTGCAGTCAAGGCCTTTGACAAGGCCATCGACTACTGCGACAAGCTGATAAACAACGGCGCATACGACCTCTCACGCCAGGCGAAAGGCGGCAACTCGGGCTACGCCCAGCTGTTCATGGCTGACAATGATGAGAACCCCGAGGCCATGAAGGAAATCATCCTGCCCATCCGCCAGGACGGACTTAGGACGAGAGCGTACAGCGGTTCGCTCATGCTTATTGCCGGAGCGCGCAGCTCGCAGATGCCCAACTACGGCATGAAGGAGACCTGGACGTGCCTCTTTGCACGTGAATCGATGACCAAAAAGTTCTTCCCGTCAACCTCTGACGTGCCTCTCGCTGAAGCAGCTGCCGATGACAAGGCTTCACAAGAGGAAGTGGCGCAGAAAGACGCAGAGAACAGTACGACCGTGGCCGATGTCATCAGCCGTGCAGGCGACGACCGCGCACTGCTTTACAGCGGATGTGCCAACGGCGTGCGCAAGATTAAGACCGAGGAAATAAGCGGCTTTACAGACGGCCTCTCGTTGGTAAAATGGACAAACCTGCGCAGCGACGGCACTGCCGGAAGCGACCCGTCATGGCCCGATACAGACATTCCGCTGTTCCGCTTGGCCGAGGCTTACCTGACACGCGCCGAGGCAAAGTGGCGCAAGAGCGGTCGTCTTGACGATGCGCTGGACGACATCAACGAGCTGCGCAGGCGTGCCAACACACGTACCTTGCCGTCAATCACGTCGGAGATGGACATCCTCGACGAGTGGTGCCGCGAGTTCTACATGGAAGGACGCCGTCGTAGCGACCTCGTGCGCTTCGGCTGTTTCGCAGGCAGCAAGTACATTTGGGACTGGAAGGGCGGCGTAGCCGATGGTACAACCGTCGACTCTCACTTTAACGTTTACCCCATCCCGGCGGACGACATCAGGAACAACAAGAACCTGAAGCAGAACGAAGGTTATTAAAAAGACGGTGAATTATAATCAATTAAAACGACAATCATTATGAAGGACATTATAAAAAGCCTGTTCGTCGGAGCGTTGGCGTTGGCGGCAATGCCGCTCATGACATCGTGCGACAACGACGACGACAGCAATCCTACGCTGCATACGCCGGAAAGCTTCGTGCTTAATACGCCGGCATACGCGCAGAACAACACATACGACCTGTCCAAGGCGGAGAGCGTGAACCTCACGACTTCGCAGCCCGACTACGGCTTCCCGGCCGCCACGGAGTACCAAGTGGAGGTGTCGCTCGACCAGAACTTCACGTCGGTGACTACGCTCGAAGTGCCTGAAGGCATATCTTACAGGACTCTGGGCACTGTTTACAACCAGGCCAACATGGACGTTGACGGAGTAGAACTCAACAACGCCATCGTGGCATTGTACCAAGCCGCCCACAACGGCGAAGACCCCTCGGGCATCATCATGCCGGCATACATACGCCTTACGGCACACATCAGCGGCACTGACGCTGGCTGGTGCGCGTCCAACGTAATCACGCTGCCGCGCGTAACGGTGTCTTACATCGCTACCGTTCCTACCGAAGTCTACGTATCAGGCCCGTCAATCCGCAAGGGTGAGGAGGCCAAGCCTCTCGGCGTTGTCAGCGGAACGGAAGGCCAGTTCTGTGGAATGGTCTATATGGAGGCAGGCTCATCGCTGATGTGGGGCGACGCTTCGTCGCAGACCAACGGCTTCGCGCTCACCACGACCAAGGACGACCAGGCCGGTGCAGGCTTGTCAGAGGCTGCCGACGGAGGCATCGCCTTCGCCAATGCAGGATGGTACTCTATCTTGATGAAGTTTGAAGTTGACGCGGCTAACAACATCCTGCTCTCCACGTTGTCTGTTTATCCTGGCAAGGCATACGTTACCGGAAATGCAGCAGGTGCTGATTGGACGGATGGCAATCCTGTTTGGGAGATGACAGCTCCTGCCGATGCAAGCGGTGAATGGGTATCTCCTGCATTTACAAGTAGCGGCGAACTTCGTGCTTACATTAAGGTCGGTACGTTGGCATGGTGGCAGACAGAGTTTACGCTTTACAAAGAATCAATCTTCTACCGTGGAACGTATAACATCAGCGGTACTGGTAGTTGGGGGTCAGATGTAGGCTCGGCTTACTCCGTACAGTGCTCCGCAGGGCAGAAGCTCTACATCAACTTCGACACCGACACGGGTCGCGTCGAGTAAACAATTCAAAGTGTTGCGGCGGCGGGGCTGCGCCCCGTCACCGTGACGCCTGAACATTAACAACCTAAAAAAGAAACAATCATGAAAAAGATAATGTTTTTCGGCGGCCTGCTTCTCTCGGCGATGACGTTCGTCGGCTGTACCGATGAGTACGACGACTGGGCCGAGCCGCAGAGCAATCCGCAAGAAGAGGCTGCCGCCGCGCTGCCGGGCTACACGGCTACGGGCGTAGGCGCAATCGACCTTGGCACGGTAACAGCAGACAGCGTGCAGGTTCTCACGCTCTCGACGGTAACGCTTCCCGAGGGAGCAACCGTCGGCAACACGCGCGTTGAGGTGCTCCCGGCCGACGGTTCGTCGGCTGCCGCTACGACAATCAACGTCGGCAACAACGGCAATATGGCCGTTGCCGACCTCCAGGCAGCCATCGAAGGCTACTACGGCAAGCAAGTGCTGGCACGCACGTTCAACGGCCACGTGTATTCAAATATCATAATAGGCGGCCAGGCGTTCCTCGTCGATGCCGGCACAATAACCATCACGGCAACGCCCGCGTTGGTATTCGCCGACTATTATTACATCATCGGTGCGCTTAATGGCTGGACCATTACATCTACCGACCTGCCCATGTTCAAGGAGGGCGAGGGCGTATTCTCGTACACCACCGTGTTCGCCACAGGCAACGAGGAGATAAAGTTCACCGCCGACTACAACCTCGGCAGCTGGGCTGGAGCATACGGTTTGGGCAATGCCGTTTCTGCTACGAGCGGAACGCTTACCGACGCTGACGGTGCAGGCAACCTCAAGGCTCCTACGTCAGACGAATGTTATACGGTTACGGTAAACATCAACCCCGACGTGATGACCTACGAATGGACGAAGATAGAGCCTGCTCCTAAGACTTACGGCACCATCGGCGTTATCGGCGACTTCAACAGTTGGGGCGACGATGTCGACATGACCGAGGTTGCGCCACACAACTGGTATGTTGAGGTAGAGCTGAAGCAAGGCGGCTTCAAGTTCCGTGCTGACGACGCTTGGACAGACCAGTGGGCTGGTGCGAACAATGATGTGTCAAGCAGTAATTATGGTACGGCGGAGTTTAACGGTGGCGACATGAAAGTGCCCGACGGCAAGTTCCGTATTTACTTCAACGACATCACCGCCCAGTATATCTTTATTCCAGCAGAATAAGCATACATGTAAATTCTGAAAATCAGCCTTAGGGGGCGCGCAGCGGCATCGCGGCGCGCCCCTGACTTTTTTATTTTAAAGGTAAAACGGTAAAAAAGTAAAACGGTAAAAAGTCTTTGGGGTAGGTGAGATGTAAGCAGGTAAAAGCAGTTGGCGTGTGGGTGGGTTTTCAATATGGGGTCATCCGCAAACCTGTTGGATGACACCAAAGCACATAAGGGCGTCGAAGACGTCCAACTATGCTTAACCGCATGTGTAGCGAAGCGGAACTTGCGGTATGTACGTGCCAATAATATCGTCCCCAAGGGGGGCGAACAACATTTTGGGTTATGGGGTATTGAGGTCTTGCGGTTATACGGTATGACTGTAAAGCCTCATAACCTCACAACCGTAAAACCTCATAACCGTAAACGCTGTTCGCCCCCTTTGGGGACGTTTGAATTGGTTTCGGCTTACCGCAAGTTTCGTTCCCTATGGTCACTCCACATGCGGTTAAGCATAGTTCGCCCCCTTCGGGGACGGGAATTGGCGTACATATCCATCCAAAAAACTGCGGATGAACCCTGAAATGCCGTCTTTTAGCGTCTAAAAGGCGGTCTTTTGCATTCCAAAAGGTGGTCTTTTACGCGCTAAAAGGTGGCCTTTTAGACGCTAAAAGACGGCCTTTTGGTAAACGGCTGATTGTCAGCGGCTTATCAGGCTCATGCGGCCTATCGGGCATATTGGGCCTATTGAGCCTGATAAGGACAATGTGCTTGATGTGCGATAACGGCCGACGCATGGCTGCACTGGCGGCAGGCAGCCGCGCAAGGAGGCTTTTTTATACAATCGTTTGCACGTAAACAACCGCCTTTTCAGCCGCCGATGAGACTGCGCTGTGCGGCAAATGCAGTATATTTGAGATGTCTAACCAAAACACACTTTACCATGAACAGAATATTCACTTTTGCAGTCTCGCTGCTCTTGGCAGTGTCATTGATGGCCCAGGGATGGCCCGGGCAGTACAAGGGAGTTATGCTGCAAGCCTTCTATTGGGACTCTTACGCCGACACGCAGTGGAGCAACCTCGAGAGCCAGGCCGACGAGCTGGCCGAGTTTTTCAACCTTGTATGGATACCGCAGAGCGGCAAGTCGGCCTCCGACCCGTCCATGGGCTACAACGACTTGTACTGGTTCAGCGATTATACAAGCTCCTTCGGCAACGAAGAAGAGCTGCGCTCAATGCTCAACACGTTCAGGCAGAAGGGCTTGGGCGCAATAGCCGACGTGGTAATCAACCACCGCTCGTCGCTCGCCGGCACGTGGATGAGCTTCCCCGAGGAGACGTACAAGGGCGTGACATACGCCATGCAGCCTTCTGACATCTGCTCCAACGACGACGGAGGGAAGGCCGCCGCGCAGGCCGAAGTGAAGCCTACGGGGGCTATGGACACAGGCGACGACTTCGACGGGGCGCGCGACCTCGACCACACGAGCGCGAACGTGCAGGCCATGGTCAAGGCTTACCTCGACTTCCTGCTCAACGACCTTGGCTACGCAGGCTTCCGTTACGACATGGTGAAGGGCTATGCGCCCAAGTACACTGGCATATACAACGCTGCGGCCAAGCCCGAGTTCTCGGTAGGCGAGTACTGGGACGGCACGACGCAAATAAAGAACTGGCTCGACGGCACTAAGGACGCTGACGGCCGGATACAGTCGGCCGCCTTCGACTTCCCCTTGAAATACCTGCTCAACGACTGCTGCAACAATTCAAACAACTGGAACAAGCTGACCGGGAGCAGCCTTGTTAGCGACGTTACGGGCCTGAAACGCTACGCCGTAACCTTCGTTGACAACCACGATACGTACCGCGACCAGAACGCGCTGAAAAATAACGTGCTCGCCGCCAACGCCTTCATACTGGCTGCACCGGGCACTCCCTGCATCTTCCTGCCCCACTGGAAGGAGCACAAGCAGGCCGTAAAGCAGATGATTTACGCCCGCCGCGCCGCCGGAATCAGCAATGAGAGCACGTACAAGGCCGTCAACAACTCCGCCGCGCAGTACGCCATACAGGTAAGCGGCGATGCAGGCAAGTCGGTAATAGTGATGATGGGCGGCACGACATGGGACAAGGTGACCGCCAAGGAGGCCGACTACTTCCTCGTGGAAAAGGGCGACAACTACGCCTACTACCTCTCGCGCAACGCCGAGACGGCATGGGCCGGCGTCCCTTCGGGCACGTATGACCAGGCCTTCACCGTAACCCTCAACGCCGTTACGCAGCAAAGCGGCGCGCAGCTGGTCTACACCACCGACGGCAGCGAGCCTACAGCAAGCAGCAAGAAGATTGATGACGGCGGCACGGTGAGCGTCAGCGGCGACATGACTCTAAAGGTCGGACTGCTCGTAGGCGGCACTGTGAAAGGCGTGATAACGCGCAATTACAAGGTAACTCACTTCCAGCCTTACGACATTACGGTGTATGTCAACGTAGACCAGGTAGGCTGGAATAACGTGTATTACTACTCGTGGCGTGCCGACATGACCAAAGACGACGGAGCATGGCCTGGCAAACTCGTCACGGCAACCAAGGAAATAGGCGGCAAGACGTGGCATTACAATACTTACCGCATCAGCTCCTCTGACGATTACGTCAACGTGATATTCGACAACGGCAATGAAATGCCGCAGACGGTCGACATCCTTAACGTCAAGACGGACAAGTTCTACGAGGTCTCGACGGAGCAATCGGGCGGTAAGCATCTTGTCAACGACGTTACAGCACAATATCCTACGGGCATTGAAAGCGTGACAGCCGGCACGCCAAGTCAGCCCGGCAACATGAACGTCTACACCATTGACGGCCGCCTTGTGCGCCAGTTCAGGCAGGGAACGACGGTAGATGAAGCTGTAAACGGCCTCGCCAGGGGCCTTTACATAGTAGGAGGAAAGAAGGTGGCGGTAAGATGACATAAACAAAGTCGGCGTCAGGCAATTGCCTGACGCCGACTTTGTTT
>OGGJ01000072.1_pt1 | contig 98852 bp, 67 predicted proteins | sample 1571071 | NCBI WGS metagenome assembly OGGJ01 (sample SAMEA2581954, study PRJEB24529) | metagenome | biome: Human gut stool | place: China | collected 2011
ATTACTCCAAGTTGTTCAGAGTTGTTTATAAGGGGTCACTTGCCGACGCAAAAGTGTTTGAAGATGTTTTGGAGCGTTTCTTCGCTGGTGATTTCACCGCCGGTTATTTCGGCTAAATGGCCGAGGCAGTCGCGCAGGTCCTGCGCTATGAGGTCGGAGGGCAGGCCGTCGGCAATGCCGTTGCGCACGCGCCGGATGTCTTCGATGGCGCGTGCGAGTGCTTCATAATGGCGTAGATTTGTCACGACAACGTCGCTTGATGATATTTCAGGTATGCCTGCGGCGTCGACAAGCAGTTGTTTCAGCTTGTCGAGATTCATGCCTTGCTTGGCCGATATCGATATGCATCGTGTGTATTCAGGCATGCCGCATGAGGCTACGTCTGGTGTTTGTGTTGCGATGTCGGCCTTGTTGTACACAATAATAAGTTGTTTGCCGTTGCATAACGGTGTTATTTTCTCTGCAAGTTCATTTGTCTTTGACGTGTTGTCGGCAGCGTCGATTAGCCATAACACGATTTCCGCCTGGCTGATTTTCTTGAACGTGCGGTCAATGCCGAGGCGTTCTATCGTGTCTGATGTGTCGCGTATGCCTGCTGTGTCGATGAAGCGGAATGTCGTGCCGCCGATGTTCACCGTGTCCTCGATTACGTCGCGCGTTGTGCCGTGTATGTCGCTTACTATTGCGCGGTCTTCGCCGACGAGTGCGTTGAGCAGGGTCGACTTGCCAGCGTTTGTCTCGCCTACGATTGCTACGGGCACGCCGTTCTTAATTGCGTTGCCGAGCGAGAACGATTTTGCCAGTCTGCTTATGACCGTATCAATCTGTGCCGCAGTGTCGTCAAGTTCGCTGCGGTCGGCAAACTCAAGCTCTTCGTGGTCGCTGAAGTCGAGTTCGAGTTCCAAGAGCGATGTCAGCTTTAGCAGTTTGTCGCGCAGCATTGACAGTTCACGGCTGAAAGCTCCGCGCATCTGGTTCATCGCCAGGCGGTGCGTGGCTTCGGTCGACGAGGCTATGAGGTCGGCAACGGCCTCGGCCTGGCTAAGGTCCATCTTGCCGTTGAGGAACGCCCTGCGTGTAAACTCGCCCGGCTCGGCGGCGCGGCAGCCGTTTCCGATGAGCAGCTGCGTGACTTGTTGCAGGATGTATGCCGACCCGTGGCAGGATATTTCGACCGAATCCTCCCCTGTATAAGAGTGCGGGGCGCGGAATATGCTTACGAGTACGTCGTCTATGACCTCGCCGCCGTCGGCGGTTATCCTTCCGTATGATATTGTGTAAGCCTTGCGCTTGGTTAGCGGCAGTCCGCCTTCTGCGGCAGGACGGAATATCTTGTCGACCACCGTCAACGCCTCGCCGCCCGATACGCGTATTATGCCGATGGCTCCGCCACGGCCTGTCGCAATGGCGCATATTGTGTCTTCGTTGTTCATAGGACTTTATGATTTGCAGTGCAAAATTAGCTTAAATATGCCTTACAGCAAAATATGAGGCTTTGTTTGTAGGTATATGGGTTTTGCACCCCATAAACGTTGGCATTGTCCTCCAATACGTTGCCAACAACCATATTTGCCAGATGTCCCAATGCAAATGACAGAATGGAAATAAACAATATATATTTTATTTTCATTCTTTTTGAATTTGATTTGATAAATTTATTCATTGTCAATTCAATTTCTTATTCCAAATGATTTTATACAACTCTTTCTCAATGCCATCTTTTATATGGCAAATTTACTGAATATTCTGCAAAGTTGGTTCGTTTTACAGGTGTTTTTATTCCTGTTATAGTGCATGCGGTTATGGATGCATATCTAAAAGGCCGCATATTGCATTGTAAAAGGTGGCTTTTCAGCTTGTAAAAGATGGCCTTTTACACGCTAAAAGGCCATCTTTCGCTGAACGCCTTGTTCTGCCGCGTTTCGGCGGTGTTGGTCGGCGTTGCTTCAGCTCGCCGTTAGGGCGGCGGCATTGGGCGATGCGCGTGTGCGTTTTTGCACGCAACATGATGATTTTTCCATGATTTTGCAGGTAATCATTATTTTTGTACTATATTTGCACATGATAACCGTTATTGTGCGGTGTTTGGCCAGCCTGTAGGGCGCGGTGCACCGCAGTAATGTCATTGTAGAAACTTTAACATGAAAATATATGATTGACGTAAAAGCTACTTTGAAAGAATCTGAAGAGCGCATGGAGATGGCGGCCATGTTCTTGGAGGACCAGTTGTCGCGTGTGCGCGCCGGACGCGCCAACGTGGCGATACTCGACGGCGTAAGGGTTAATTCGTATGGTTCGATGGTGCCGCTCAACCAGGTGGCCAATGTGTCCACGCCCGATGCACGCACAATCGCCATACGTCCCTGGGACAAGAAGATGATAAAAGACATCGAGAAGGCCATAATGGATTCGGATGTCGGCATAACTCCCGAGAACAACGGCGAAATAGTGCGTTTGGGAATACCGCAACCTACGGAAGAGCGGCGCAAGGAGCTAGCCAAGCAGTGCAACAAGATGGGCGAGAAGGCCAAGGTGGAGGTGCGCAACGTGCGCGGCGACATCAAGGACAAGCTCAAGAAGGCCATAAAGGACGGTCTGTCGGAGGACAACGAGAAGGACGCCGAGGCGGAACTCCAGAAAATACACGACCGCTTCATCAAGAAAATCGACGCTGTTCTTGAGGCTAAGAACAAGGAAATAATGACTGTATAAGTTAAGAATTAAGAGTTAAGAATTAAGAAAAACACACTTGTTGTATTCCTGCAAGGCATGTTTTCTTAATTCTTAACTCTTAATTCTTAAATCATAATATTATGGACGGACTTGTCATAAAGAATACTGGCAGCTGGTACACAGTGCTCACTGACGGCGGCGAAACGGTCGACTGCAAAATCAAAGGCAAATTCAGGCTCATGGAAATACGCAGCACCAACCCCGTGGCTGTGGGCGACCGTGTCACCATAGAGATTGGTGCGGACAAGGCTGCGTACATTACTGAAATACGCGACCGTTGCAACTACATCGTGCGCAAGTCGCCCAACCTGTCGAAGCAAAGCCACATAATAGCGGCAAACGTAGACCAGGCGTGCCTCGTTGTGACTGTCAACCGTCCCCAAACGTCGACAACCTTCATAGACCGCTTTCTCGCTTCGGCCGAAGCTTATCGTGTGCCGGTAATCTTGCTGTTCAATAAGACCGACCTGCTTTCTGACGAAGAACTTGAGTACCAGCGCATGATGATTCACCTGTACGAGACTGTAGGCTACGTATGCAAGGCCGTGTCGGCCATCGACGACGGAGTGTGCGGTACGCTCAAGCCCGTCTTGCAGGACAAAATCACATTGTTCAGCGGCAACAGCGGGGTAGGCAAGAGCACCCTGCTCAACAGGCTCATACCGGGACTTAACCTGCGCACGGCCGAAATAAGCCAAGTACACAATACCGGCATGCACACCACTACGTTCAGCGAGATGCTCCGCCTGCCTTACGGCGGATGGGCCATAGATACGCCTGGGATAAAAGGTTTCGGTACGTTCGACATGGAGCCGGGCGAAATCTGCGGCTATTTCAAGGAGATATTCAAGTTCTCCAAAGACTGCCGCTTCAGCAACTGCACGCATACGCACGAGCCAGGCTGCGCAGTGCGCAAGGCCGTTGAGGAGCATTACATAGCCGAGAGCCGCTACGCTTCGTATCTGAGCATGCTCGACGACAAGGACGAAAACAAGTACCGCGAAGCGTTTTGAGCCTACGGCTGCCGTGGCGATATATCGAGTATAAACGCATACTGCGGATGATGAAAGGCCGGGCGGCAATTTCGTCATCCGTTTTCTTCATGATTACTACACATGGACAACCCAGAATTGGAATTGGCGTGGAATATTGTCGAGCATACCGGGGCCAACCTGTTTCTTACGGGCAAGGCCGGTACGGGCAAGACCACGTTCCTCAAACAGTTGAAAGAGCGGTCGAGCAAGCGCATGGTAGTGCTTGCGCCTACAGGCATAGCAGCCGTCAATGCAGGCGGTGTCACCGTGCATTCGTTCTTCCAGCTGCCGCTGTCGCCGTATTTGCCGGGCACAACTTTTGACCGTGGCGACAGGAAATATTTTACGTTCGGCAAGGTAAAGAAAGAAATCATACGCACGCTCGACCTGCTCGTAATCGACGAAATCAGCATGGTGCGTGCCGATTTGCTTGACGCTGTGGATTCCGTCATGCGCCGATACCGCGACCATGGGAAGCCGTTTGGTGGCGCACAGCTGCTTATGATAGGCGACCTCCAGCAGCTTGCGCCTGTCGTCAAGGATGACGAGTGGGCTTTGCTCGGCACTGTTTACTCCACTCCCTACTTCTTTTCGAGCAAGGCTTTAGCGGCTGCCGGCTACCATACGGTGGAGCTTAAAACCGTGTACCGCCAGCAGGACACGGCCTTTATATCGCTGCTTAACCAAATCCGCGACAACCGCGATATTGACTTCGCCCTGCAACAGCTGAACAGGCGTTATATTCCCGGCTTCAAACCCGACAATGGCAGCGGATACATACGGCTGACAACGCACAACTACCAGGCGCAGGCCATCAACGACAGGGAGCTTGCGGAGTTGCCGACGCGCGAGTATGCGTTCGACGCCGAAGTGGAAGGCACGTTTCCCGAGACATCGTTTCCGGCTGACAAACGCCTTGTGTTGAAGCCCGGCGCACAGGTGATGTTCATCAAGAACGATGCAGGCAGGCGCTTCTTCAACGGCATGATAGGCGAGGTTGTGTCGGTAGGAGAGGGCGGCGTAGTGGTGAAAGGAAAGGACGGCAATGCCGAGTTCAGCCTTGAAAAGGCCGAATGGAGCAACTCGAAGTACACGCTCGACAGCACATCCCGTGAAATCAAGGAAACCGTAGAAGGCGTATTCCGCCAGTATCCGTTGCGCTTGGCATGGGCCATAACTATACACAAGAGCCAGGGGCTTACGTTCGACCACGCCGTAATCGACGCATCCCATTCGTTTGCGCACGGTCAGGCGTATGTCGCGCTAAGCCGTTGCCGCACGCTTGAGGGCATAGTGCTTAGCGAGCCGTTGCAGCGCGAGGCGGTGATAAGCGACGGTGTGCTCGACGAATATATGAACGACATGTACGCGCGCATACCTACAGCCGATGACATCTCTGCTTTGCAGAGGGCGTACAGCGTGCAGCTGTTGGATGAACTGTTTGATTTCCAGCCGCTGCTTTCGGCGTTCAACATGCTGCTGCGCACGCTTGACGAGCATTTTTACCGCAAGCAGCCCAAGTTGCTTGCCGAATACAAGCGGTTGGCTCCGGCGTTGGGCGACATGGTTGACGTGGCGCGCAAGTTCAAGGCGCAGTACACCAAGTTGGCCTATAGCCAAGAACATGGTGCCAACGGCTTGTTGCAAGAACGTGTGCGCAAGGCTGCGGAGTATTATTCGGATAGGCTGGCAGAGCTTGTCTTGCTGTGCGCGAAGACCAAGGTGGATACGGACAACAAGGTGGTGAGGAAGCAGTTTGACGACAGGTTCTCGGCGTTCAAGAGCGAGTTGTCATTAAAGGAACGTCTGCTTGGGCATGAGTGCAGTGAAGGAGTGTGCTTCTCTGCGGCCGACTACCTTTCAGAAAAAGCCAGGATTTTGCTTGACATTGACGGGCATGCTCCAGAGGCGAAGCCAACACGGAAGGCGAAAGCCCCCAAACAGCCCAAACCGCATACGCGTGAAGTCAGCTACAGGATGTTTGCCGACGGCATGGACGTGGCGCAGATAGCTAAAGAGCGCGGGCTTACATACGGTACAGTGTTCGGCCATTTGGCGCAGTATGTAAAGGACGGGCTGCTCGACATCGGCCGCATAGTCCCTGAAGAGCATCTGGAAGAACTGCGCCGGTACATCATCGAGCATCCCGAGCCTGGCACTGTCAGCGAAATAAAGGCGGCGGTCAGTCCTTCGATAACTTATGATGAAATACGCCTTGTTGTAGAGTTGGGCGGCCATAAAACGGCAGGACGCGACAACTACAACAGGTAACGGTTTGTGATGGAATTGTAAAAGGCGGCGTTTCGCATTGCGAAACGCCGCCTTTTACGTTGCAATATGCCGTCTTTCGGACGCTAATTGGCGGCCTTTTGCAGACAGCCTTTTATCATGTTGCCTATTTGCTTCATGCGTGCCTGCTTGCCGTCCTGCGGATACGCCTCGTAATACGCGGCTGCCGATGTGAACGCCTCGGCAGCCAACGCCCATTTTCCCTGCTGCATGTAGCAGTGCCCAAGGCGGTAAAGTATGTCGGCCTTGTCTTCGTTACGGCATATCAGCGTCAGCTTTTCGTATAGGGGTATGGCTTCGGCGAATTTCCCGGTCTTGAAATGGCTTTCGGCTGCGGCGTTGTAATATACCCTGCGCTCGGCAGGGGAGTAGACGCCAACAGACGGCAGTGCGCGGTCGAGATAGCGGCAGGCCATGGCGTAGTCCTGCTCATGGTAATAGCAAACGCCCATGTATGCGATGAAGCGTGGGTTCAGTCTGTATTTCTTGTCCAGTTTTATGAAAAGCATCAGCGCCTCGTGGTATTTGCCTCCGGCGAAATAGTCTACGGCCATGCCCAGCATCTGCCTGTCATGTATGGCGTTGTCGTGTTGGCTTGCAGGCATGGCGTGCATTGCAAGCGATAAAAACAGTATGAACAATATATGCCTCACTCCGTGTAAAAATCTATCAGCCGTTGCAGGGCGTTGCGGCATACTGTGCAAAATTCGGGTGTCTCGTTGGTGCGCATACGGCAGTCCTGCATCCCTCGGTAAACGCCTTTCAAACTGTAACCGGCCCCTTCGAAAAGTCCTATTTTCGTGCTTGCCGTTGCGGAATCGCGGCTTTCAGGTGTAGGTACGGGCGTGCCCGGCGTTATCATCTGTTCCCATTTGCCGTGGAAGTCGTGCAGCGTCGTTATGTTGGGCTCCCAAGGCTCAACATCGTGCGGATACATCGGTATTTGCTCGAAGTCGTATGCGTATTCGTCGGCAAGTCCGCCGAAGCTGTGTCCGAACTCGTGTACCACGACGGGTTTGAACAGCGGGTGGTGGGTCATTGACAGCACATACGAGTTGAGTATGCCGCCACCGCCGTACTCGTCGGTGTTCACCAGTATTATGATATGTTCGTAAGGCGTGCCGGTAAGGCGGTCGTGCAGGGTGGCGAGATTTAGCGTTGTAAGGTATCTGTTGCTGTAGAACGTGTCGAAATGAGAGCCTAACGACGTGTCTTTCCATACGCCTTTTGAAGGCTCGCTTGTGCCGCTTTCTTTTGACGCAGACTTCACAGCGATTACATTGAAATTGTTTCTTTCCGATTTGAACGGTTCGTGCGAGAATATGGCTTCCATCGCTTCGCGTGCGTCGGCGATGTATGTGTCCATCTCATTGGCTGTGTATCCCTCGGCTACTAAGGCAATGTGTATGCACCGTGACGTGTCGGCTGCCTGCTGCAAGGTTTCGTATGGCGTGACATCGCGTTCTCCGGCATGCCTAATCAGAATGTCCGTGGGTATTACGGTATGGGTGTATGCCACCATGGTCTGCCGCCTGTTGTCGCGCAGCTCCACGGTTATGTCAACCGTGTCTTTGGGCATTGGCACGAGAAATACGTTTTCAAAAGCCTTGGCCGGGCCGTAGGCTTCGTCGTATGACAGCCATTCTTGGAACAGCGTGGAGAAGGAGTTGCGGTATATTATGCTGTCGCTCCCGTGCATGTGTACGGTTATTTGTCCGTTCCCCTCTACTGGTGTCTCGGCCAGCCTGTGACGCTTGCCGTACCAGCGTGGCATGGAACACATTTTTGACAGGCTGATGTCTTGCCGCGTCTTGTTGCCGGAGAATATGTAGTCAAGGCGTAGTGTGCGGTCAGTGAAATGTTGGTTGAAGTCTTGAGCCATTATGCCGGTAGCTGAAATAATGGCTGTAAAAATAGCTATGATTCGTGTCAGGAGCATTGTCTTGTGGTTCATTTTGTCGTTTGTGCCTGTAGGGCGGAATATACTGGTTGTACGTATCATGTGCCGGTGACGGGCGCATGTTTTTCTGCGCGTTACTAAAAAGGGCAGCGTTTCATCAGTTCCATTATGTATTTTCTGTCCCAATCTTTTTCATGTAGAGTCATGCTGCCGTATTTTAATATGTCTATGTCCATTATGACGATGTTTTTTGTACGTGCCCGTTTTCTGTTTCCACATGCTTTCTCGATATGCTTTATCGCTTTTTCGATATTTTCAAGTTTGTGTGTGGTATGTGTGAACGCAAGGCAGTTGAGGAATTTGTCGGAAATGATGCCTATAGGTTCGGTCCATACGCATTCGGTGAAAACAATGTCGCTGCCGAACATCCCACGCAGCTTTTCTTGTGCTGCGGATAGGCTTTCTTCCTGGTTGTAGTTACTCCCAAGTGATAATATGAGTGTTTTTTGTTCTGTCATTGTTGGCCTGTTTGTCTCGTCTGAACATCTTTTGTTGTCAAAACTTACAATTGTTGCCTTGGATGAAAAAACATGAAGACAGTCTTGCCGGGTTTAATATTTTTAGCAAAGATACTAATATTTATCAATTAATGCCGCTTGGCGGCTGATTTTTAAGAAATATTTTTGTCAGATAAAGGATTTTCATTACTTTTGGTGATAAATTAAAAAACGCTTAAAGTGAAGAATTATATATTGCTCGTTTTAATGATGTTGCCTGTGTCCTTGTGTGTTGACGCCCAGAAAATTACGCTGGGTTCGTGTGAGACGAAGGACGGCGGCACATATCAGGGTGAGATGGTATCAGGCAAACCTAACGGGAAAGGCAAGACCGTGTACCGTAACGGCGATGTCTATGAGGGCTCGTATGTAAAAGGTAAGCGCCAGGGCTATGGAGTTTATACTTTTTCAGATGGCGAGAAGTATGACGGAGAGTGGTTTCAAGACCAGCAGCATGGACGTGGCACTTATTATTTCATGAATAACAACAAGTATGTCGGCTTGTGGTTCAGGGACTACCAGCAGGGGCATGGGGTCATGCATTACTACAATGGCGACAAATATGACGGCAATTGGTACCAAGACAAGCGCAACGGCAAGGGGAAATATACTTACAACAACGGTGCGTATTACGATGGCGAATGGAAGGACGACAAGAAAGACGGCAAGGGCTTCTTTGACTGGGGTGACGGCACCACATACGACGGGATGTGGGCTGACAACTTGCGCTCGGGCAAAGGGACGAACAAGTATGCCGACGGTGATGTCTATGTAGGTGAATGGCTTGAAGACGTGCAGAACGGAAAAGGCATATATAAGTTTCAGAACGGCGACGTTTACGAAGGTGATTATGTGCGTGGCCGCCGCACGGGTGAAGGCATCTTTACATTTGCAAACGGCGACCGTTACACGGGACATTTTACTGTCGGAGACAAGGACGGGCATGGGGTCATGCAATGGAGCAACGGTGACGTTTACAACGGATATTGGAAGAACGACCGCCAGAATGGACATGGCAAACTGACGAAGCGTAACGGTGATGTTTACGAAGGCGATTTCAAGGACGGCATGCTCGACGGACAAGTTATAATACATTATTCAGACGGCAGCAAGTTCAAGGGTGTTTACCGTAACGGCAAGCGCAATGGCGCGGCGATAGAAGTAAACAAAGACGGCAAACGTTTCGAGGGAACATACAAGGACGACCTGCGCGACGGCAAGTATGTTGAGAAAGACCGTAACGGGAACATCGTTTCACAAGGAATGTATATTTTAGGCAACAGAGTTCAATAATCATTTTAAATTATAATATTATGGTAATAGACACGCTTGATAATTTGGAGAAATATGTGTCTTTGAACCCATTGTTCAAAGATGTTGTTGATTTTGTCAAGGCTAACGACCTTGACAGCTTGGAGCCAGGCAAGTATGAGATAAAGGGGAGCGATTTGTTTGTTAACATACAGGTTGCGAAAGGCAAGACAAAAGAAGTTGCCGTGCTTGAGACCCACAAGAAGATGATAGATATCCAGATACCTTTAAGTGCGGAGGAAACATATGGTTACACACCTTTGTGCAACTTGCCGGAAGCCGAATACAATTCCGTCAAGGACATTACCAAGTATGAAGGTGCTGCAGACACTTATGTTACCTGCAAGCCTGGCGAGTTTGCAATCTTCTTTCCACAAGACGGCCATGCGCCATGCATTTCCGAAGAGCCGGAAATAAGGAAGGCCATATTCAAGGTTTTAGCGTAATATACATCCGTAATATAAATTTCAGGCATTATGGTTACACGAAAGACTAAATCCGTCAAGGCTAAGGGATTGGCGTCGGCGGAGGTAAGGCAACCGGAGCATATAGGTTTGGTGGCCAATGACGGCTATTTGGCTCCTTATGAGGATGCCATACGCGGCAGGCATGACCATGCAGTATGGAAAATCAACCAGTTGACACATGGTGGCAAGTGCACGCTTGAAAGCTTTGCTTGCGGATACGATTATTATGGTTTGCACAAGCTGTCTCGCGGATGGGTGTTCAGGGAGTGGGCGCCTAATGCGACGGCGATATATCTCGTTGGCGATTTTAATAATTGGCAGGAATCTGAAAAATACAAAGCTAAAAGAATAGAGGGAACTGGCAACTGGGAGCTCAAAATCTCAGAAAAAGGCATGAAGCACGGCGACCTTTATAAAATGCATGTGTATTGGGATGGCGGTTACGGCGAAAGAATACCGGCTTGGGCGCAAAGGGTTGTGCAGGATGATGCGACCAAGATTTTTTCCGCCCAGGTGTGGAATCCCGAACAGCCTTATGTGTGGAAGAAAAAGAAATTTAAGCCGAACAAGAACCCATTGTTGATTTATGAATGCCATATCGGTATGGCGCAAGACGCGGAGAAAGTCGGTACATACACCGAATTCAAAGACAATGTATTGCCGCGTATTATAGCTGATGGCTACAATTGCATTCAGATAATGGCAATCCAGGAACATCCTTATTACGGCTCGTTCGGTTATCATGTCAGCAGCTTTTTTGCTGCGTCGAGCCGTTTCGGTACTCCTGAAGAGCTAAAGGCTCTTATTGATGAAGCACATCGTAATGGCATTGCCGTGATTATGGACATTGTTCACAGCCATGCCGTGAAGAATGAGGTGGAAGGGCTTGGTAACTTGGCTGGAGACCCAAACCAGTATTTCTATCCAGGCGACAGGCATGAGCATCCCGCATGGGACAGCCTCTGCTTTGATTATGGCAAGGATGAGGTATTGCATTTCTTGTTAAGTAACTGCAAGTATTGGTTGAAAGAGTTTCACTTTGACGGATTCCGTTTCGATGGGGTCACTTCCATGTTGTATTACAGTCACGGATTAGGTGAGGCGTTCTGCAATTACGCAGATTATTTCAACGGACATGAGGACGACAATGCGATATGCTACCTGACTATAGCCAACAAGCTTATACATGAAGTCAATCCTGACGCTATAACAATTGCCGAGGAGGTAAGTGGCATGCCGGGGCTTGCCGCAAAGTTTGAGGATGGCGGATTCGGCTTCGATTACCGCATGGCGATGAACATCCCAGACTATTGGATAAAGACGATAAAGGAACGTAGTGACGAAGAATGGAAGCCGAGCAGTATTTTCTGGGAGGTAAAGAACCGTCGTCCCGACGAACGGACTATAAGCTATTGCGAAAGCCATGACCAGGCATTGGTCGGCGACAAGACTATCATCTTCCGCCTTATCGACGCTGACATGTATTGGCATTTTAAGAAAGGCGACGAGAACGGGACTGTGCACCGCGGCATTGCCCTGCATAAGATGATACGTCTTGTTACTGCGGCTGCCATCAACGGTGGATATCTGAACTTCATGGGTAACGAGTTCGGTCATCCGGAGTGGATTGATTTTCCGCGTGAAGGTAATGGCTGGAGCTACAAGTATGCACGCAGGCAGTGGAATCTTGTTGACAATCACGAGCTTTGTTACCATTATCTTGGCGACTTTGACCGTGAGATGCTGAAAGTAATCAAGAGTGTGCGCAATTTCCAAAACACTCCAGTACAGGAGATTTGGCATAATGACGGCGACCAGGTGCTTGCGTTCATGCGTGGCGATTTGGTGTTCGTGTTCAATTTCAGTCCGACGCGTTCGTTTACTGATTATGGTTTTCTTGTGCCAACAGGGTCATATGATGTCGTGCTCAATACCGATGCCAAGGAATTCGGAGGCAACGGTTTCGCTGACGATACCATGACGCATGTCACTAATTACGACCCGCTTTATGTGAAAGACCACAAGGAGTGGCTCAAATTGTACATACCGGCACGTTCGGCTGTAGTATTGAAGAAGAACTGATATGGCTCGATATTATAAGACAAACAACAGCACACTGCTAAAGGCGGCGTGTGCTGTTGTTTTTGTATTGTTTGCCTTTTCATACTTGTATTTCTTTCAGGCAGACTTGTTGGCAATGGTTCAGCACGTCCTTTCCAATGGAGCTACGAGTTACGAGCCTTTTATCGGCACTGTGATTATAACGGCAGTACTCTATCTTGTCCATATTGGTGTGCGTAAGCTTGGAGGGCTTGGGGAAATATGCCATGCCTTCACGTACCTTCCGTCGTTGTTGCTGCTGGTCGCCTTGACTGATGTCGAAGGCTGTGTAGGCGGTCGTTTGCAGACAGGTGTATGGTTGTGGCTGTCACCATTGTTGATATTGTCATACGTGGCGGTGTCATTGTTTTTAAGGTTCAGGAAAGTTGGGCTTATGGCCGCACCGGCAGCTTTTGCCATGGCTGATATGTGGAAAAACCTCTTGTTCATGGCTTGCATGTTCATAGGCGTATGCTTGTTGGGCAATAGTGACCGTGTCTTTCATTACCGTTTGCGTATGGAGAATCTGCTTCGTGGTGGAGCTTATGCGGAGGCGTTGCAAGTTGGTGAAAAGTCTGCCGATGCCGATGTAAACCTTACCATGTTGCGTGCTTATGCTTTGTCAAAAAGCCGGTTGCTTGGTGAACGGCTTTTTGAATATCCTTTGACTGGCGGTTCAGACGCTTTGTTGCCTGACGGCCATGTGGTGGAATGTTTGTTCTTTCCTGAAGAACGCATATTCAAGAGCCTTAGCATACGTCGCAAAGGAGATATGCGGGCAATGGAATACCTGCTTTACATAGAACGTAACGGCCTTGCGATGAAGTCGGCAGCCGACTACATGTTGTGCGGTTATTTGCTTGATAAAGACCTTGATGCGTTCGTCAAGGCAATACAAGGCAAATATAATACGACTTCGGAGACATTGCCAAAGCATTACAAGGAGGCTTTAATCTTGTACACCCATATTAGGGCTAATCCCGTATTGGTGTATCACGATGAAGTCATGGATGCCGATTATGCCGATTTTCAACGTCTTGAGGGCGAGTATTCAGACCGGCGCGAACGTGAATCATACGTGCGCGATGTGTATGGTAACACGTACTGGTATTATTATTTCTACCATAAAGGGTGATGGGGCGGTCGTGTAGGAGGCTTGCTCCTCACCCTTTATTTTACAATCATCCTGACGGTGTCCACCCCGAGCCTTGTTTCCAACCATTCTCCCATTTTTCTCTGTTCGTCAGTGTTTAATCTTGTCTGCCTTTCAAGGTTGATTATGGCTACAACATATCTTTTCACGGCAGTCGTGTCGGCCGCAGCTTCGTTGGCTATCGCCAGACTTATGTTTGCGGTTTGTGGGAACAGGGCTTTTGCCTCTTTTGCTATGGTTGGGGCTATGTCTCCGTATTTTGTATATTCGTTGAGTGATTTCTGTAGAAATGCCGCCTTGTTTGCCTCTTCGTGGTACATTGCGGCATAATTGTCTGAAGACGTGCGCATGTTGGCAAGCCGGTTGTTGAGCATCATTACCGAGTCTGATTCAGAACCTTGTATGACCTGTAGGCGGTATCGTCCGAGCTTGTAATCGGGCATGGCGCGTTCTGCCGCTTTTATGCTGCTGTCAGGCAACTCCATGCCGACGGCTACTATGCGCAGTGTCATGCTGTCTTTGTTTATGTCATATGAAATAACCCTTGTCCCGGCGTTGTCCAACCGTTCGTTTACAAATTTGTTTACATTTGTCTTGAATATGCTGTCCTTTACGATGTTGTATGTCATGAAGGCGGCCGGAACCATTGTTGCCACGACGGTTATTATTATGTATTTGCGTACGGAGGCGTATCGGTTGCTGTCTACAAATTGTTTTTGCTTGAACTTCATCATCCTTACACCAAGATAGGTTGCGAGGCTGATGAACACGGTATTGATGAAAAAGAGGTAGAATGCTCCCAAGAAGTAATATATGTTGCCTGTCGCTATGCCGAAGCCTGCAGTACACAGTGGCGGCATCAGAGCTGTGGCTATCGCTACGCCTGGCAGCACGTTGCCCTTGCCCTTGGTGGCCAATGCCACAATGCCTGCAGCTCCACCGAACAGGGCTATCAGTACGTCGTACAGGGTAGGGGAGGTGCGCGCCAGCAGTTCCGACTGTGCTTCGTCCAACGGGGTGAGCAGAAAGTAAACTGTTGCCGTTATAACGCTTATTACAGTGGCTACAATGTAGTTTTTGGCGGAGCGTTTCAGCAGGTCGAAGTCGTTTATGCCTACAGCAAGCCCCATGCCGCTGATTGGTCCCATGAGCGGAGATATGAGCATTGCGCCTATTATTACTGCTGTAGAGTTTACGTTAAGTCCCAGTGAGGCTATGAAGATTGCGAACACCAGCACCCACAGCGTAGCTCCGTGAAACGATACTCCGGCACTGATGCTGCGTATGGTTTCTTCTTCGTTTTCCTTGTCGGGCATGGCGTTGAAGTATTTTTTCAGGAAGCTGACGGCTGCGCGTCTTGCATTTTCCATGAAGCTTGTTGTTGTGTTGTTGTAATCCATGGCATTATGTTTTTCTAGTGCAATATGCAAAGATAGAGCTTTTTCTTGTTCGTTGTTCCCCTTCTTCCATATTTCTGCGAATATTCATGTAGTGCGTGGCAAAGAAAACCGCCCACAGACACAACAAAAGGATGTCTGCGGGCGGTTTTACCGTGGCGGCTTATGCAATGGTTATTTTATCAATGCCACCGAGCGTTTTATGAATGCGTCGAGAGCTTCGCCTTTCAGCATGCCGTTCTGTAGCAGCGCAAGGTCTATAAGCTGGTGCAGTATCTTGTTGTCCTTTGCGTATGCGGCGATGATGGCCTGCTTCTTTTCGCGTTGCTCGCCGAGGGTTTTCTCCGTGTTGGCAACGTCGTCCTTCTCCTCCTGCGTCACTTCCTCCGGCTTCTTCTTGCCTTGGCTTTGGCGCAGTGCCGACAGTCGTGCCTGTTGTCCTTTTATCTCACTTTCTACGGGCTTCAGCTCGTCGCCGCATTTTTCATTTTCGTCGGCCAGTACCGCTTTTATCAGTTGGTGGTCGCTGTTGAGTACGAGGCTGTAGCTGTCAGGCATTTGCGCGTAGAAGCTCATTCCGCTTTGGTAGCGGCTTATGTCCTTCATCCTGCGCATGTATTCGCTTTGTGTTATTATTACAGGTTGTGCCTGTTCTCCAAGCGGTTGCACCTCTACGCTGAACTCAACCTTGTCTATTTTTGGCAGTTGTGAGCGGAAGGCCTGCGACAGCCTTTCAGTCTCGTCGCCGTCAAGTTCAGTGTGCTTTGTGTCTTCCTTGACAATGAGGCGGTCTATGGTGTCGCTGTCTACGCGCATGAAGCGGCTCTTTTCCAACTTCTGCTCGTACATCGAGGCCGTCGGCACGTCAAGCTGCCCGTCGAGCAGCAGCACGCTGTAGCCTTTGTCCTTGGCGGCCGATATATATGTGTATTGTTCCTCTTTGTCGGTGGCGTAGAGATATACCAGTTGCCCGTCCTTGTCGGTCTGGTTGTCCTTTATCAACGTCTTGTATTCGTCCAGGGTGAAGTGTTTGCCGTCCACATCCTTCAGCAGCGCGAAGTCCTTGGCACGGTCGTAGAAGTCTTCCTGTGACAGCATGCCGTAGTTAATGAATAGCTTGAGGTCGTCCCATTTGCCCTCGTATTCTTTCCTGTTCTCTTTGAATATGCTGTTAAGCCTGTCGGCCACTTTCTTTGTGATGTAGGTGGATATCTTCTTCACGTCGCGGTCGCTTTGCAGATAGCTGCGGCTTACGTTCAGCGGAATGTCGGGCGAATCGATTACGCCGTGCAGCAGCGTGAGGAAGTCGGGCACAATGCCTTCTACCTGGTCGGTTACGAATACCTGGTTGCAGTACAGCTGGATTTTGTTGCGTTGCAGGTCGATGTTCGACTTTATGCGTGGGAAGTACAGAATGCCGGTAAGGTTGAACGGGTAGTCCACGTTCAGGTGAATCCAGAACAACGGGTCGTCCTGCATGGGGTACAGCTCGTGGTAGAATTTCTTGTAATCTTCGTCTTTCAGCGTGCTGGGTGCTTTCGTCCACAGCGGCTCCATGTCGTTGATTACGTTGTCCTCGCTGGTTTCCACCTGTTTGCCGTCCTTCCATTCGGTTTTCTTGCCGAATGCTACGGGTACGGGCATGAACTTGCAGTATTTGTTGAGCAGTCCCTGTATTCTCGGCTTCTCCAGGAATTCCTTGCAGTCGTCGGCGATGTGCAGTATTATGTCCGTGCCGCGGCCGTCTTTTTCGGCGTCGCCAATCTCATACTCCGGACTGCCGTCGCACGTCCACCTTACGGCCTTTGCGCCGTCGCGGTAGCTGCGTGTCACGATTTCAACCTTGTCGCTCACCATGAACGCGCTGTAGAAGCCGAGGCCGAAGTGGCCTATTATGGCGTTGGCGTTGTCCTTGTATTTCTCGAGGAAGTCGTTTACGCCAGAGAATGCAATCTGGTTGATGTATTTGTCGATTTCTTCCTCGCTCATGCCGATGCCGCTGTCGCTTATAGTGAGTGTCTTCGCCTTTTCATCAAGGCTTACGCGCACCGTCAGGTCGCCAAGCTCACCCTTGAACTCGCCCTTTTCCGCCAGCGTCTTCATCTTCTGTGTTGCGTCGACAGCGTTGCTCACCATCTCGCGCAAGAAAATCTCATGGTCTGAATACAAGAATTTTTTGATAACCGGGAAAATGTTTTCCGTCGTTACTCCTATATTACCTTTTTGCATGGTTGTGTATGTTTGTATTATTTGTTTATATGGTTATGTTCTCTTGTTTGCCCACATGCAAATAATGTGCCTATTGACATAATTGCGGTATTGAAAGCCTGCTTTCTGCCATTTAGTCAGTAGAAAGACGCCTGATAGTGGGCTGTCGGATGGATGTGTCATGGAATGGGATAAGCCGGAGTGGTAAGCCAAGGCCGTTGAAACGGTGTGCCTGCGCCGTCCAAGCGCGTCTTTTAAGCCGTTCAAGCGTTGCGTTTGTACGGTTCTTTCAGTCCGGGATGTGGATATATGCGTAACGTGTTGGTTGTCAGTGCGTTATAAAAGGCCGCCTTTCACCGTGTGAAAGGCGGCCTTTGGGCTTTCAATTCATGGCTTTTTGGAATGCGGAATATGGTCTTTTAGGTGAAGTCCTGCGCTGCATTACATAAACAGGCTGCCTAACTGGTACACGCAGGCGGAAACGAGCCATGCCAGCGCGGTGGTGTATAAGGCGGCGAAGGCCGCCCAGCGCCAGCTGCCTGTCTCGCCCTTTATGGCGGCGATGGTGGCGATGCAGGGGAAGTAGATTAGCACGAACAGCAGGTAGGAGAACGCAATGAGCGGCGTTATGCCGTCAGCCTGCATCTTTTGCCGCAGCACTTCGTATTTCCGGGTGTTGTCCGCCGTTTCGTCGGCCACGGTCTCGTCGTCGGCGTAAAGTACGCCCATTGTCGATGCTACAATCTCCTTCGCGCCAACGCCGGCAATGAGGCTGACGTCAAGTTTCCAGTCGAAGCCCTGCGCACGGAATACGTGTTCGACGGATTTGCCGAGCCGCCCGATGTAGCTTTGCTCCTGCTGCGCCTGCGTGCCGAGGCTGTCGTTGTGCGGAAAGTAGCCAAGCGCCCACACGATTATACTTGCCACGAGTATTATGCCGCCCATCTTCTTTAGGTATTGCTTGCCTTTTTCCCATGTGTGGCGAGCCATCGCCTTGGCGGTGGGGAAGCGGTAAGGTGGCAGCTCCATGACGAATGGTGTGTCGTCTCCCTTGAGCATCCACCGGCTGAACAGGCGGCTTACAATGACGGCGAGGATGACGCCGACGGCATAAAGCGAAATCATGATGAGCGACTGGTAACGGGCGGCGAAGAACGTGCCTATTATCATTATGTAGATAGGCAGCCTTGCGCTGCAGCTCATCAGCGGAAGCACGAGTATAGTGATAAGGCGGCTACGGCGGCTTTCTATCGTCCTGGTGGCCATTACGGCCGGAACGTTGCACCCGAAGCCCATGATTAGCGGAATGAACGATTTGCCGTGAAGCCCCATCTTGTGCATCAGCTTGTCCATGATGAACGCCGCGCGCGCCATGTAGCCCGAGTCTTCCATGAACGAGATGAAGGCGTAGAGAATAAGAATCTGTGGCAGAAATACTATGACCGAGCCTACTCCGGCTATTACGCCGTCGGCCAGCATCGCCTTCAGCGGACCGTCGGGCAGTGTCTGTTTTACAAGGTCGCCGAGTGCGGCCACACCGGCTTCGAGCCAGTCCATTGGGTATTGGCCGAGGGTGAACGTTACCTCGAACATTATGTACAGGAAAAGGAAGAATAGGGGGAAGCCCACGTACTTGTTGGTAATTACGGAGTCAATCAGGTGTGTGGTTTGGTACGTGTCGGTCTTTTTGCCCTCCTCGCATCCGGCCTCGTGCAGTGCGCCGTGTATGATGCCGTATTTGGCGTTCATTATGGCCGTCTCGCTGTCCTCCTTCGTCTCTTTCATGATGAAGTCGGCGGCCTTGTCGCGCGTTGCGATTATGTCGTTGCCGTTAGGCAGCGATTTTGCCAGTTCCTCTGCTTTGGCGTCTTTCTCAAGCAGCTTGATAGAGAGGAAGCGTGTGGAGTATTTGTACCTGATTTGCTCGTTCTTCTGTATTTCCATCTTCACCTCGTCTATTGCCTGCTCTATGTAGCGGCCGTGGTTAAGATGGATGTGGCGCACGCCGCTCTTGCCAGGTACAGGACGGCCTTCGTATATGTCGATTACGGTCTTGAACAGTTCTTCTACGCCTCGTCCGGTTTTGAATACAGTGGGTATTAGCGGAAAGCCGAACAGCTCGCCGAGCTTGTCGCAGTCGAGCTTGTCGCCGCGCCGTTCGAACTCGTCAAACATGTTGAGTGCTCCTACGAGCTTGATGTTCATGTCGACGAGTTGTGTAGTAAGATACAGGTTGCGCTCAAGGTTGCTCGCGTCGATTACGTTGATTATTACGTCGGGAGTGTTCTCGATGATTTGCTTGCGCACGTAAAGTTCCTCCGGGCTGTATGCCGACAGCGAGTAGGTGCCGGGCAGGTCGACGAGGTTGAACTGGTATCCGTCAAATTCGGCGTGGCCTTCCTTTGCGTCGACCGTCACCCCGGAGTAATTGCCTACACGTTCGTGTGCGCCAGATGCGAAGTTGAACAGCGATGTCTTTCCGCAGTTGGGGTTGCCCACGAGTGCCACGTTGATGGTGTGGCTCTTCTTCATTGCTGCCTTGTGCAGCTGTTCGTCGGTAAGCAGGCAGTCGTCGCCATCGGCGTTTTCCGATATGTTTGTCAGTCCGAGCTTGCGTGCTTCTTCCTCCTCCAACTGGCGCGCCTCGTCGGCGGAGATGACTTCTATCATTGCGGCCTCCGAGTGGCGCAATGATATTTCATATCCCATGATTTTATATTTGACGGGGTCCTGCAACGGGGCGTTCAGCAGCACGGTTACCATCTTGCCGCGGATGAAGCCCATCTCTACGATGCGCTTGCGGAAGCCTCCGTGCCCCAATACTTTTACGATTACCCCTTTTTCACCCGTTTTCAGTTCGGACAGTCTCATCTGTTTTTCGTTTTTTAAGTCATGCAAAATTAACAAAAAGTGGTGACTTTCATCTGTTTTTAGTGAAAAATACCTACTTATTGGGATGTGTTGGCAACCGAGTTGCATTGTCGGTTGCGCCAATGTGCTTAGTAAAAGGTGGCTTTTCGTGTTGTGAAAGACCGTCAAACGCATTGCAAAACGTGGTCTTTTGCAATGCGTTTGACGGTCTTTCACAACGTGTGGATGTGCTGCTTATAAAACTATGGGCAGGCAAGCATGCCGGTATCGCTCCCTGTATGCTTGTCTGCCCGTGTCTTGTGGCTTGTCCGCTTGCCTAAATATTGAAATAGTCTTCCAGCTCTTTTTCCGCGCTGTTGTTCATGTTGGGCAGGTCTTTGATGATTTTTCCGTTTTCAAGCAACGCTATCCTGCTTGAGATGTCAACCGTGTGCGTCAGGTTGTGGCTGCTTATCAGCACTGTGGCACCGCTTTGTGCGTTGTAGTCTTTCAGTATGTTCTTCAGGTGGTTTTGGCTCGACGGGTCGAGGAAGTTGAACGGCTCGTCGAGTATCAGCAGCTTCGGTGTGTTGAGCATGGCCGATATTATACCTATTTTCTGTTTGTTTCCGGCGGAGAAGTTGCGAATGAGCTTCTTTTGTCCGAGTATCTCTCCGTTCATGAAATGTCCGAAACCGTCCACGCGCTCGTCAGTCTCCTGCTCTGTCAGGCCGTTCACTTTGCCTATGAAGTGAAAGTACTCTTCAGGCGTAAGGAAATCTATGAGGAAACCCTCGTCGATGTATGCCCCGGTAAGGGCTTTCCAGTCTTCCGATTTTGCCGGGTCGATTTCAGTCTGCTTGCCGTCTTCCGCTTCCTGTTTCATGGATACTTGTCCTTCGTCTGCTTTTATCAGGTCGAGCAGCAGGCGGAACAGTGTTGTCTTTCCTGCACCGTTGTTGCCTACCAAGCCGAGCATGTCCCCGTTGTTTATGGTGAAGTCAGGTATGTCGACGGCTGTCTTTTCGCCGAATTTCTTTACCAAGTCGGATATGTGTATCTGCATGATTGTCAGTGTGTTAAGTGGTTTATATAAAATTAAGAGTTAAGAATTAAGAGTTAAGAAAATATGTTTGGATTGTCATTACACCCAAAATATATTTCTTAACTCTTAATTCTTAACTCTTAATAAGGTTACACAAGCCCTCTGCCGTGGCAGTTCTTGAATTTCTTACCGCTTCCGCAAGGGCATGGGTCGTTGCGTCCTGGCAGCTTTTCCTTGTGTATCGGCTGCCTTCTCGCCTCGGCGTTCTGCCGTGTGTCTTGGTTGGCTGCGGCGCGTTGTGCCGGGTTCGTAAGGTCGTCTTTCTGCTCGGTGTACCGCTGGCTGCGCTGTTCGGGTGCGGCCTCGCGCACTTCTTCACGCTGTATTTCGGGTATTTGCGCCCTCATCAGCACGCTTACTATGCGGTTGTTCATCTGGTTCACCATGTCGTCGAACAGCTTTACGCTCTCCAGCTTGAAGATTACCAACGGGTCTTTTTGCTCGTATGATGCGTTCTGTACGCTGTGCTTCAGCTCGTCAAGCGCACGCAGGTTCTCCTTCCAGCAGTCGTCTATTACGTGCAGCAGGATGGTTTTCTCGAACTGCTTTACTACGCTCTTGCACTCCGTGTCGTATGCCTCTTTCAGGTTGCACGGTATGTTGTACACGCACTTTCCGTCGGTGATGGGCACCATGATGCGCTCGTAACGGTCGCCTTGGTTCTCAAACACTTCCTTTATTACCGGCCAGCCTACAGCCTGTATGCGGTCAGTCTTGCGCTTGAAGTCGGCCATTGCCATTTGGAACGCTTTTTCGGCAAGGTTGTCGTGGTTCTCGTTTGTAAACTCCTCAAACGTGAACGGGCATTCCATCGCCAGCACTTTAAGGAACTCGTCCTTGCAGCCCTCGTAGTCGTTTTTGTCGATGATTTCGACCACACGGTCCCAAATGATGTTGGTTATGTCCATTCCGATGCGCTCGCCCATCAGCGCGTGGCGGCGTTTCTCGTACACAACGGTGCGCTGCTTGTTCATCACGTCGTCGTATTCAAGCAGACGCTTACGTATGCCGAAGTTGTTTTCCTCCACTTTTCTTTGGGCACGTTCGATGTTCTTTGTAATCAGCGAACTTTCAATTCGGTCTCCTTCCTTGAAGCCGAGGCGGTCCATCACGCGTGCTATTCGTTCGCTTGCGAACAGACGCATCAGCTTGTCTTCAAGGCTTACGTAGAATACAGAGCTTCCCGGGTCGCCCTGGCGGCCGGCGCGTCCGCGCAACTGACGGTCTACACGGCGGCTTTCGTGGCGTTCAGTACCTATGATAGCCAAACCTCCGGCAGCCTTTACTTCAGGCGAAAGCTTGATGTCGGTACCACGACCGGCCATGTTCGTAGCTATGGTCACAGCTCCGAGCAACCGTTCTTCAGTATGTGTTGTTCCGTCCGCATCGGTTATTGTTACGGTTCCAAGCGTGCTTTGGCCTGCTTCTGCAACGATGTTTGCCTCTTTCTGGTGCAGCTTCGCATTAAGCACATTGTGCGGAATGTGGCGCATCTGGAGCATTTTGCTCAGCAGTTCCGATATTTCCACCGACGTTGTACCTACCAGACAAGGACGTCCAGAATTACGCATTTCGACTATTTCGTCGATTACTGCGTTATACTTCTCGCGTGCGGTCTTGTACACACGGTCGTCCATATCGTTACGTATGACAGGCTTGTTGGTCGGAATTTCAACCACGTCAAGTTTGTAAATGTCCCAAAACTCGCCTGCCTCCGTGATAGCCGTACCTGTCATACCTGACAGTTTATGGTACATTCGGAAGTAGTTTTGCAAGGTGATGGTTGCAAATGTCTGCGTAGCTTCCTTCACCTTGACATGCTCTTTGGCCTCTATTGCCTGGTGCAAGCCGTCGCTCCACTGGCGGCCTTCCATTATACGTCCTGTCTGTTCGTCGACAATCTTGACTTCGCCGTCCATCACAACGTACTCGTCGTCCTTGTTGAACATGGTGTAAGCCTTGAGCAATTGTTGCAAGGTATGCACACGTTCACTCTGTACGGCGTAGTGGTTCAGCATTTGGTCTTTCTTGTCAAGACGCTCCTGGTCGGTCAAGTCTTTCTCGTTTTCGAGGGCCGACAGCTGTGTGGTTATGTCCGGGAGGACAAACAAATCCTTGTCGTTCACCTGCTTGGCGAGCCAGTCTGTACCTTTGTCTGTAAGGTCAACGGAATTCAGTTTCTCGTCAACAACGAAATATAATGGCTCTACCGCCTCTGGCATCTTGCGGTTGTTGTTCTCCATGTAATACTCTTCCGTCTTGAGCATGCCGGCCTTGATACCTTCTTCAGAAAGGTATTTGATGAGCGGCTTGTTCTTCGGCAGAGCCTTGTGTGAACGGTACAGGCTTAAGAAACCTTCGTCTTGCAGCTTCTGGTCGTTCTTTTCCTTGCCTTCGCTAATCTTCTGCTTGGCATCGGCAAGATATTGGGTTGCCAGTTTGCGCTGTACGTCAACGAGACGCTCGACCAGCGGCTGATATTCTTCAAACATCTGGTCGTCACCGTTGGGCACGGGGCCTGATATAATAAGAGGTGTACGTGCATCGTCAATCAACACGGAGTCAACCTCGTCGACGATGGCATAATTGTGCTTGCGCTGTACCAAATCGGCAGGCGATATGGCCATGTTGTCGCGCAGATAGTCGAAGCCGAACTCGTTATTCGTTCCGAAGGTAATGTCTGCCTGGTATGCTTTTCTTCTTTGGGGCGTGTTCGGACGGTGCTTGTCAATGCAGTCAACCGAAAGGCCGTTGAACTCATAAAGCGGTCCCATCCATTCCGAGTCACGCTTTGCAAGGTAGTCGTTCACCGTGACAACGTGTACACCGTTGCCTGTCAGTGCATTGAGGAATACGGGCAGGGTAGCCACAAGTGTCTTACCTTCACCGGTCGCCATCTCGGCAATCTTGCCTTGATGAAGGACAACGCCGCCGAAAAGCTGCACGTCGTAGTGCACCATGTCCCATTTCATGTCATTGCCGCCTGCCATCCAGTGGTTACTGTAAATGGCCTTGTCTCCGTCGATACGGACGAAGTCCTTGGTCGTTGCAAGTTCGCGGTCGAAGTCATTGGCCGTTACTACTATTTCGTCGTTTTCGGCGAAGCGGCGCGCCGTGTCTTTCATTATGCTGAAAGCTACCGGCAGTACTTCGTTCAGAGACTTCTCGTATATGTCCAACACTTCTTTTTCGAGCTTGTCTATCTGGTTGAAGATAGTTTCACGCTCGTCAATGGGGGTGTCTTCTATTTTGGCTCTTAGCTCCTCAATCTGCTTCTTCTGTTCGGTAGCGGAGTCTTGAACGTATCTTTGTATTTCCTTGGTACGTGCGCGCAGGGCGTCGTTGTCAAGTGCTTTGATTTCGGGATATGCAGCCTTTATTTTCTCTACTACCGGCTGTATAAGTTTCATGTCCCTTGTTGATTTGTCGCCGAAAAGCGACTTAAGGAATGTATTTAAACCCATTTTATTGTAATGTTTCTACTTGTTTGTGAAAATTTTGTGCAAAGTTAATGATTTTATTTCTTATAAATTGCACGGTATTTTTTATTTTGGCATCGTCATGTCCGATTTTAATAAAGCGGTGTTACCGAGCAGGCATTTGGAGCCCTGATGCGTATTGATTTCGCGATGGTCGGCGCGATGCGGTCTATTGTGATAGGTGTTGTTATTTCTTTTGCCGTTACTCCTGTGCCGTAAAATATCAGCGGAAACGGCATTGTGCTTGCCTTTGACGTGTATTGCTGGAATTTTTCCTCGTTTAGGAGTTTCCATCCGGGCGACACTTCCACAATCAGGTCGCCGCAGTTGTTGGGGTAGAACCAGTTTCTAAGGCGCGAACTCTTGTCGTCACCCGATAAAAGAAGGTTCTTGCTTGTGAACACGTTGCTTACGCCCGACAGCTGCATGAGGAACGTCTGGGCGCGGCTCAACAGCTCGCTCGTATTTATTCGCTTCTGCTCAATTTGCCTTATGTTGAGGTAAAGTTGGTTGTAGAAGCAGCTTTCCACGTATTTGTCTTGTCCGTATATTGCGCCGAGGTACATGTTGAGCAGGTTGGCGGTACGGTTTACGTAGAAAGTTCCGTTGGGTATGCGGTATTTCGAATAGTCAATTTCTATCTCGTCGCAGTAGCCTGTGCTGGTTACTACGAACAGCACGTTCGTCTTGCCGACCTTGTTCTCAATTTGAGTTATGAGCCTTTCAAGCTCCTTGTCGAGCTGTATGTATTTGTATTGCAGCAGTTGCTTGTTGAGAACGTCCTTGTCTATGGGTACTTGCGCGTCGTAGACAAGTGTCAGCATGTCAGGCACATTGTCTGTGCCCATGCCGTTTGACGCGATGCACTGCAGCGCAATGTTCGTTATGTTTGTGTTGATGTTGTCGGCCGTTACGGCGTTGGTGTACAGCAGGTTGTACCCTTCGAGCCACTGTGGGGCTTTCTTGAAGTAATATTTTGACGAGCACCAGCACTTGTTGTCCTCGTTGAACCAGATAGCACCGTCGGCCGCATGGCCTCCTCCTATGACGGCTGCGTCGCGGTCCATGGCTATGCTGTACACTATCGCGCTGCCGTCGGTGGCTATTTTCAGCTCGTCGTTGATTGTCGTCGTGGCGATGTTCTTAGGCGAGGTGCGCTCTTTTGTGAATATTCCTTCGTAGTCGTTGTCGTCAACGCAGTTGACCTGTACCAGCGAGTTCTTGTCAAGCCATCTGAAGCCGGTGATGCCGTTGTCTGACGGTGACGTGCCCGTGGCGATTGACGCGATTGACGACGCGCGGTCAACCGGGGCGAAGGTGTACTGCGCGTTGTCGTACACCGCGCCTTCCTTAAGCAGTTTTCGGAAGCCGCCGGTGCCGTAAGACGGCATGAACGCCTCGACATAGTCGGTGCGCAGCTGGTCTATGGTGATGCCGACAACGAGCCGCGGCACCGGCCTTGACACTTGCGCTCCGGCTATTCCGCCTGTGACTGCGGCCAGCAGGGTGGCTGTTATATATTTGTTAATCATTGTTTCGGGCGTAAGTATTTATGTTGCTCCACGCTGTTCCATACACATCTTAACAGCAAAGATGATGCCAAGACGTACATTCCTTCGGCGTATTGTTGGAAAATTCCGCATAAGAAGAACAGTACCAGCACTCTTGCGGCCCACGGCCAGAAGCGTGATGGTTGCTTCCTTATTGTCCGTTTAGTTACCTTATAGACGAAGAACAGCGGCAACGGGTTGAACAGGAGGATTTGCAGGTTGGTGTTTGTGGCAGGAAGTTCGGAGAAGAACATCATAAAGATGATTATTCCGACGCATCCGTCAAGCACCATCAGGCATGCGTCCAATCCCCAATATTTCTTTTTCGTCTTTACTTCGAGCAGCGTGAAGGCTGCCACTACGGCGAATACGAGCCATGCACACGTACCAGGACGTAGCGGAAAGGCGCTCTCCGTAGCGCTGGCTGGGCGGTCTACGATGCAGGCCGTATCTTTTACCAGTGGTCTAGTGTTGCCGTTCTTGTCTTTTATGAGGGCTTTGTCGAAGTCATCTTTAAGGAAAAACGGCAAGAACTGCCGCTCGCCGAGGGTTGTCTTCTTGTCGGCCTTTACACCGAGAAGCAGGTCGTTGCCGAAGCGTGCCCACGGTGAGTCTTCATTGAACGAGTGTATGAGTTCGCGGTATGAGGGGTATTCCTGTTTGTTGCCAGGATATGATACTTGTCCCTCAATGTTGTTTACAAGGATGTCCCTTGCCCTCGTAGTGCAGTTGTCGTAGAAGTAATTGTAGCGGTAAACTCGGTTCTGCGGCAGGTAGTTGGTGTCGATGGCGTCGCGTATGGCAGCCTTCTCGCTTGCGGTGAGGTTCAGTTCCTGCTGGTAGACGGAACGCCCTTCGTTGGCGTATTCCATGCAGAAATAGTCGAAAGGCACGATGCCCATCTCGTAGTCTGTTTTGCCGAAGATGAACCTTAGCACAAAGAACGGTTGCCTGAATGAGAATATTCCATAGTTTACCGCCACGTCTATACCTTTATTATAATCGGTATAACGTATGGCCGTATGCCCGTACAGGCTGTACACCTCGTCGCCAGGGGCGCACGTAAGCAGGCTGATTTTTATGGAATCATCGTCAATGGTAGGCTGCGCAGTATGTGTGGATGCGTGTATCTCGCTGCAAGCCAGCGAGATAAAGCATACAATTGCCACGATAAGGGTATGTGTTACGCGTTTCACGGTGCAAAAATACTTCATATTTCTCATTTTGCATACTATTATTCCAAAATTTTTCAATAATTTTGCAGCCTGTGAGCAAATGCTGAGGTGTGGCCGGCCGCATCCTACGATACGGCTGGAAGCATGCATTATAGGGACACTTTGCGGTGTCGGGCATAACTGTCTGATTGACAGGTGTTTGCGGATGGCCTTGTAAAAGACCGTCTTTTGCATGCCAAAAGGCCGTCTTTCGGGGTGTGAAAGGCCGTCTTTTATGATGTAAAAGGCCACCTTTTTCAAAACGCTTGGCCTGCGCCGTTGCTTTATGCGGCCATGCACCGCTTTGCTTCATGGCGTTTACGCCTGTGCGCACGGTTGGTAGATAAAATGTGACGGGTATTTGCAAAATATCCTAAACTTTTTGTTTATTTAACCGCAGAGGCGTGTGCCGATTTGGTTTTTTCAGAAAAAATGCCCATCTTTGCAGGCGATTTTGTCGTCCGTTCGGGCTTAACAGAATATTTAGAACAGAAAATGAGTTTTTATAAAAAAGCATTTTGCGCCGTCGTGTTGGCGTCGGTTTGCATCATCCCGGCAGCGGCCCAAAGTGGCACCAATTCACCTTACAGCCAGTACGGACTGGGCCTGTTGAACGAACAGTCGAGCGGTTTCAACCGTGGAATGAACGGTTTGGGATTGGGGTTCAGGGAACACAATCAGGTAAATTATATAAATCCGGCGTCATATTCGGCTATAGACTCGCTGACATTCATTTTTGATGTTGGTATGTCAGGTCAGCTCACCAATTTCGAGGAGAACGGACAGAAAAAGAATGCGAAGAACGCCGACTTTGAATATGCTGTGGCCGCGTTCCGTGCTTTCAAGCATGTCGGTGTAAGTTTCGGCATCGTGCCGTTCACAAACGTGGGCTACAACTATTCAGTTGCAGGCTATCTAAACAATGACAGGAACTCCGCCTACGTCAACACCTACGGCGGCAACGGCGGCATTCACCAGTTTTATGTAGGCGTCGGATGGGAATTTGTCAAGGGACTGTCTGTCGGCGCGAACGTGTCTTACCTGTGGGGCGACATTGAACGCTCGGTAGTAAACAGCTACACCGACAACTACATCAACACTCTGTCTAAGTATTATACGGCTACGGTAAGCAACTACAAGCTTGATTTCGGCTTGCAATATTCCGTCAACATAGACAAGAAAAACTCGTTAAGCCTGGGACTTACGTATGGCCTCGGCCACAAGCTGAATGCCGACCCCAAGTGCATGGTGATTTCAAACAACGTAATGACAGGCGTGGCCGACACGGCCTCGTTCACCGTAAACAACGGACTTGAAATACCGACATCGTTCGGCGCGGGTCTTGCATGGAACCATGCAAACAGGCTAAAACTGGGTGCTGACTTCACATATCAGAATTGGGGCAGCTTGCAATATCCCGTGTACAGGGTTATCGACGACGTGCAGTCATACGAACTTACGGACGGTTATTATTCAGACCGTTACAAGATGACGTTCGGCGGCGAGTATTGCAACAACCCTGAAAGCCGTAGGTTTTTGGACAGGATACGTTTCCGTGCCGGTGTGAGCTATGCTTCGTCATATTACAAGGTCAACGGAAAGGACGGTCCTGACGAAATCAGCGCCAGCATTGGCTTTGGAATACCTATCATCAATGCGTATAACAACCGTTCCATGCTTAATATTTCAGGGCAGTGGGTGCGTTCTGCGGCCAAGGGACTGTTGTCAGAAAACACGTTCCGCATCAACATCGGCATAACGTTCAACGAGCGTTGGTTCATGAAGTGGAAGGTAGACTGATACGGAATAAAAACTCCAGAGCGACTTGAGGTATAGTGTTTGCATATTCGTCATGGTGTTTGCCTTCATTGCCTGTCAGGAAAGGAAGGAACACATTGCGCCGGCTGTAAATCCAAGGGATTCGGTTTCGACGATGGTGACGTATGGAGTTAACATGCTTGTGTCAGATTCAGGCATGATGAAATACCGCATAGTGGCCGAGTGTTGGGAAATGAACCAAGCGAAGAACCCGTCGCGGTGGATTTTCGAGAAAGGGCTGTTTCTTGAACAGTTTGACCCGAAATTCCATGTGGAGGCATACATACAATGCGACACCGCGTATTATTTCGACCAGGACAAGCTGTGGGAACTGCGCGGACGTGTGCGTGTAAGGAACATCGAAGGGCTGCGCTTCTCAAGCGAAGAGCTGTTTTGGGACCAGACGAAGCATGAACTTTACAGCTACAAATACTCCCGGCTTGTAACGCCGGAAAGGGAGATGGAAGGTACATATTTCCGCAGTAACGAACGTATGACCAAGTACACAATCACCAACTCGAAAGGCTCTTTTGTGAAAGGCGGTGTGGTTGAAAGTGAAGGCGACAGCATCTTGACGGCTCCGGATACGGTTAAGGCGAAGAAGAGATTGCCCACAACGCCGTCTGCGAGGAAAACACGATAAAAACAATTCAAATAAATTTAAACACGCCATGAGGACAACTTTTTATCGGAAAAATAATTGTTTTTGTTTTCTTTTTTGTAATTTTGTGCGCTAAATTGCAGCATGGCTGTTTATTTTATGGAATAAATAAAAATAAATAATTGTAATAATGGCAGTATTAGGAAAAATTAGAAGCAAAGGCGTAATTCTTATCTGTGTGATAGGTCTTGCCCTTTTTGCGTTTATTGCCGAAGAGTTTTTCCGCTCTTGTGACAGTGTAAGCAACGAGCGGAGAGCACAAGTAGGCGAGGTTTTAGGTGACAAAGTCAACGTACAGGACTTCCAGAAGCTTGTCGACGAGTACACTAACGTCATAAGGATGACGCAAGGACGTGACAACCTTACCGACGAGGAACTCAACCAGGTGAAGGATGTTGTATGGAATACGTTTGTCCAGAACGAAATCATCAACAACGAAGCGGAGAAGCTCGGACTCAAGGTTACTGACAAGGAGTTGCAGAACGTGCTCAACATGGGAACACACCCGATGCTTCTTCAGACACCTTTCGTCAACCAGCAGACAGGTCGTTTCGATGCAAATATGCTAAAGCAGTTCCTCGCCGAGTACAAGCAGGCACAGGGGACAAGCACGCAGATGGCCGACCAATACCGCAACTTGTATGACTTCTGGTCATTCGTCGAGAAGTCTTTGCGCCAGCAATTGCTCGCACAGAAGTACCAGGCGCTCTTTGCCGGATGCTTGCTCTCCAACCCTGTTTCGGCCAAGATGGCTTACAATGACGAGAACCAGGAGAGCGACATACAGCTTGCAGCGTTCGCATACTCAACGATTAACGACAACAAGGTTAAAATCACAGAGAGCGACCTCAAGGCAAAGTATGAGGAATTGAAGCCTCGCTTCAGGCAGTATGACGAGACCCGTTCAATCAAGTATGTAGATTATCAGGTTGTTCCGTCACAGGCTGACCGCAAGGCGCTTGACAAGACCGTCAACGAATACATGAAGGCGTTGCGTGATACAGCCGACCCTGCCGGCGTAATCAGGAAGAGTGGTTCTGTCATAGCTTATCTCGGAATACCGCAGACAAAGGCTGCGTTCCCTTCTGACATTGCCGCACGCCTTGACTCTATTGCTGTAGGTGCTACTACTACGCCTGTAGAGAACAAGTCGGACAATACGCTTAATGTGATAAAACTTATCTCAAAGACCCAGCTTCCCGACTCTATTCAGTTCCGTGCAATCCAGGTAGGCGGTGCTACTGCCGATGAAGCGGTTAAGAGGGCGGACAGCATTTATACAGCTTTGCAGGCAGGTGCTGACTTCGAGGCAGTTGCAAAGAAATACGGACAGACAGGTGAAAAGGCTTGGATAACTTCTGCACAGTATCAGAATGCTCCTTCAATGGACAGCAGCACAAGGGATTACATCCAGGCACTCAACACTCTTGGTGTCAACGAAACCAAGAACATAAAGCTCGCCCAGGGCAACATAATACTCCAGGTGACCGACCGCAGGGCTATGACAAGCAAGTATGTGGCTGCCGTTATAAAGAAACCAATCGAGTTCTCCAAGGACACTTATTCGGCTGCATACAACAACTTCAGCCGCTTTGTCAGCGAGAACCAGACTCTTGAAGCTATGCAGAAGAATGCCGCCAAGTACGGATATACCGTAAGGGAGCGTGCAGACATCCGCAATTCGGAGCACTATGTGGCTGGAGTAAGCGATACCCGCGAGACTATGAAGTGGCTGTTCGGTGCTAAGGAAAACGAGGTTTCACCGCTTTATGAGTGTGGAGACAACGACCATCTGCTGGTTGTAGTATTGACCAAGATTAACAAGGAGGGCTACCGTCAGCTTGACGACGAGAGTGTTAAGAGCTACGTAAGGAACGAGGTTATCCGTGATAAAAAGGCCGAAATGCTTATGGCTCAGGCCAAGGGTGTAAAGAGCATATCTGCCGCAAAGGGCAAAGGCGCCAAGGTGTCAACGGTCAACCAGGTTACATTTGCCGCTCCTGTGTTCGTCCAGTCTACAGGTATGAGCGAGCCGGCTTTGAGCGGTGCGGTAGCAGCTACGGCCAAGGGCAAGTTCTGCACACAGCCGGTTAAGGGTAATGGCGGTGTCTACATGTTCCAGGTAACAGGCAAGAAAAACCGTTCTGTCAAGTACGACGAGAAGGAATATGAGCAGCGTCAGCGTCAAAAAGTTATGCAATATGCAGGCAACTTCATGCAGGAGCTTTACTTCAAGGCTGGCGTGAAGGACAACCGTTACATGTTCTTCTAAGGAATAGAGGATTAAATCCAAATAATAAGAGGCGGCAGGATGCAACATTCATCCTGCCGCCTCTTGTTGTTATATGCTTGGCCGTGTTTAATGTTGGTTAAACGCTTGTACTGTGTCAAGTTGCACGGCAAACCTTCATACATGATGTTTTGGCTTTTGAAAGATGGTTCATCCGCACACTTATGCGTTATACATCTGAACTGCGGATGAACCCTTGGGTTATTGTAACCTGTCTTGGTATTATTGCAGTTTCCCGTGAATACATTAATTTTTATAGCTTAGGCGCATCTTTTCCCAAGTATCTGTAAATCAGAATATTAACTGTACGCCTGTTAAAGATGGCCTTTCGCCTTGCAATATGTGGCTTTTTGCGGCGCAAAAGACCGTGTTTGGCAGGCCGAAAGACGGCATATTGGAATTTCTTTCATTTTAATTTTGCATAACGCCCGACTTGTATTATCTTTGCACTTATGTAGAGTTTACGAATAAAAAACCTTATGAGATACCTTAATCCGAAGGCCGACCTCACCTTCAAAAAGTGTTCGGCGAACATCAGGACATCGTAATCAGTTTCCTAAACGCGCTGCAGTCGTTTAGCAGTTCGCGGCGCGAGGCGATGGAGAAAGGTTTTAATGAAGGATTTGATAAAAGGGATGGCAAAAGGTATAACCACAGGCAGCAGGAAGAACGGATTAAGAATGCGCGCAACTTGAAACGGCTCAGAACGCCAGTTGAAACGATAGCCAAGGCTACAGGGCTTGTGGTTGACGATATAGCTGATTTGTAAATGCTGCCAGATGGAAAGGGATACTGTAAAAAACGTTCGAGAATGAAATATAAGTTATTGGCCGCCAGCAAGGATATAGGTGAGCATGTCAACATCGGGGATTACATTCAGGCGTTGGCGGCGGCGCAATTCTTGCCCAAAGTTGATGGCTTTATCCAAAGGGAAAGGCTGAAAGATTATGATGGGGAAGAATGCAAGGTAATCATGAACGGGTGGTACATGTACAATACGGAACAGTGGCCTCCGTCGGATAAGGTAATCCCATTGTTTGTCGCCTTTCATATCAATGCCACGGCTAAGGAAGGGATGGTCTCGGATAAGAGTGTTGATTACTTGAAGAAGTATCAGCCAATCGGTTGCCGTGATTATTTTACCATGGACTTGCTTGCTTCTAAAGGTGTGGACGCGTATTTCTCTGCATGTCTGACTTTGACCTTGGGAATGAAATACAAATCGGAAGATAAGGAAAACAAATGTTATTTTGTAGACCCGTTTATACCGAAGAAAAGAAAAGGGGCTGATGAAATAGGAAATGCATTGTGGCTTTTGTTTCACTGTAACAAGTGGAATGCCATAGCGAAAATAGCACGGAAACTGCCATATAAGAGGAATTTCAAGAAGATAATCCATACATGCCGTTTTTATCGTGCTTACATCAAGTTGTTCACGGAAGAGACCCTTGTCGATGCAGAGTATATATCCCAGCAGAATGCAGGTTATTTGTTAAAGTTCAAGACCGATGAAGAACGGTTGGCTGAGGCCGCACGGCTTGTTGGCAAATATGCTAAGGCGCGGTTGGTGGTGACATCGAGAATTCATTGTGCATTGCCATGTATAGGATTGGAAACACCTGTCATCTTGACAGAGAACGCAGGCCAGTCTGAGAAAAAGGCGTGCAGGATGGGCGGCATAAGTGATTTTTTCAACATAATAAGTTTGAACGGTACTGGATACGAGACAAATTTCCATTTCGATAATGGCAGAAAGCTGTCTGTTTCTGAATTACCCCCCCTATGGCAGGGGATTTATGGAAGCAATATACTGCCCGATTGATTGGAGTCTGCAAGGATTTTGTTGCTAAAGAATAATGACAGAATTATAAGTGTAGCAAATGAATATGGATATTGATTTGGTGTATCTTTGGGTGGATGGAAATGACCCAAAATGGCAAGCCAGGCATGATGCTTTCTGTGGCAATGTGTCAGGAGATGCAGAGCTTAACGGCAAGAACCGTTACGCAAACAACGATGAACTGAAATACAGTCTGCGGTCTGTTGCGATGTATGCGCCGTGGATAAGGAGAGTATTCATCGTTACAGACAACCAGACACCAGGATGGCTTGACACGTCAAATCCAAAAGTCAAGGTTGTTGACCATGCTGAGATTATGCCAGTGGAAAGCCGGCCATGTTTCAATTCCAGCCTAATAGAACATTTTTTATACCGTATACCGGGGTTGGCCGAGCATTTTTTGTACGCCAATGACGATATGTATATCAACAAAGAAGTCACTCCTGATAATTTCTTTACACAAGACGGTTTCCCTATTATACGGTTTAAACGTATGCTTTTTAGGGATTTCCGTTGGGCTTTCCGTGAGAAAGTGCGCAACAAGCATTTGAGTAATTACAGGACGATGCTCGTCCGCTCGTCACGTATGGTGAAAGAACGTTACGGAAAATATTATACAGGGATACCTCATCACAATATCGATGCTTTCCTTAGGAGTGATTATCAGCGTATTGTTGAGGACGTTTTCCGTGAAGAATTTTCGGCGAACAATATGAACAGGGTGCGTAGTGACGACGATGTTCACCGTAGTGTCGTGTCTTATGCTGCATTGGCGGAAAATCGGGGAAAACGGTTTTACGTAACAGAGAAAGATTCAATGTATGTGAAAATCCACAAGGAAAGGTATTACACAATGCTTGACAAATACCAGCCAATGTTTTTTTGCATGAATGATTCGCAATATGTTACCGACCGTGGCAGGGCTATGTCGAAGGCATATTTGCAAAAGAGGTTTCCTGAAAAGTCGGAGTTTGAGAAATAATTAGGGGTATGTATGTGCCTGGATAGTGGTTTTGTGATAGATGACGGATTGTCGGCATTGCTGCAAGAGTGTGACGCGTTGAAGGCGCGTCTTAACGGAATGCGTCCTTTACCAGCCGCGGCGTTGAGTAAAATTGAGGATGCTTTCAATATAGAATATACCTACGAGAGCAACCGTATAGAGGGCAACACGCTTACATTGCAGGAGACCGAACTTGTGGTGAACGAGGGACTGACAATTTCCGGGAAGTCGATGCGTGAGCACTTGGAAGCCATAAACCATGTTGAAGCCATAGGTTTTATACGTGATTTCGCCAAAAGCGGCATGGGCATCAGCGAGAGTACTATCAAGCAGATACACGCGCTTGTGCTGCACGGCATCGACCGTGACAACGCTGGGCGTTACCGTACAGTTCCCGTTATGATTTCGGGCAGCAGGCATACGCCTCCGCAACCTTACATGCTTGGCAAGCTGATGGAGGACTTTATGCTGTCTTTCAATGAAATGGAGGCGCAGGGCGTGCATCCAGTCGTTGTCGCCGCATACCTGCATGACGAGCTTGTGCGCATACATCCGTTCATTGACGGCAACGGGCGTACTTCAAGGTTGCTGATGAACTTGTACTTGTTGAAGAGCGGTTTTGTCATCGTCAACCTTAAAGGTTCGAATGATGCGAAAGTAGTTTATTATAAGGCGTTGGAGGCATCCCATGTTGACAAGCGGCATGGAGCGTTCCTGGAGCTTGTCGCGGCATCAGAGGTTGAGGCTTTGAAACGTTATTTGTCTGTCCTCGGCGACCCCTTCCTTGCTGGCGGATGAGCAAGATTTGAAGGCTTGCGTTATGATTTTGAATATTCGGTTTTAGTGGATAAGTAATTTGGAACACAACAATATGGACATTGACTTGGTATATCTTTGGGTTGACGGAAGCGACCCACGGTGGTTGGTTAAGCACAACGCCTGCATCGGGAAGACGGAAGAGCGGTCGACGGTTAACTGTAAGGGCCGCTACGCCGACAACGACGAGCTGAAGTACAGCCTGCGTTCGGTGGAGATGTATGCACCTTGGGTTCGTAAAATCTTCATCGTAACAGACGAACAGGTGCCGTCGTGGCTTGACACGTCGAACCCGAGAATAAGGATGGTCGACCACAAGGAAATAATGCCGGAGGTATGCCTTCCGTGCTTCAATGCTACGGTAATAGAGCATTTTCTTTGGAATATTCCGGGCTTGTCGGAGCATTTTCTTTTCGCCAACGACGACATGCTGATTAACAGGCCGCTGTCGCCGAACTTCTTTTTCGCCGACGACGGCCTGCCGGTAATCCGTCTCAACCATAGCGGATTGCGGAACTTTTACCTTGCGTTTAAGAAGAAGTTTCTTGGCATAAAGTTCAAGAATTACGTCCAAATAGTTTACAACGCGGCTAAGTTGGTTGAGACGAAGTATGGCGTTTTCTACGGTTGCAAGACCCATCACAACATAGACGCTTACCTGAAAAGCGACTATCAGCGCATAGAAGAGATGTTCAAGGAGGTGATAGAGCCAACCTTGGGCAACCATGTGCGCAGCGAAAACGATATCCAGCGCAGCCTTTACGCATACGTGGCGATGGCCGAAAAGCGTTGCCATCCCGTCTATGTAGACCGCAAGACGTCGTTCCGCTTCCACATACAGAACATGAAGCATTACAAGATGTTGGAAGAATACAACCCCATGCTGTTCTGTATGAACGACTCGGAATACGCGACTGACGACGACAGGAGGAAGGTTACGGAGTTTCTGAAACAGCGTTTCCCCGACAAGTCGGAGTTTGAGAAGTGACCCGTCGGTGATATTTTTAATTGAAATTGGTAAAAGTCGATAAGGCGATATGGATATAGATTTGGTATATCTTTGGGTCGACGGCAATGACCCACGGTGGCAGGCAAAGCGTAACGCCTGCATAGGAAAGACGGAAAAGCAGCCCGGCGTGAACTGTGAAGGCCGCTATGCCAACAACGACGAACTGATGTACAGCCTGCGTTCGGTGGAGAAGTACGCCCCGTGGCTGCATAAAATCTACATCGTTACGGACGAACAGACACCAGCATGGCTTGACACTTCAAACCCCAAAGTCTGTGTCGTAGACCATAAGGACATTATGCCCGAAGTCTGCCTGCCGTGCTTCAATTCCACGGTAATAGAACATTTCCTGTGTAAAATCCCAGGACTTTCAGAGCATTTTTTGTTTGCCAACGATGACATGTTTATCAACAGGCCGGTGAAGCCGGGCGACTTTTTCGCTTCGGACGGCCTGCCTATAATACGGTTCACCCGCAGGCCGTTCAGGAAATTCACATTATGGTTCAAGCAGAAGATACAGAAGAAGCGGCTAAGCAATTACCTGCAAATCATACAGAACGCCGCGGAGTTGGCTGAAAAGAAGTTCGGTGTCTATTACGGAGGCAAGACACACCATAACATCGATGCCTATCTGAAGAGCGATTGCGAGCACGTTGAGCAGATGTTCAAGAAGGAGTTTGAGGTTACATGGCCTAATCATGTGCGCAGTGCGAACGACATCCAGCGTAACATTTACGCATACGTGGCGTTGGCCGAGAAACGGGCGCACCTGCATTATGTCACGCAGAAGACATCGTTCAGGCTGCATATACACAGGGAAAGCAATTATGTGAAGTTTGAGAAGTGCAATCCAATGCTGTTCTGCATGAACGATTCGGAGTTTGCAAGCGACAACGACCGCAGGCGGATGGCCGATTTCCTGAGCCGCCGCTTCCCCGAAAAGTCAGCGTTCGAGAAGTAGCCGGTTAGTTTTCCTCGATGTCGTTAAGGTCGAACCGGTGGAAGTAGTCGATTTTCAGCTCCTTAGTCCGGCCTGCGGCACGTCCCCGCGCCTGCTTCTCCACAAACTCCTCGTACGACCTTACGGCGTAGTGGTTAATGCGGATGACGTCCTGTTGAGGCTCGCGTTCGCGGAAGTTCTTTCTTATCGGGCAGCCGTGGGAGTCGGCGGCGCGGCCTGATATGCGTGCCGCTTCGTGGCATCCTATCATGTTGAATACGCGCCTTGGGTCTACGATGCTTTTAACATGGCGGTTGAGTATGTGGCCGGGCTGCGAGTGGCGTTTGAACCTTTCCATCATCGTTCCCGGCATTTTCTTCTTCGCTCCACCGCTGCCGTAGACCAGCCAGTTGATTTCCACCACGGGGAAAGCCTCGAAGCGGCGCAGGAAGTCGGGTATTGTCTTGTCCTTGACGGGCACTATGAACTCGTCAAGGTCTATGAGGGCGAGCCAGCGTGTGTCAAGCCTGTGCTTGTCGAAGCAGGCGTCGTAGGCGGCGAGCTGCACGTGGTGGCCGGGGAAGTAGTTGTATTCCACCAGTCCCTCCTCGATGTATGGCGCAAGCACTTCCTTCGTACAGTCGGTGCTTTCGTTGTCGTAGATGTAGAATTTGTCCACCCCCTTGCTCCTGTGCCATTCTATCCATTCCTTGAAATACGGCCCTTCGTTCTTCGCTATGGCGCAGACGGCCAGGTAATGCGTGGGCTTCGTGTGGTCGCGGTGCAGCCTGTACATCAGTTTCAGCGCGTTGAGCGGTCCGTAGCGCAGTATTCCGCGCCAGCGGTTTCGCGCCATTTTGAAGGGAATAATCCCGGCTATTATCTCGGCATAGACCTTTTTCATAGGGTGCGGTTATGAGGTTTTGCGGTTATTGGGGTGTACGGTTTTGCGGTTGTCGGGTTATGGGGTTTTACGGTTTTATGGCTTTGCTGTTTTAGGCAACCCGTCCGCATGACCGTAAAACCGTATAACCGCATGACCGTATGCTTACTTCTCGAAACTTGATTTCTCGGGCAATATGTGCTCGAAGGCGTTGCGTATGTTCTCCATCACCTGCGCATAGTTGCGTATGTGTACGTTGTCGTTGAGGCAAACGAGCTTGTACGCCTGGTCGTGTATGGCCTTGACGGCCTGCTTCGGGCGCAGCATCAGGGGGAACATCTTGGTGTCGCGGTATGTGTTGTACGGTTCGAAGTTGCCGCGGCAGATTTGCCATGTACGGAAAAGCTCGGGCGTATAGTCGGTGTATGCGCGGAACTTGTTGGCCGATGCCTTGGTGAGTTCGTCTCCGGCGGCGTTCCATACCTCTTCGAACGTCGACTTGAGGTAGGGCTGGGCGTTGTGCGGAGTGCGCAGGGTGACGAACTTGCCGTAAGGCTTCAGCAGGTAGTTGAGGCGTGCCTTCGAGCCGTAGTCCTTGCAGAACCACTTGTCGTGCCACCGCTCCATCACCTCCTTCTTGTCGAAGTGGCGGTTGATGATTTTTATGCTGTTGAGCAGTGTCTTGTACCATTGCGACCACGACGGGTTGTACTGGAACACGGATATGTCGCATGGCAGGCCGTTGCGGAAGAAGCGGTCTTGCCCGGTATGGTTTATCAGATAGAAGTCGTCGTTGAAATAGACGAAGTGCTCGGCCAGGCCGGGTATTTTGTGAAGGTAGTATTCTATCACTACCGAGTTGAATGTAGGCAGGAACTGCTCCGGGATATAGTCCTTGTGGCTTACCAGATTGATTTTGGGGTTGCCCTCGTCAAGCCATTCCGGCTTCTGTCCGCACGTGATGAAATGGATTTTACGCACCCAGGGGGCGAACTTCTCCACGCCCCTGAACCAGTATTTCAGGAAGCCGTAGTCGCGGAAGCGGGCTTCGGACACTCCGTTCTTGGTGTTGCCCTTGTTGCCGGAATACTTGGCGAAGTCGGCCTGCCACTTGGGGTCGTCCATGTCAACCCATGTTATTACAAAATCTATATCCATAGTATTGTGATAGCTTCTTTATCGGTCAATATGTAATTTTGCAGAGCCTCATGCTTCCTTTTTGGCTCTTCTGAAACGTTTGTGCGACCACAGGTACAGTTCGGGCTGGCGGTTGACGGCCCGTTCAAGGTATTGGAAGTAAAGGTCTGTCAGCTCGAAGTCGGGCAGCGTGCGCGGATTGTCGTGCATCCTGACGAACTCCGCCGTGTAGAACCCGCGCCTTGTACGCTTCACGTCGAGGTAAAAGGCTTCAAATCCGTAGTGCTTTATGATTTTCTCCGTGCCTGTCAGAGCCGGCACGTAGTGGTTGAGGAAGTGCAGGTAATGGTGCGAGTCCCTTTTCCTGGGCGACTGGTCGGCTATGAAGCCGATGGTGCATACCTTGCCTGCGGCGGCCAGCTCCGTGGCATACCGTGCCGTCTTGTGCATCTCTACGCTCACCGCGCCCATGCGTTCGCGTATGTGCAGCATCAGGCGGTCCATGTTGGGATTGCTTAGTTTGTGGTATATTTGTGCGCCGATAGTGCCTTTTTCCAGCCACAGCGGCATGGACGAAACCCATTCCCAGTTGCCGTAGTGTCCTAAATATACGGCTACCGACTTGCCGCTGCGCAGCGTGGCGTTGACCTCCTCAATGTTCTTGAAGGCCATGCGCCGCCTGATTTCATCGGGAGATATGGTAGCCAGCTTGCAGGTTTCGAGCATCATGTCCATGAAAAAGCGGTAGAACGCCTTTTCCAAATGCTTTGTTTCGTGCAGGCTCTTGTCTGGATAGCTCTCGGTAAGGTTTTTGCGTACTATCTTCCGACGGTAACGTATGATGTAATACAACAGGTAGAACATACCGTCTGACAGGATGTAAAGCATGCGGAACGGGATGCGCGACAGCAGCTTCAGGACGAAATGGAGCAGGGGGTATGTTCTTTCCGCCATGTTCATTGTGTATTTTCCTATTTGATGTTCAGGCTACAAAATTAAGATTTTTTTCCCATAAGGCCAATGTTTTGCTGTACTTTTAGGCAAAAAAGAGACTCATTCGGAGTAGGTAGTGAGTGTAGCCGATGTAAAAGGTGGCCTTTGGCCTTGTCAAAGGCCACCTTTAGCCTTGCGAAAGACCGTCTTTTGCAAGGCGATTGACGGCCTTTTGCAATGGCGTTTGTAAGCTGCTGGTTTTCAATTAGTTGCAAAGCCGTGCGTAGAAGGTACGGCGTGGCTCGCGGTTTCGCTGCCTGCCGGCTTGTATCTTGCCACTTGTCTGCTTAATGTGGTTCATCCGCAAATCTGTTGGATGGTTGTTGAAGTTCATTCCGTTTATGTCCTGCTGCAAGTCAGGCTGTCAGTAATATGTTTTGGCGGATTTGCAATCCGCCGAAAAGTACTATAAGGATTTGCAATCCGCTCAAACCACACAACCACGAGGTAAATGTATGGGCATGTGCGGATTGCAAATCCGCAATTAGAAACCGCCGGATTGCAAATCCGGCGGAACAAATGCTTTCATTAATAGACCTTGTATTTCATCCAACAGGTTTGCGGATGAACCCTTAATGTTTCGGATATTTTTTGTACTTTTGCACGCGGTTTAGAACATGACTTGATGCCGATGCAGAGATATTTCCTTTATTTCAGGTATGACGGTGCGGCCTACCGAGGCTGGCAGGTGCAGCCGGGCGAGCGCACGGTACAGGGCGAGTTGCAGAGGGCTTTGTCTGTCTTGTTGCGCGGAGACGTGCCCGTAGTTGGCGCAGGGCGTACCGACGCGGGCGTACACGCGCGCATGATGGTGGCCCATTTCGACGCGGCCGAGGGGCTGGACTGCCGCCAGACGGTGTACAGGCTGAACCGCCTGCTGCCGCGCGACATTGCCGCCGACAGGCTTGTGCCAGTGCCTGCGGAGATGCACGCACGCTTCAGCGCCACATCGCGCACGTACCATTATTATATACATACGCGCCGCGACCCGTTCCTAAGGGCGTATTCGTGCGAGATGTTTTACAACCTTGATTTCGACAGGATGAACCGCGCGGCGGCCCTGCTGCTTGAATACGACGACTTCGCGGCGTTCTGCAAGAGCCATACCGACGTGAAGACCACCCTCTGCCGGGTGACTGAGGCGCGCTGGGTGCAGGACGACGATTATCGCTGGCATTTCGTAATAACGGCCAACCGCTTCCTGCGCAACATGGTGCGCGCCGTGGTTGGTACGCTTATTGACGTGGGTCGTGGCCGTACAGACGTAGAGGGCTTTAGAAAAATCATAGAAGGACGTTCGCGTTCGGGGGCTGGCGACAGCGTTCCGGCCTGCGCACTGTTCCTTGAAAAGATATTGTATTGAAGGAGGGAAGGAGTAAGGAGTAAAGTAGTAAGGAGCAGGTAATAAAGAAGCAAGGATTTAAGGGAGATGCCTTGTATGTCTACTGCAATTTGATTTTTCACTTTTCACTTTTCATTTTCACTTAAAATGTGGTTATTATTGGCATTTTTGTCCGCAGCTCTGCTCGGATTTTACGATTCATTCAAGAAAAAGTCGCTCGACGGCAACGCCGTCATCCCCGTGTTGTTCCTCAACACGCTCATATCGTCGCTCATATTCTTGCCGTTCATCGTGCTTTCGGCCACCACCGACACGCTCGACGGCACCATATTCAAGGTGGCAAGCGGCGGATGGGAGATGCACAAGTATATCGTGCTGAAGAGCGTCATCGTGCTGGCATCGTGGGTGTTCGGCTATTTCGGCATGAAGCACCTGCCCCTAACCATCGTAGGTCCTATTAACGCCACGCGCCCGGTGATGGTGCTCGTGGGCGCGTTCATAGTGTTCGGCGAACGCCTTAACCTGTACCAGTGGATTGGCGTGGCGTTGGCCGTGGCGTCGTTCTTCATGTTGAGCCGTAGCGGAAAGAAGGAAGGCATCGACTTCAAGCATGACCGCTGGATTTACTTCATCGTCCTGGCCGCCTTGCTCGGAGCGGTGAGCGGCCTTTACGACAAGTATCTCATGGCTCCGGCAAGCCACGGCGGCGTGGGGCTTGACCGCATGATGGTGCAAAGCTGGTACAACATCTACCAGTGCTTCATGATGGGCGTGATGCTGCTCCTGCTCTGGTGGCCCAAACGCAAGCATACTACGCCGTTCCGCTGGGACTGGTGCATAATACTCATCAGCGTGTTCTTGAGCGCTGCCGACTTCGTGTATTTCTACGCGTTGAGCATCCCCGGGGCGATGATAAGCATCGTCTCGATGGTAAGGAGGGGCAGCGTCATCGTGTCGTTCCTGTTCGGAGCGGTGCTGCTGCATGAGAAAAACTTGAAGAGCAAGGTCGTTGACCTCATCCTTGTGCTGCTCGGAATGTTGTTCCTCTATATCGGTTCCAATTAGTTTTTTCAGCAGACGAGGGACAAGTCACTCGTCCCTTGTCTGCTCGTCCCTTGTCTGCTTGTTTGCTAAAAACACGTCAGTTTGTTTTGCTTTTTGACGTAAAAATAGTATTTTTGCATTCGATTATTAACAGAGAGGCTTGTTTTTATGGCATATAACATATTCAAGGGGTTAGGCATAGCCCTGGTTACACCGTTCACATCAGATGGTTCAGTAGACTATCAGGCGTTGAAAAGACTTATCGAATACCAGCTTTCAGGCGGTGCCGACTTCTTTTGCATACTTGCCACTACGGGTGAAACGCCTACGTTGACCAAGGATGAGAAGCGGAACATAAAGCAGCTTGTGGTCGATATGGTTGGCGACAAAGTGCCCATACTGATGGGGTGTGGCGGCAACAATACGGCTGAAGTGGTGAACGAGTTGCAGACCGGCGACTTTTCGGGCATTGACGGCGTGCTTAGCGTATGTCCTTATTACAACAAGCCTTCGCAGGAAGGCCTGTACCAGCACTTCAAGGCCATTGCGGCGGCGACCAACTTGCCGGTAGTGCTCTACAATGTTCCGGGGCGCACTGGGGTCAACTTGAAGGCTGAAACTACCGTCCGCCTTGCTCATGACTGCCCCAACATCGTGGCTATAAAGGAGGCCGCAGGAAGCCTTGAGCAGGTTGACGAAATAATAAAGAACAAGCCCGACACGTTCGACGTAATCAGTGGCGACGACGCACTTACCTTCCCGATGGTAGCGTGTGGTGCGGCCGGAGTCATCTCTGTCATCGGCAATGCGCTGCCCAAAGAGTTCTCGCGCATGCTCCGCCTTGAGATGAACGGGGAGATAGAGAGTGCGCGCAAGATACATCACAAGTTTACCGACTTGTTCAACCTGCTTTTCGTCGACGGTAATCCCGCAGGTGTGAAGGCGATGCTTCATGAAATGGGGATGATTGAGAATGTGCTTCGTCTTCCACTTGTGCCCACGCGCCTTACAACAATGCAGCGCATAAGCGAATGCTTGAAGTTCAGGCTTTGAGCGTTCCTTCTATATAAGACAACAAAAGGCGGCATTCCCATAAGGGGAATGCCGCCTTTTGTTGTGCCGGATGTGCCGTATCAGGCAATAAAAACAAAACCGCAGGACTTAGTCCTGCGGTTTTACTCGCTTTTAATTGTTGTAGCTAATTATTCAGCAACAGTTGTGTCAACAGCAGCAGTGTCAGCAACAACGCTGTCAGCAGCCATTGTGTCAACAGCTACAGTGTCAGTTGCTGTAGAGTCAGCAGCCTCAGTGTTGGCTGTTTTGTTACCACAAGATGCGAAAGAGATAGCTGCAATAGCTACGAACATTAAAACTAACTTTTTCATTTTCTTTGCTTTTTAAATCTGTAAAACAATCAGTTGTTTATTAAAACGCTGCAAAGGTAAGTATTTTTTCAATACGTTGTTCTCATTTTATGCTTTTTTTTCGACGTGTTTTTGTAACTTTTTTATAAGTTGCTGTATATCAATGAAATACAGACTGCTAACGACTGTTAAATTTCGTGCAGGTATTAAGAAATGTTGTTTGGCACCCCTGTTCTCGAGTTTTTTTCGTACCTTTGTGCCATGCTGCCGCGCCGTAATGCCAGGAAGTTTTTTGCTTGTTGGTGGTGGTGTTGGACGGGCATATATATAAATAAGGTGTAGGAAAGTTCAACGGCCTGTTTAGTATAACGGCAGGTTGTAAATCAAGGAATAATAATGATTGATACATCGGCCTTTCAGGGTAAGACCGCCGCTTATTTCACGCTTGGATGCAAGCTGAATTTCTCGGAGACATCCACATTCGGGCGGTTGTTGCAGGATATGGGTGTAAGCACCGTGAGCAAGGATGCCGACATCTGTATAATAAATACGTGTTCGGTGACGGAGGTGGCCGACCATAAATGCCGCCAGGCCATACACCGCATGGTGCGCGAGAACCCGGGGGCGTTTGTCGTGGTTACGGGATGTTACGCCCAGTTAAAGCCTGAAACGGTGGCGGATATTGACGGGGTTGACCTCGTGCTTGGGGCGAACGAGAAGGCTGACTTGATACAATTCTTGTCTGAAGCATGGTCGGGCGCGAGACAGGACACTTCGCTTCACCGCCACCATACGGTCAAGACGAAAGACATCAGGACGTTCGCGCCGAGCTGTTCGCGAGGCAACCGTACAAGGTATTTCCTCAAAGTACAGGACGGATGCAACTATTTCTGTACTTATTGCACCATACCTTACGCCCGTGGATTCAGCCGCAACCCGAGCATAGAGTCGCTTGTGGAGCAGGCGCGCCGGGCCGCAGAGGAGGGAGGAAAGGAGATTGTGCTTACTGGTGTGAACATAGGCGACTTTGGAGAGACCACCGGCGAGCGTTTCATCGACCTTGTAAAGGCACTTGACGGGGTAGAAGGCATAAGCCGTTACCGCATAAGCAGCATCGAGCCTGACTTGCTTGATGACGGGCTTATAGAGTATTGCGCGCATAGCAGGGCGTTCATGCCTCACTTCCACATCCCGTTGCAAAGCGGTTCCGACGAAGTGTTGCGCCTCATGCACAGGCGTTATGACACCAAGTTGTTCGCCCATAAGATAGAGCTTATAAAGAAGGTGATGCCCGACGCGTTCATCGGTGTTGACGTGATGGTGGGCACAAGGGGCGAAAGGCCGAAGCTGTTTGAGGAGACTTACGCCTTCTTGAAGGCTTTGGACGTAACCCAGCTGCATGTGTTCCCTTATTCGGAGCGTCCCGGCACGGCGGCGTTGAAAATCCCGTATGTGGTTTCCGACAAGGACAAGAAGCTTCGTTCAAAGTGCCTCCTGGACTTGTCAGACGAGAAAACCGAGGCTTTTTACGCACGCCATATAGGCTCGGAGGCGGAAGTGTTGTTAGAGAAGGCTACGCGAGGACGCTCGATGCACGGTTTTACGCGTAACTATATCCGCGTGGAACTGCCGCCTTCTCCCGATAATGAAAGCCTTGACAACCAGATAGTTAAAGTCAGACTGGGCGGCTTCAATCATGACAAGACCGCGTTAAAAGCTATACTTTGATATGGACAAGGCCGCTATTGTAATCCTGAACTGGAACGGGGTGGAGATGCTTACGCGCTTTCTGCCCAACGTGCTTGATTACTCGCGAGACGAGGCCGTGGTATATGTGGCCGATAATGCCTCTACTGATAACTCGCTCGAAGTGCTGAAGATGCACTTCCCCGAGGTGCGCGTCATCGTGCTGGAGAAGAACTGGGGGTTCGCCGAAGGCTATAACCGTGCGCTCGGACAGATTGACGCGGAGTATTACGTGCTGCTCAATTCCGACGTGGAAGTGTCCCATCATTGGCTTACTCCGCTTATAGAGTTCATGGATAACCATGCCGACGTTGCGGCGTGCCAGCCCAAGCTCCTGTCCCTGAAAAACCGTGATGCGTTTGAATACGCCGGGGCTTGCGGAGGCTTCATCGACCGTTACGGCTATCCGTTTTGCCGCGGAAGGATCTTCGACACCGTAGAGAGTGATGACGGCCAGTATGATTATGCGGCCGAAGTGTTGTGGGCTACGGGGGCGTGCATGGTTGTCCGTGCAAGCGACTTCAAGGAGGCGGGCGGCTTTGACGCGCGTTTCTTCGCCCATAGCGAGGAAATAGACCTTTGCTGGCGTATGCGCCTTATGGGCAAGAAGATATATTGCATTCCCGATAGTTTCGTTTATCATATCGGCGGAGGCACTTTGCCGAAGAACAACCCGATGAAGACTTACCTGAACTTCCGCAACAACCTTACGATGCTTTACAAGAACTTGCCCGACGGGGAGCTGCGCTACGTCATGCGTGTCCGCTTGTTTCTTGATTACGTAGCGGCGTTCCAGGCATTGCTTTCGGGGCGTGTGGGCGACTTCAAGGCCATACTTAACGGGCGCAAGGCGTTCAAGAAGTGGCTGCCCGAATACAGGGAAGTAAGGCGCGAGGTGCAGAGTAGGAGAGTGGTGCGCGACGTTACGGGCATCTACCGGCATTCCATCCTTTGGCAATATTATGCTAAAGGGCACAAGAAGTATGCGGAAATATTATGAAAGGTAAAAAAGTAAAAAGGTAAAAAGGTAAAAAGGTAAAAAGGTAAAACGCCTACGGACAAACATCGTTTTACCTTTTTACTTTTTTACCTTTTACCTTTACTTCGTAAATCCCAACGACATTACGCTGAACCTCGTTCCGCCAGCCTTCATCAGCTCGGAGGCGCACGATATTACGGTTGCGCCGGTGGTTACAACGTCGTCTATTATCAGTATGTGTTTGCCTTTCACGGCGTTGCCGTCGGTCAGGAGGAACACGTCTTCCACGTTCTCGTTTCTCTGCCAGCGGTTCATTTTCGTCTGGCTGGCTTCAAACGATTTCCTTTTCAGTGCTTTGCTTGTTATCGGTATGCGTGTTACCGCGCTGACACCGCGCGCTATTTCAAGGCTTTGATTATAGCCGCGCTCGCGTTGCCTCTTCTTGGCGAGCGGAACGGGAACTATTGCGTCGATGCCGTCGAAAAATCCGTACGTTGCAAATTCCTTTGCCGCCATGCGCCCCATCAGTTCTCCCGTTTCAGGGTGGCTGCGGTATTTCATTGAATAAATGACATCTCCTGGGGCGGAGTGTGCGCGGTAATAGAACAACGCCGCCGCCCTTTCCACCGGTATGCGTCCCCAGAAGAGTCTTGCCAGCTCGTTATCGTGTGGCGATGTTGGGTGGCCGGTGCGTGGCAGCTCGATGTTGCATGCCGTGCACACCACGTCTTCGCCAATGGCAAGGCGGCATCCGCACATTACGCACCGCCTTGGCGCAATAAGGTTGATTAGGCGCGTTAACATGGTGGTTAAATTAAGAATTAAGAGTTAAGAATCGAAGGTCAGCGTTTAGCTAATTAAGAAAACTACCAACGAAAGCATATTTTCTTCACTCTTCACTCTTCACTCTTAACTCTTAATTCTTCACTCTTTAGTAGCTTCTCGCTATGATTACGCGCTGCTTGGCCGGTTTGCCCGATACCATGTCAACGCCCTCGGTCTGCTCCACGCCGAAGGGTACGCAGCGTATTGTGGCCTGCGTCTCCTCCTTGATGCGCGCCTCCGTCTCGGGAGTGCCGTCCCAGTGGCAGAGGAAGAAGCCGCCGTCCTTGATGCGCTCCTTGAACTCGTCATAGTTGTCGCATTCGTAGATGCGTGCGTCGCGGTAAGCCTTGGCCTTGGCGAACATGTTGGCCTGTATGTCCTTCAACAGCTGCTCCACGCGCTCCACTATGCCCTCCATGGGCACGGTGTCCTTCTCCAATGTGTCGCGGCGCATTATCTCGAGCGTGCCGTTTTCAAGGTCGCGTCCGCCCATCACCAAGCGCACGGGCACGCCCTTCAGCTCGTAGTCGGCGAACTTGAAGCCCGGGCGCTTGTTGTCCGCGTCGTCATACTTCACCGATATGCCGGCCTCGCGCAGGGCGTTGATTACGGGCGTCAGCTTCTCGGTTATGGCCTGTAGCTGCTCCGCGCCCTTGGTTATGGGGATTATTACCACCTGTATTGGCGCGAGCATAGGCGGCAGTACCAGTCCGTTGTCATCTGAATGGGTCATTATGAGCGCGCCGATGAGCCTGGTTGACACGCCCCACGACGTAGCCCATACATACTCGGGCTTGTTCTCCTTGTTGAGGTAGGTCACGTCGAACGCCTTTGCGAAGTTCTGTCCGAGGAAATGGCTCGTGCCGCTCTGCAAAGCCTTGCCGTCCTGCATCATGGCTTCGATGGTGTAAGTGTTTAGTGCGCCGGCGAAGCGTTCCGTCTCGCTCTTCACTCCCTGCACCACGGGCACGGCCATCCACTTCTCGGCGAAGTCGGCGTACACGTGGAGCATCTTCTGCGCCTCGGCCTCGGCCTCCTCGCGCGTGGCGTGAGCCGTGTGGCCTTCCTGCCAAAGGAACTCCGACGTGCGCAGGAACGGCCTTGTGCGCATCTCCCAGCGCATCACGTTGCACCACTGGTTGCACATCAGCGGCAGGTCGCGGTAAGAGTGAATCCAGTTCTTATATGTGTTCCAGATGATGGTTTCAGACGTCGGGCGTATGATGAGTTCCTCCTCGAGGCGCGCCGCCGGGTCCACCTCTACGCCGCTCTTGTCTTCCTTGGCGCGCAGGCGGTAGTGCGTCACCACGGCGCATTCCTTGGCGAAGCCCTCCACGTGCTCGGCCTCGCGCGAAAGGAACGACTTAGGTATGAGCAACGGGAAGTATGCGTTCTGCGCACCCGTCTCCTTGAACATCTTGTCAAGCTGGTGCTGCATCTTCTCCCAAATAGCGTAGCCGTAAGGCTTGATTACCATGCAGCCGCGCACGGCCGACTGCTCGGCCAGGTCGGCCTTGGTCACCAAGTCGTTGTACCACTGGCTGTAGTTGTCAGCCCTTTTGGTCAAGTCTTTCAATTCTTTTGCCATGATAAATGCTTTGTTTTAACGAATTTGGATGCAAAAGTACATAATTAAATTAAGAAATAAGAGTTAAGAATTAAGAAAATGTCACAGCGTGAGCCAAGAATTAAGAGTTTGAAGTCAATGTGCTTTCAAAACGCCTTGTTTCAGGCGGTTTTGCAAAAGGTGGCCTTTTGCGTTGCGTTTGATGGTATTTTGCACTGTAAAAAATGGTCTTTTGGCGTGTAAAAGACCGTCTTTTGCGCAAGGCTTCTTCGCTTGCCTGTTTTTATGCGTTCAAACTTAAATGTGCTTTTCCATTTCAAATGTTTGTAGCGACGGGAAAAATGCGTAACTTTGCAGGATGGGAAGGTGGGGAAGCCCCTCCCCGGCCCTCCCGAGGGAGGGAGAAAGGGCGAAAGCCAATTATGAATTGTGCATTATGAATTATGCATTATGAATTGTGCATTATGAATTATGAATTGAAAAGGGATGATTTCAGTAGAACATTTGACGGTTGAGTTCGGGGCTAAGCCCCTGTTCGCCGACGTGACGTTCGTCATAGGCGACCGAGAGCGCGTGGCCCTCACGGGCAAGAACGGCGCGGGCAAGTCGACCATGCTCAAAATACTCTGCGGACTGGAGAAGCCCACGGGGGGCACGGTTACCGTGCCGCAGGGCACTACGATAGGCTACCTGCCCCAGGTGATGCGCCTGGCCGACGACACCACCGTGCGCCAGGAGGCGCGCAAGGCTTTCGCCGGCAACACCGCGCTGAAGGCGCGCCTCGACGCCATGGAGGCCGAGCTGGCCTCGCGGAGCGACTACGATACGGCGGAGTACATGGCTCTCGTCGACCGCTTCACGCGCGAGCACGAGCGCTACATGCTCATGGGCGCGGAGGGCTACGAGGCCGACATAGAGCGCACGCTTACAGGCCTGGGCTTCCGCCGCGAAGACCTCGACCGCCCCACCGCCGAGTTCAGCGGAGGGTGGCGCATGCGCGTGGAGCTGGCCAAAATCCTGCTCTCGCGCCCCGACGTGCTACTGCTCGACGAGCCTACCAACCACCTCGACATAGAGAGCATCGGGTGGCTGGAGCAGTTCCTGGCCACGTCGGCCAAGGCCGTAGTGCTGGTCAGCCACGACCGAGCCTTCCTCAACAACGTGACCGCGCGTACGCTCGAAATAACCTGCGGCCGCGTGGAGGACTACCGCGTGAAATACGACGAGTACGTGCGCCTGCGCGCCGAGCGGCGCGAGCAGCAGCTGCGAGCGTGGGAGAACCAGCAGAAGGAGATAGCCGACATCAAGGACTTCATAGAGCGCTTCCGCTACAAGCCCACGAAGGCCGTGCAGGTGCAGAGCCGCATAAAGCAGCTGGAGAAAATCGTACCCGTGGAGGTGGACGAGGTGGACCGCTCGGCCATGCGCCTGAAGTTTCCCCCGTGCCAGCGCAGCGGCGACTGGCCCGTAGTGTGCGACGGCGTGGGCAAGGCTTACGGGGAGCATACGGTGTTCTCGGACGTCAACCTTTCGATACGCCGCGGCGAGAAGGTGGCCTTCGTAGGCCGCAACGGCGAGGGCAAGTCTACGCTGGTGAAGTGTATCATGGGCGAAATCCCCTTTACGGGCACGCTAAAGCTGGGGCACAACGTCCAAATAGGTTACTTCGCGCAGAACCAGGCGCAGCTGCTCGACGAGAGCCTTACCGTCTACGACACCATTGACCGCGCCGCGCACGGCGAGGTGCGCCTCAAAATCAACGACATACTGGGCGCGTTCATGTTCGGCGGCGAAGCCTCGGAAAAGCGTGTCGGCGTGCTCAGCGGAGGCGAGCGCAGCCGCCTGGCCATGCTCCGCCTGCTGCTCGAGCCGGTCAACCTGCTCATCCTCGACGAGCCCACCAACCACCTCGACATGGCCTCGAAGGACGTGCTCAAGGAGGCCGTACGCGCCTTTGACGGCACGGCCATCATAGTGAGCCACGACCGCAACTTCCTTGACGGCCTCGTAACCAAGGTGTACGCCTTCGCCGACGGCCGCGTGAGGGAGCACATCGGCGGAATATACGACTATCTTAGTGAAGAACGGGGAGTGAAGGACGAAGAATGTGCTTCAAGTGAAAAGGGGAAGGTGAAAAATGAAAGACCTGATACTTCTGCGCGGCAAGTGGATTCATCACTCATCACTCGTCACTCATCACTTAAAGAATCCTATGCCGAGCGCAAGGAGCACATGAAGCAGGTGCGCCGCGCCGAGAAGGCAGTAGAGCAGAGCGAGGCCGAGATAGCCCGGCTGGAGGCGCGCCTGAAGGAGCTTGACGCAGTGCTGTGCCAGCCCGACAAGGCCAGCGACATGACCCTCGTCACCGAATACACCGGGGTGAAGAAGCAGCTCGACGAGGAGGTGGAACGCTGGGAGCGGCTGGCCGAGGAGCTGGAGGAGATGACGAAGCCCCTCTCCAGCTCCCCCGAGGGGGAGTGACCCGCAATTAAAAATTAACCGATGCCCCACACCTGTTCTCCTCCCCTCGGGGAGGTTGGGAGGGGCTTCTCCTCATTACAAATGACAGATGACAAAACAACAAATAACCCATAACCAATAACTAACCCACGTCCTCATCCTCATAGCGGGCAAGGACAATCCCGGCTCCCTCCCTTGGGGAGGGTTGGGGTGGGTATTAAATTAATCATTATGAAAGTAAAACACATTATTCCGATGGTGCTCTTCGCGGCCGCCCCGTTGGCAGGCGCGCAGGCACAGCTGAAGTCGGGCATCGACCCGGCCAACCTCGACACGAGCGTGCGTCCGGCGGACGACTTCTACAAGTTCGCCTGCGGCGGATGGATGAAGAACAACCCCCTGCCTGCAGCCTACTCGCGCTTCGGCAGCTTCGACCAGCTGGCGCAGGACAACAACAAGCGCATCAACACCATCCTAACCGACCTGCTCAAGAACACTTACCCCGAGGGTAGCACCGAGCGCAAGCTTAGCGACTTCTACAAGCTCGCCATGGACTCCGTGCGCCGCAACGCCGACGGCGTGAAGCCCGTAATGCCGCTCATAGGCGAGATGGAGGCCGCCAAGACCGTGGCCGACCTGCGCGCATTGCAGCTGAAATATGCCACGTTCGCCTACGGCGTGCCAATGGGCGTAGGCTTCGGGGCCGACGAGAAGAACGCCAAGATGAACATACTCAACATCTACCAGGGCGGACTCGTGCTCGGGCAGAAGGAGTATTACCTCGACACCGACCCCGCCACCACCGCCATACGCGAGGCTTACAAGAAGCACATCGTGCGCATGTTCAAGCTCTTCGGCTTCAACGACGCGCAGGCCGAGGCCAAGAAGGACGCCATAATGAGGGTGGAGACGGCGCTGGCAAAGGTGTCTAAGTCGCGCACCGAGCTGCGCGACGTCGAGGCCAACTACAACAAGATGACCCTTGCCGAGTTCGAGGCCAGCTATCCCCACGTAGGCCTGACCAAGATGCTCAACGCCGAGGGCGTAAAGACGGAGTATTTCAAGGAAATGGTGGTAGGCCAGCCCTCGTTCGTCAAGGGTGCCGACGCCGTAATCGCCTCGATGACCGCCGACGAGCTTCGCGCCTACATGGAGTGGGACGCAATACTCTCCGCCGCAAGCTATCTTAGCGACGATGTGGTGGAGGCCAACTTCGACTTCTTCGGCCGCACCATGTCGGGACGCAAGGAGAACCACCCGCGCTGGAAGCTCGCCACAGGCCACGTGGAGGCGCAGATGGGCGAGGCCCTGGGCAAGATGTACGTAGAGCGTTACTTCCCGGCATCATCCAAGGAACGCATGGAGAATCTGGTGAAGAACCTCCAGCTCTCGCTGGCCGAGCGCATAGAGGCGCAGGACTGGATGAGCGCCGAGACGAAGCGCGCCGCGCTGGACAAGCTCAACGCCTTCTACGTGAAGATAGGTTATCCTAACCTGTGGAAGGACATGTCGGGCCTTACCATCGACCCCAAGCTCTCGTTCTACGAGAACGTACAGAACTGCCGCAAGTTCTGGTCTAAGTGGGACATCGACTACCGCGCGGGCAAGCCCGTTGACAAGGAGGAGTGGTTCATGACGCCGCAGACCGTCAACGCTTATTACAACCCCACCACCAACGAAATATGCTTCCCGGCCGGCATATTGCAAGTGCCCTTCTTCTACCCCACGGCCGACGACGCCTTCAACTATGGTGCCATCGGCGTGGTTATAGGCCACGAGATGACGCACGGCTTCGACGACCAGGGACGCCACTATGACAAGAACGGAAACATGACCGACTGGTGGACGGCTTCCGACGCGGAGAACTTCAACAAGCGCGCCGAATACTTTGAAAAGTTCTTCTCGGCCATCAAGGTGCTGCCCGACCTCAACGCCAACGGCAAGCTCACACTGGGCGAGAACCTGGCCGACCACGGAGGCCTCGAGGTGTCGTTCAACGCATACAAGCACGCCACCAAGGACGCTCCGCTGAAGACCATCGACGGATTTACGCCCGACCAGCGCTTCTTCCTGGCTTACGCCGGAGTGTGGGCGGCCAACATTACCGAAGAGGAAATACGCAACCGCACGAAGATGGACCCGCACTCGCTGGGCGAGTGGCGCGTCAACGGTGCGCTGCCCCACATCAACGCATGGTATGAGGCCTACGGCGTGAAGCCCGGCGACAAGCTCTACCTGCCCGAGGACAAGCGCTTGAAGCTATGGTAATATGATTAATGAATAATGATAAATGAATAATGAACAATCGCCTACGGCCTGAATTGGCGGTGTATGTCCGATTGTAAGTTATTCATTTATCATTACCCAAGTTTTCACTCTTCATTTTTCATTCTTCATTCTTCATTTTTCATTTTTCATTTAACCGATGTTCCTGACCCTGATAATCCTCGCCGTAACGGCGGCCTTCTTCGCCGTAGGCAAAATACGCTCCGACGTAGTGGCCCTGTGCGCGCTCATACTGCTCATGGCTTTCGGCATACTCACGCCCGACGAGGCGCTTTCGGGCTTCTCAAACAGCGTGGTAATCATGATGGTTGGCCTCTTCGTGGTGGGCGGCGCAATCTTCCAGACGGGGCTTGCCAAGATGATAAGCGGACGCATAATGAAGCTGGCCGGAGATAGCGAGCTGCGCCTGTTCCTGCTTGTAATGGCCGTCACGTCGGCCATCGGCGCGTTCGTGAGCAACACGGGCACGGTGGCCTTGATGCTGCCCATCGTGGTGAGCCTCGCCGCCAAGGCCAAGGTCGAGGCCGGCCGCCTGCTCATGCCACTGGCTTTCGCAAGCAGCATGGGCGGCATGCTCACGCTCATAGGTACGCCGCCCAACCTCGTCATACAGGACGCGCTCACGGCCGAAGGCTACGAGCCTCTGTCCTTCTTCTCGTTCACGCCCGTAGGCCTGGTGTGCATAGCCGTGGGCGTGGTCGTGCTCTTGCCGCTTAGCCGCATGTTCCTCGGCAAGAAGGGGCGTGCCGATGAGGGCGGAAGAATGAAGGCAAAGTCGCTCGAGCAGCTGGTGAGCGAGTACCGCCTGGCCGACAACCTCTCGCGCTACATGGTAGGGCGGGGCTCGTCGATGGCAGGCAAGACCATGGCCGAGCTTGACATACGCAACCGCTACGGCCTGTCAGTGCTCGAGCTGAGGCGCGTCACCACCAGGCAGAAGGGCTTGATAAGGAACGTCAGCCAGGTGCCGGCAGGTCCTAAGACCGTAGTGCAGGAGGGCGACGTGATATACCTTACGGGCGAGAAGGAGCAGGCCGTGCGCCTTGCCGCCGACTATTCGCTCTCCACTCCGCCCAAGGATGCCGCCGCAGGTGACGATAGGCTCGACTTCTACGACATCGGCATGGCCGAAATAGTGCTGCTCCCGGCGTCGAGCCTCGTAGGCCGGCAGGTCAGCGAGGCTGGTTTCCGCCTGAAGTACGGTGTCAACATAATGGGCATACGCCGCAAGGGCGAGTATATAATGGACGGGCTGGCCGCCGTGCGCCTTCATGCCGGAGACGTGCTCCTTGTGCAGGGAACATGGGCGAGCATCAGCCGGCTCGGCAACGAGGAGGAGAATTGGGTCGTGCTGGGTCAGCCTCTCGAGGAGGCGGCCAAGGTAACGCTCGACTACAAGGCACCCCTGGCGGCCTGCATAATGCTGCTCATGGTAGCCATGATGGTGTTCGACTTCATACCCGTGGCACCGGTCACCGCCGTAATGATAGCCGCCGTGCTGATGGTGCTCACGGGCTGCTTCCGTAGTGTGGAGGCGGCGTATAAGACCATCAACTGGGAGAGCGTGGTGCTCATAGCCGCCATGATGCCCATGTCGGTGGCACTGGAGAAGACCGGCGCGTCGGCCGCCATATCCCACACACTCGTAAGCGGACTGGGCGGCTACGGCCCTTACGTGCTCTTGGCTGGCATCTACTTTACCACGTCGCTTCTCACCATGTTCATAAGCAATACGGCCACGGCCGTGCTCATGGCTCCAATCGCCTTCGCCTCGGCCACGGAGGTAGGGCTTAGCCCGTACCCGTTCCTATTCGCGGTGGCTCTCGGTGCGAGCATGTGCTTCGCCTCGCCGTTCTCCACTCCGCCCAACGCACTCGTGATGCAGGCCGGGCGTTACACGTTCATGGACTACGTCAAGGTAGGCTTGCCCCTGCAAATCATCATGGGCGTGGTGATGGTGTTCGTCCTGCCGTTGATGTTCCCATTTTGATAAAAGGTAAAAAGGTAAAAGGGTAAAAAGGTAAAAGAGAAGAACTGTATATGTATATGTTTCTAAGGTTTGCCTTTTTACTTTTTTACCTTTTTACCCTTTTACCTTTATCTTTTTACTTTTCTTTCTTTTCTTTGTAACCGTTTTGTAATACATAATGCTTACTTTTGCCACGAAATAAATATTACAAGTGATGGACATTAAGACGATAGCTTCAGTCATGCTTGCCATGTGCGTGGCATTGCCAGCCATGGCCGAGGACGACGAGGACAAGGTTGACCGCACGCCGGAGGTGCACGGGACCATCCGCGGCAAGTACGAGTACCAGCCTGAAGAGGGGCAGGGCCGCTTCCAGGTGCGCAACGCACGCGTGAGCCTTGACGGCGACTTGAACAAGGTAGTGTCGTACAAGGTAGAAATAGACCTGTCTGACGAAGGGAAAATCAAGATGCTCGACACGTACACGCGCATCAAGCCCCTGCGCGGACTGGACTTCACCATAGGCCAGATGCGCGCACCGTTCACCATCGATGCGCACCGTTCGCCACACCTTCAGTATTTTGCCAACCGCTCGTTCATAGCCAAGCAGGTGGGCAACGTGCGCGACGTAGGTGCTACAATCGGCTATTCGTTCAACGTTGGCTTCCCCATAATACTCCAGGCCGGCATGTTCAACGGCTCGGGACTTACCAACCAAAAGGACTTCTGGACGGACAACATCAACTTCTCGGCAAAGGCGCAGCTCTTCTTTCCGCGCGGCTTCAACCTCACGTTGAGCACCCAGAAAATCCGCCCCGACAACGTTTCGGTGATGATGTACGACGCCGGAGCGTACTACCACGCACATGGATGGCACGCCGAGGTGGAATACCTGTACAAGCATTACGGCCACGGGGCGTTCAAGCCGGTGCACGCGCTGGATGCCTTCGTAAGCTACGACATACCCCTGCGCAAGTGTTTCTTCACGAAAATATCGCCGCTAATCCGTTACGACTACATGAGCGACCATAGCGACGGCCTGCGTTACAACGCCGAAGGGGGCGAGGATGTGGAAGGGTCGCTCATCATCAACGACTACCAGCGTTCGCGAATTACGGGCGGAGTGACGCTAAGCCTCGACCTGCCGTTCGTTTCCGACATACGCCTCAACTACGAGAAGTATTTTTACAGGGACGGAGCCATAGCCAAGCCCTCGGAGAAAGACAAAATCGTGGTTGAGTTCATGACGAGGTTCTGACGGCTTCCCCTTTTGGCCTTTGCCGCGCCTTATATCCGAATGGCTTGCCGGCAAAGGGCGTTCTCGCTTTTATGGAGAATAGCTGTTATGCCAAACTTTATGCCAAGAACCGTCCAAACACTACGTTATAATCGTTAAAGCTGTGTGTTCAGGCCGTCCAAACCAACCGTTTGGGCGGCCTTTTCTTTGTGCGTTGCCAACATGTTGACTTTCAAAGGGTTACGCCGTGTGTTGCAAAAGGCCGCCTTTCGGCTTGTAAAAGGTGGCCTTTGAGCCTGCGAAATGTGGCCTTTGGGAATGTGAAAGACCATCATTGCAATATATAAGAAAGGTAATTGGCGCGCCGTGTCATAATGTGGGTGACAATAGTATTATATGAACGCTTAGTTCGTTGACGCAAAATATTATTGAAATAAAAAACGAACCCGATGCCCTCTAATTCAAAAGAAAACTGTAATTTTGCATCCAAAAGATTAAAAACAAGGATGTTATGATTAAAATTACATTTCCCGACGGCTCCGTCCGCGAGTACGAACAGGGCGTGACGGGACTTCAGATTGCCGAGAGCATATCGCCTGCGCTGGCGCGCAACGTGCTGGCCTGCGGCGTGAACGGCGAGACGGTTGAGCTTAACCGCCCCATCAACGAGGACGCAAAGATAGAACTTTACAAGTGGGAAGACGAGGAGGGCAAGCACGCCTTCTGGCATACTTCGGCCCACTTGCTGGCCGAGGCTCTGCAAGAGCTTTACCCCGGCATACAGTTCGGCTTCGGCCCGGCCGTGGAGAACGGTTTTTTCTACGACGTAATGCCTAAGGACGGCGACGTTATAAAGGAGAGCGACTTCCCCAAAATAGAACAGAAGATGAAGGAGCTCGCCTCGAAGGACGAGCCCGTGGTGCGCAAGGAAATATCCAAGGCCGACGCTTTGGCCGAGTTCAAGGCCGACGGTCAGGAATACAAGTGCGAGCACATTGAGCAGGATTTGGCCGACGGCGAAATCACGACGTACACCCAGGGCCGCTTCACCGACCTGTGCAAAGGCCCTCACATCATGAGCACCGGCGCAATAAAGGCCATCAAAATAACCAGCGTGGCAGGCGCATTCTGGCGCGGCGACGCAAAGCGCGAGCAGATGACGCGCATCTACGGCATCACGTTCCCCAAGAAGAAGATGCTCGACGAGTATCTCGTGATGCTTGAGGAGGCCAAGAAGCGCGACCACCGCAAGATAGGCAAGGAGATGGAACTGTTCATGTTCTCCGAGCGAGTAGGCAAGGGCTTGCCCATCTGGTTGCCGGCCGGCACGGAGCTCCGCCTGCGCTTGCAGGACATGCTCCGCCGCATACAGAAGCGTTACGGATACAAGGAGGTAATCACTCCGCACATAGGTAGCAAGAACCTCTACGTAACTTCAGGCCACTATGCGCACTATGGCAAGGATTCGTTCCAGCCAATCCATACGCCCGAGGAGGACGAGGAGTACATGCTGAAGCCGATGAACTGCCCCCACCATTGCGAGGTGTTTGCATGGAAGCCGCGCTCGTACCGCGACCTGCCGCTGCGCATCGCCGAGTTCGGTACGGTGTACCGTTACGAGAAGAGCGGCGAGCTGCACGGACTAACGCGTGTACGTTCGTTCACGCAGGACGATGCCCACATCTTCTGCCGTCCTGACCAGGTGAAGGCCGAGTTCCTTAATGTTATGGACATCATACATACGGTGTTCTCAATCTTCAACTTCACCGACTTCGAGGCGCAGATTTCGCTCCGCGACCCCAACGACCGCGAGAAGTATATCGGTTCTGACGAGGTTTGGGCGGAGTCCGAGCAGGCCATCATCGACGCATGCAAGGAGAAGGGACTGAACGCAAAAATAGAGTACGGCGAAGCTGCTTTCTATGGCCCGAAGCTCGACTTCATGGTTAAGGATGCCATCGGCCGCCGCTGGCAGCTGGGCACAATCCAGGTAGACTACAACCTGCCGGAGCGTTTCAAGCTGGAATACACCGCCGAGGACAACACGAAGAAGACTCCCGTGATGATACACCGTGCGCCGTTCGGCTCGCTCGAGCGCTTTACGGCCGTGCTCATCGAGCATACGTCAGGCCACTTCCCCCTGTGGCTTACGCCCGACCAGGTAGCCATACTGCCCATCAGTGAGAAATACAACGACTATGCCCGTGAGCTGGCAAAGTATTTCGACACGGTAGGCGTGCGTGCCATCATAGACGACCGCAACGAGAAAATAGGCCGCAAAATCCGTGACAACGAGATGAAGCGCATACCTTACATGGTTGTGGTAGGCGAGAAGGAGCAGGCCGACGGCTCTGTTGCCGTGAGGAAGCAAGGCCAGGGCGACCAAGGCTCTATGAGCAAGGAAGACTTTGCAAAGAAGGTCAATGACGAGGTTGCAGAGCAGCTGAAGGCAATTGAGAAGTAATAATGTTTCGGTTATACGGTTGTGAGGTTATGAGGTTTTACGGCGTTTGTGGTAAAATCTTATACATCACAACCGTATAACCTTATGACCCTACAACCTTAAAAACCGTACTTTTCTTAATTCTTAACTCTTAATTCTTAATTTATTTAAGTAAAAGTTTTGATAGTTGGCTGATTTATAGTAACTTTGCAACCGATTTTCATAAAACATCCGTAAAAACAGTTGATGAAGAACGACAAAAAGAATTATTACCGCGTGAATGAGCAGATTCGCGTAAAGGAAGTCCGCATCGTAAGCGATAACGGTTCTACAGTAGTGCCGACACGCCAGGCATTGGATATGGCACGCAGCCAAGGCGTTGACCTTGTGGAGATTTCGCCGAATGCACAACCGCCTGTTTGCCGTCTCATCGACTACAGCAAGTTCCTGTACCAGCAGAAGAAGCGCGCCAAGGAGATGAAGGCGAAGCAGGTAAAGCAGGAGGTGAAGGAAATAAGGTTCGGGCCGCAGACTGACGACCACGACTACAACTTCAAGCTCAAGCACGCCAAGGAGTTTTTGGAAGAAGGCAACAAGGTGCGCGCGTTCGTGTTTTTCCGTGGCCGTTCAATCCTTTTCAAGGAGCAGGGCGAAGTGCTGTTGCTGCGTTTCGCCAACGACCTTGAGGAATATGGAAAGGTAGAGCAGATGCCGGCTTTGGAAGGTAAGAAGATGTTTCTGTACCTTAGTCCGAAGAAAGCAGGCGTTGCCAAGAAAAGCCAGCAGAAGATGGACAGGGAACGCCGCGAGGCTGAAGCCAAGGCGCAGACGGAGCAGGCAGGAGAAGCGTTTGATGAGGATGTCCCTGCAAGCGGAGGTCTGTTTGCCAATGCAAAGAACGGCGCCGACGCATTGAAGAAGCTCAACGAAGGCAATGAGGCCGAATAAAAAAGATGAATAATATGTGCGTAACGTCCTGGTATATACGTTGCCACAGCTGTTAAATAACAATAATTAAAAATTAAAAAAATGCCAAAGCAAAAGACAAATTCCGGTGCGAAGAAGAGATTTAGCTTCACCGGCACAGGTAAGATTAAGAGACATCACGCTTACCACAGTCACATCCTGACTAAGAAAACAAAGAAACAAAAGCGTAACTTGCTCGGTTCTACATTGGTAGATACTGACAACTTGAAGCAGGTGAGAGACTTGCTCCGTCTCCGTTAATCTATGTCTAACAAACAAAAAGGGAAAAAATTATGCCAAGATCAGTAAATCACGTTGCTTCAAGAGCAAGGAGGAAGAGAATTCTTAAACTTACCCGTGGATATTTCGGAGCAAGGAAGAATGTTTGGACGGTTGCCAAGAACACTTGGGAGAAGGGTTTGACATACGCTTACCGTGACCGCCGCAACAAGAAGCGCACGTTCCGTGCATTGTGGATTCAGCGTATCAATGCTGCCGCACGTCTCGAGAACATGAGCTATTCTACATTGATGGGCGCTCTCCACAAGGCTGGCATCGAGATTAACCGCAAGGTTCTTGCAGACCTCGCAGTAAACAATCCCGAAGCATTCAAGGCAATCGTTGAGAAAGTAAAGAACTAACAGGTACATTTATCCGTATCTTAACCATAAGAAACCGTAAGCCAGGTGAAATCCGGCTTACGGTTTTTTCTTTCCGTTGAAAATGAGGCTGGCATTTGCCTGTGTCGATAATAATGCCTACCTTTGCACGCATTCAGAACTAAAAATATTTGCACGTATATGGGAATTGTCATAGGCATAGATGTCGGCATAAGCACGACGAAGATAGTTGGAATATCAGACGGGCGTGTCGTTTCTCCGATGCGGATTAAGGCTACCGACCCTGTAACTTCGCTTTACGGGGCTTTTGGCAAGTACCTGTATGACAATAAAATCATCTTGTCAGATGTAGAGCATGTAATGTTGACCGGGGTTGGTTCGGCTTACATCAACAAGCCAGTTTACGGTTTGCCTACCGACAAGGCCGGCGAGTTTATCGCCGACGGCCTCGGTGCTTGCCATGTTTCAGGCAAGGACCATATAATAGTGGTGAGCATGGGTACAGGCACTTCGCTTATCAGATGCGATGGTGACAAGATAGAACATATCGGAGGCATTGGCATCGGTGGCGGAACGCTTCAGGGATTGTCGCGTTTGTTGCTTAAGACAGATGACATACGTACAGTTTCGGAAATGGCAATACAAGGCAATGTTTCCAAAATCAACCTGCGTATAGGCGACATAAGCGCACGCCCGTTGCCTGGTCTGCCTATGACGGCCGTCGCTTCATTGTTCGGCAATGCGAAAAGTGACGCGTCACGCGAGGACATTGCAATCGGATTGATATGGACGGTATTGCAATCAGTCGGACAATCGGCGGTGCTTGCGTCAATCGGTAGCAGTATACGTGAATACGTGATGATTGGCAACCTGACATTACTTCCGCAATGCCGTATGGTTTTTCCGCCCATCGAGAAACTTTATGGCGTAAAACTAATCATACCCGAGTACTCGGAATTTTGTACGGCAATAGGTGCGGCTCTTTGTTATTTTGACAAAAGGTTTACCACCGAAGCGTTAGTGTGACGTTTACTATTAAGGTTTTATAATATTACAATGTAGCCGTATTCAACGCAGTGGAATACGGCTACATTGTATATGTGGAAAGCCGAAGTTAGGCTGTCGTTATATTTTTATCTTTAACTAATCTACCTAATTAATTATACATTTGTCACTAATCTAAACACATGGCATCCTATTGTGACAAATGCAAATTTATGAACTTCCTACGAATGTGAGAAATATTTAGCATAAAAAAGATACATGGGAAACGTTTTTTAACCAAACATTTATAATAATCGTATTTCTATATTTTCCTTTGTTATTTCATCAAAGGATTTTATGGCATTGAACAATGTACAATTAATGCCATAATTAGCCTCTAAGCTTAAAATTAAAGACACGAATATCCCTAATTAGGTAGATTAGCTATGAAAAATCAAAACGTGTTCTTTTTGTCATGCTTGTTTGTGCTTTCACCGGCATACGCGCAAGTTGGTGACAACTTTCGGGCTTCGTTGCCCAAAGCTGACGCTCCCATTGTGGCCACTCCTGTAGTTGGAGTGGCAGGTGCTTCGACTCGGGCTTCTGCAGAGCCTGCGTATGATTATCCACAAGGATTGAGTTGTCTTGGTACACATTCATCTGATGATGAACCGGTATGTAACTATCTTTCGCCAAATAAGTCTATTAACGGAGGCTATTTCCTATGGGCACCGTTAGGTAAAGATGTGAAGTATTCGGCGAATGAAGACGCCTCCTCTTATAACTGGATTTTACCGGGAACTTATCAAGAAACGGCTACAACCAAGGATGCCGTAGTCACATATAAGCAGTTGGGACATTATCCATTTCCGACGCTTGAAAGTGCAGATGCTGGAGGCGGCAAGACTTCATACCAGGCTGAAGGCGAGATACTTGTAAGCGGTAAGGCCGAGATTTCCACTGTTAATTGCCGCAAGTGGGGAACTAAGGATAAAGGTGGAACTTATAGGTTGGGACAGTTCCCTCTAAATGGCGGAGCAGGCTATATCGGAGGTACTAACAGTGCCGGGTTGGAAGGTTACGGTAACCTCTTTATGACTTCGCACGGAAATGCGCATATTACGGGTGTAAATGTTTATTTTGCCGCCAAACCAACCAAGTATGAGGAAGGGCAGAAACTTTTGTTGCGTGTGTGGTACCCAACGGAAGATGGGGAATCTATGCAACTTGACGGTTTACCCATTGAGGTTGTAGAACTTCCAGTCTCTGCAATACGTGAAACCACGCCAGACGAATGCACTGCAACGGATGCGGCAATAGGCGAATTCCGTTTTGAAAAACCATTGCAGATTTGGGATAAGCCATTGTTCTTTGTTACTGTTGAAGGTTTTGGAACAGACCCTTCAAAGGCCGACATAAGGATGCTGACAGAAGTTGACGGTCAGGATATTCCACAGGAACAGGCAACAAATTTGTTGGCACACAATTCGTTTGTGAATTATGCAGGTAATGGTTATACTTTGCCGATAAATTATTTCGGAACGGAGCTTGGAGCGTCGTTCATGATTTGTCCTATTGTTGATAATCGTGACGGTGACGCGACGGGTATTTCTTCCACTCTTGTGTCAGAGAACAGCGGAACAAAGGTTTCTGTGCAGGGACTTGTTTTGAGTGTGGATAATAATGAAGGTGTAGATGTTGCCGTTGTTGACCTTTGCGGCGCGGTAGTTGCGAAGGCCGGAATGTCTGATGGCCATGCAAGTGTGTCTGTTCCTGGTCGCGGAGTCTACTTGGTTAAAGTTACTTATGCTAATGGCAAGTCGGATGTACGTAAAGTGCTGGTTGGCAGATAAACATTACCTAAATAAATATAATATAAGCAAAGACAGGGCAACGCGTCCCTTCTAATAAATAATATTAATCAAATAATCTTGTTATGAAAAGATTTACACAGACATTGTTGGCGGTAGGGCTGTTGGCTCTTCCCATGGCGTCAAACGCACAGGAGCATGTGTGGAAATATGTGGAAACTGGTGACGCGACGAGTTATGCAATACGTGATGACGGCACGCTTTGGAGCTGCGGTTGGAATGAGAAGGGACAGATGGGAGTACCTTCTGTTTCAGAGCGTACTGCAGAATGGCAGATGGTAGGCCAAGACACGGATTGGAAGAAGGTGGTCGGTGGCAAGGCGTATGCCTTTTTTATCAAGGAAGACGGTTCGCTTTGGGCGGCAGGAACTTCTGAAAGCGGTGTACAAGGAACTGGTGACGGTGTAGACCATAGGGAACTTGTACGTGTAGGCGAAGATAAAGATTGGGCGGATGTTTCAGTAAGCCGCTTCTGGGGTTATAGCGCGATTGGTCTTAAGACTGACGGCACAATCTGGGGCTGGGGCTCCAATTCCAGCAATCAGCTTGGACTTGAAGGCGTTTCTTCCAGTATAACTCCAGTGCAAATTGGCACTGATAATGATTGGAAAATGATTACGATGGGTGCCGACCATACCGTTGCATTGAAAAATGACGGAACAATGTGGGGCTGGGGAAGGAATTACGGCGGCCAGCTCGGAACAGGCGATTTGCAAAGCAAACAGGCGCCAGTACAAATCGGAACTGACAACGATTGGGTTTATGTAAAGGCGATAGACAACCGCACTTATGCCATAAAGGCTGACGGCTCGTTGTGGGCTACGGGAGACAATCAGAACAATTTGCTCGGTTTCAACCAGGCTGAAGACCAGCTTGTATCTATTTACAATGAGTTTACAAAGGTTACAAGTGTACCTGATGGGGTTATTGCCATATCAGGTTGCGAGTCAACAACGACTTTCGCTGTTGGTAAAGACGGTAAGATTACCGAGATTTATGCTTTGGGCAGTAATGTCGATGGTGGACTTGGAGATGGCAAGGGAAAACTCTTGACTGCAACGTCGTCTTCTGACGAGATGCCTTTCTCCGCTGCACCAGTAAAGCCTATTTTGCCTGATGGATTGACTTATTCCATTCTCTCGTCAGGTCAAGGTTATTCACTTGTACTCACAACAGACGGTAAATTATACGGATGGGGACGCAACAAAGGCGGACAGCTTGGCGACGGCACAGAGAAAGAGCAGCTGCAGACAAGCTATCAGAAGAAACCTATAGAAATACTTTGTCCTGGTGGTGCAACTCCTGGTGGCGACGAGGACGAAGACATGGTTGTAGTTGACGCATCAGACATACCTACAAACCTTCGTGATGCCAAAGAGATAAAGCTGACAGGCACGTGGGGAACGGATGAGTTTGCCGACCTTGCCGTTGCCATCGGTACAACCGGTTTTGGTGCAACAAACAGCACATTGGTGTCTGTAGACATGAGCGAGGCTCTTATTGAAAGCGGAACAGACCTGTATGTTCAAGGCTCTTTGTCAAAGAACGGTGTATTTGTGAACTGCAAGGCTTTGGAAACAATAGTTATGCCGGAGGCAAGCGAGGCTGCCAACTTCAGAAGCATGCAAAACGCTTTCATGAATTGCGAAAAGCTGAAAACAATCGACCTGCAATATTGTACAGGATTGACAAACCTGAACAGCACTTTCTTGGGATGTACCTCATTGACGGAAATCAACATTTCTTCCGCTACCGGCCTTACAGGTGTAAGCAGCATGCAAAGTTCGTTCGAGGGCTGTACGGCTCTTGCGAAAGTGGTTCTTCCTGCTGAAATTGCTTTTGCCTCGGCTACATTCGGCAGCTGCACGGCATTGGCAGACATCGACTGGACACGCTATGCCGGAACTGAAGCGCCTATATTCTACATCGATATGTTCGAGGGAATATCAGACCTCAAGGCCATCACGTTGACAGTAGACAAGAGCGTTTACGACCTCTTCGCCGCAAATGAAAACTGGAGTAAGCTTACATTGAAGGCTTATGACGCTACAGGTATTGGCTCTGTTGAGGCGGACAATTCTGTTACATTCGACGGAAATGCCATATATGCTGCACAGCCTGTAAGTGGTGTCTGCGTTTATTCAATTTCCGGTGCGCTTGTAAGGAGCTGTGGCGAACTTGCAGGAAGCCTTAGCCTCACGGACATTCCTGCTGGAGTTTACGTACTGGTTTACAATCAGGATGGGCAGAAACATTCCATGAAGATAATGAAGAGATAAGCGTCAGAGCTTTGACTGACATATAAAAATCCGCCACAAGTTAGCCTTGTGGCGGATTTTTGTATGCTAATAGTTACGGTTTTCTCATGCTTCCAGTTCCTTTTTAAGGAACATAGGGGTGAAGCCCTTGTCGCTCATGGCAACCTGTTCAGGTGTGCCTGTTGACAAGACGAGCCCTCCTCCGCGTCCACCTTCAGGTCCCATGTCGATTATGTGGTCGGCAAGTTTGATTACGTCGAGGTTGTGCTCTATTATTATTACCGTGTTGCCGCGGTCAACGAGTTTCTGCAATACGTTCATCAGTATGCGTATGTCCTCGAAGTGCAGCCCTGTTGTAGGCTCGTCGAGTATGTACATCGTCTTGCCTGTGTCGCGCTTGCTTAGTTCGGTTGCCAGTTTTACGCGCTGGCTTTCGCCTCCGCTAAGAGTGGTCGAGGGTTGCCCGAGTTTGATGTAACCCAGTCCTACATCCTGTATTGTCTTGATTTTGCGCAGTATGTCGGGTACGTTTTCAAAGAACTCGACCGCTTGGTTTATAGTCATGTCGAGCACGTCGGCGATGCTTTTCCCTTTATAGCGCACTTCCAGAGTCTCGCGGTTGTACCGTTTGCCGTGGCACGCTTCGCACGGAACCATTATGTCAGGCAGGAAACGCATTTCTATTGTCTTGTATCCGTTACCGCCGCAGGTTTCGCAACGTCCGCCCTTTACGTTGAACGAGAAGCGTCCAGGCTTGTATCCTCGGATTTTAGCTTCGGGCAGGTTGACGAACAGCGAGCGTATGTCGCTGAACACACCGGTGTAAGTAGCCGGGTTGGAGCGCGGCGTGCGCCCGAGAGGACTTTGGTCTACATTTACCACTTTGTCAATGTTTTCCAAGCCTTCGATGGAGTCATACGGCATGGGCTCTTTCAAAGAGCGGTAGAAGTGGCGGCTTAATATGGGCTGGAGAGTCTCGTTTATCAAGGTGGATTTGCCCGAACCGCTGACACCTGTCACCACGATGAGCTTGCCGAGGGGGAACTCTACGTTGACGTGTTTCAGGTTGTTGCCCGACGCTCCGTGCAGCACGATGCTCTTGCCGTTGCCCTCGCGCCGTTTGGAAGGCACTTCTATCTTCATCTCTCCGTTGAGGTATTGAGCCGTAACGGTGTGTGTCTTCAGCATCTCCTGCGGTGTGCCTTGGAACACCACTTCGCCGCCGCGTCGTCCGGCCTTGGGGCCTATGTCTACGATGTAGTCGGCGTTGAGCATCATGTCCTTGTCATGTTCTACCACGATGACGGTATTGCCCAAGTCGCGCAGTTCTTTCAACGACTTTATGAGCCTGTCGTTGTCGCGCTGATGCAGGCCGATGCTCGGCTCGTCGAGTATGTAGAGCACGTTGACAAGCTGCGAGCCTATTTGTGTGGCGAGGCGTATGCGCTGGCTTTCGCCGCCCGAAAGCGTTGCCGACTGGCGGTTGAGCGAGAGGTAGTCGAGGCCGACTTCAAGCATGAAGTCGATGCGTGTCACAATCTCCTTTATTATTTCGTCGGCAATGCGGCGTTGTCTCTCCGTGAGGTGTGTCTGCGCTTCGGTCAGCCATGATTTCAGTTCGGCAATGTCCATTGAAGCGACCTCCGATATGTTCTTGTCCCAAATGCGGTATGACAGGGATTCGCGGTTGAGGCGTTGGCCGTTGCATTCAGGGCATCGGCACACGCTTTGGAACTGGTCTGCCCACTTCTGTCCGCTTGCGCTGTCGTCGTTCTCTATTACGCTTTGCAGGTATTTTACCACGCCGTCGAATTCAATGAAATAGTCGCTCGACGTGTGCACCAGTTCCTTTTTTATGCGCACATTCTCCATCGAGCCGTACATTATTTCGTTCATCGCCTCTTCGGGAATGTCGCTTACGGGCGTGTCGAGTGTGCATTCGTATTTTTCGAGTATGGCTTCGATTTGCCAGAATATCATCTGGTTCTTGTATTTCCCAAGAGGAGCTACCGCACCTTTGCGTATGGATAGTGACGTGTCGGGTATTACCTTGTCAAGGTCTATCTGGTTGACGTAGCCCAGACCCTTGCATCTCGGGCACGCCCCTTCGGGCGAGTTGAACGAGAACTTGTTGGGGGCAGGGTCGCCATACGACATGCCCGTTGTGGGGCACATCAGCCTCTTGCTGTAATATTTTGCCTCGCCGGAGTCTTTTTCCATTATCATCAGCAGTCCGTCGCCCTGCGTCATGGCTGTGGCTACGCTCTTTTTCAGCCGTTCGTCGTCCTTGTCTTGTACGCGCAGCTTGTCTATTACCACTTCTATGTTGTGGTTTTTGTAGCGGTCCACCTTCATGCCCCGCGTTATTTCCTTCAGTTCTCCGTCAACGCGGATGTACAGGTAGCCCTTGCGCCGCATGCTCTCGAACAGTTCGCGGTAGTGCCCCTTGCGGTTGCGCACCAGCGGAGCGAGTATGAATATAGGGCTGCCGCTGTACCGTTCGTGTATCATGCGCAGCACGTCTTCCTCGGTGTATTTCACCATTTCCTCGCCCGTGGCGTAGCTGTAGGCTATTCCGGCGCGTGCGTAGAGCAGTCGGAGGTAGTCGTATATTTCGGTGGTTGTGCCCACGGTGGAGCGCGGGTTCTTGTTGGTAGTCTTTTGTTCGATGCTGATAACGGGGCTTAGACCTGTTATTTTGTCAACGTCGGGACGCTCCATGCCGCCGAGGAAGTTGCGTGCGTAGGCCGAAAATGTTTCTATATAACGTCGTTGTCCTTCGGCGTAGATGGTGTCGAAGGCAAGCGACGACTTGCCCGAACCGCTAAGTCCGGTTATCACGGTAAGGCTTCCGCGCGGTATTTCAACGTCGATATTCTTGAGGTTATGCACACGCGCGCCCCATACATTTATTTTTTCCCTGCCTCCTGCGTCAAGCCCCTCCCGGGGTGAAAGGGTAGGAGTGTGTTCCACGTTTGGAACCGTTGCTTTTATGTCGTCCGTCATTTTTCGTTGTCGAGAATGTTTGTCCGTATTCCTTTTCTTTTTATTGTGGGGTTATGGCGTGGTTTTAATTGAACGTTCCGCCCGACTCTTCAGTATATCCGCGCAGCAGGTTGACGTCGCGCTTTATGTTATACTCCTTGCCGTCGGCACCCTTGGCTTTGACTAATACGAAGTAGACGCCCTGGGCTACGTCCTTTCCGCCCACGGTGCCGTCCCATCCTCCGGCGGGGTCGTCCCATTCATACAGCTTCTTTCCCCAGCGGTTGAAGATGATGGCGTGAAACTCCACTATTGACTGGTAGTCACTCTTCGCCTTGTATATGTCGTTGATGCCGTCGCCGTTCGGCGAGAAGGCGTTGGGCATTTCGAGGCGGCTTTCGCTCACGGTGACACGCAGCGGCCCACGGTCGGCCCAGTATTCCTGGGTGTAGGCTATGGTGTCGTTGCCGTTTACGAACGTGGCGTAAAGCTCAATGTTGTGCGTGCCGGCCTCGTTGAATGTGTATTGTGTGTCCTGTTCGTAGCGTATGAGGTAAGGTTCGGCCTCGCCTTCCCTTGTGAAACGCCATTCGTAGTTTGCCGTGTATTCGCCTACGTTTTCCGGGTTGGCCTCAAAACGGGCTTCAAGCGGGGCGTTGCCCGAGTATTCCTCGCTTTCTTCCTCGCCGTTTTCGGTCGTGTATGTGGCCGTAGGGTTGATAGTGGGGATTTCGTCGTATTGCTGTGCGCAGGCTTTCCCTGCGGCAAGAGCCATCACGGCGGCTATTGTTAGGGTGGCTGTTTTTCTCATTCTGCAAGTATGAATATTTCTGCAAAATTACTCAATTAAGTTGAGTTGGCAACCATTTTTCACCTTTATTATATATAATGTGCCGCGTGTACAGGCTGTTTGCACGGTGTAGGCCGTGGTCGTGGCAGGGTGGGGCTGTATCTTTTGTTAACCGCCACCGGTTTTGTCATTATGTAGCAGATAACGGCATGGCAGCTTGCTTTTTGATTTCTGATGACGCTCTGTGACGGGCTTTTTCAGAAATAGTTGTGCCTTCGGCTGAAATACGCCGTTAAATCGTGTGCAAACGTAACTGTCTGTGTTGCAATGTGATGCTTCAAAACTATGCCAACGTGTGCAATTAAAGGCGCTGGTTTTCGTCCGAAAAACGGCTGAAACGGGTCTGTTTTGCCGTTGAAACGAGGTGCTTTAATGTCTTTTGTGTTTACTGAAGGCCGTCTTTTGCGATGTGAAAGACAACCTTTTGCAGCGTAAAAGACCACCTCTTGCGCCGCAGCATGTGGCTTTTTGCGGTGAAAAGTGCGTTTGTCGGCCTGCCGTTTGTCCTGTTTCTGCCGCTCCGGCGGACATTTTCGAGCTGACATTTTGCTTGCTGAAGCCTTATATTGGTGACAGAGTGAATATGCGATGCTGCGCCTTGGTTGTGCAAAATAAAAACTTGTTTCCTACGTTTTTATTTTGTATTGCGCTCAACATACACTATCTTTGCAGTCGGTAAAATGAAACTTATGAAGGACATGAAGCATTTGTCAAGATACATATTGCTGCTGTGCGCGCTGTTTTTGGTATGTGCCGATGGCATGGCGCAAGAGGGCAAGTGGCGCGAGATGCACAAGGTGAAGTCGAAGGAGACCATTTACGGCATAGCGCGCGAATACGGACTGACCGTTGACGAGCTGGTAAAGGCCAATCCTGATATGGGCGTACCGGGGTATAAGTTGAAGAAAGGCGACTATATATTCATACCATACGCGGCCAAGGATGCCGCTTCCACCACCGCATCGGCCACAGGAAAGGCCGTTGCCGCAGCCGTTCCGGCCGGGACGCTGAAGGTAGGTGTGTTGCTGCCTTTGCACAATGTTGACGGTGACGGGCGGCGTATGGTGGAGTATTACCGCGGATTGCTCATGGCCTGCGAGGACTTGAAGAAAGAAGGCCGCTCTGTGGCCGTCAGCGCGTGGAACGTGCCGGCGGATGCCGACATATACCGCACGTTGGTGAAGGACGGCGTGAAGCAGTGCGACATAATCTTCGGGCCGCTTTACTCGAAGCAGGTAGGGCCGCTGTCGTTTTTCTCCAAAGACAACGGCATGAAGCTCGTAATCCCGTTTTCCATAACAGGTGACGATGTTGAAAAGAATCCAAACATCTTCCAAGTGTACCAGTCTCCGTCCACGTTTTACGGCATGGCGGCCGACCACTTTGCCTACCGCTTCAAGGATTACAACGTTGTCGTGGTAGACTGTAACGACAAGACGAGCGACAAGGGCGTGTTCACCTTCGACCTGCGGAAAAAACTTTCGCGCAAGGGAGTGGCGTGCAACGTCACCAATATAAACTCGGGCAGCGGTTCGTTCGCATTGGCTTTCAGTGCGGTTAAGCCTAACATAGTGGTGCTGAATACAGCCCGTTCGCCTGAATTGGGTACTGTGCTTGACATGCTTGACGCTCTTACGGGCACGCATCCGGAGCTGAAGGTGTCGCTCTTCGGCTATACCGAGTGGCTGATGTACGCCAGCCATTATCTGGACCGCTTCTGCCAGTACGACACTTACATACCTACCAATTTCTATTATAATATCTATTCTGAAAAGGTCAGGGCGTTCGAGCGCAGGTATATGACAGAATTCAGGAGCGGAATGATGGACTATCTGCCCCGTTTCGCCATGACAGGGTATGACCACGGCATGTTCTTTATCGGGGGAATGTTGAAACAAGGCAAGGCGTTCAAAGGCTCGGTCGAAGACAAGAATGCATTGCAGACACCTCTGCGTTTTGCCAAGACGCGCGGTGGAGGCTACCGCAATGAGAGCCTGATGTTCGTACATTACAATCGTGACAAGTCCATATCCATCATAAAATTCTGATACCTTCATCGCAACTGTATGCGCAAGCTATACTTTATTATAATGTTGTTCGCCTCGCTCCAGGCGTCGGCACAGGTCGGCAAGTACCGCAACGACCTTAGCATCGGCGTCAACGGCGGTTACGTGTTGAGCAATGTAGGCTTCACTCCGAAGGTGAACCAGACATTCCACGGCGGTCTGACAGGCGGCTTCTCTTTCCGTTATGTGTGCGAGAAGTATTTCAGTACCATCTGTGCGGTGCAGGCTGAGGTCAACTACGCACAGATAGGATGGAAGGAACAGATACTCGACGTTGACGACGCGCCCGTAATCAACAAGGTGACAGGTCTTCCTGAAGAGTACAGCCGCACGATGAACTACGTACAAATCCCTGTGTTCGCCCACCTCGGATGGGGCCGCGAGGAGAAGGGGTTTCAGTTCTTCTTCCAGGCCGGGCCGCAAATAGGCTTCTGCCTGGGCGAGAGTACGAAGACAAACTTCAATGTAAAGGACGCCAACTTCGACGACCGTGTAAACAATGTAGTGGCGCAAGATACGATGGCCGTTGAAAACAAGTTCGATTATGGCATTGCCGCCGGACTGGGATTGGAGTATTCACATCCCAAGGTAGGCCATTTCCAGTTGGAAGCCCGTTACTATTACGGCCTCGGAAACATCTACGGAGACTCGAAGAAAGACTATTTCGGAAAGTCGAATTTCGGCAATATCGTAGTGAAGCTGACATACCTCTTCGACATAATACGCACCAAGAACCGCGAAGGCGGACGGTGAGCGGTGTCGCGCCAATGATTTGCATGACTTATTAACAACTTAAAATAATACTATCATGTTTGAAGGACAACCTAAAGGTTTGTACGCGCTGGCCCTAGCCAATACGGGAGAGCGTTTCGGTTATTACACCATGCTTGCAATTTTTACATTGTTCCTGCAAGCCAAATTCGGCTTTACTGCCACTGTGACATCCAACATTTTTGCCGGCTTCCTGGCGTTGGTCTATTTCCTTCCTGTCGTGGGAGGCATATTGGCTGACAAGTTCGGCTTCGGCAAGATGGTTACGTCAGGCATCGTCGTGATGTTCGTAGGCTATATCTGCCTTGCCATCCCGGCCGGCAACAACGCCCTTGGCATAGCGGCGATGATAGGCTCGCTGTTCCTTATTGCCCTCGGAACAGGACTGTTCAAGGGCAACTTGCAGGTAATGGTTGGCAACCTTTACGATGACCCGAAGTACGCGTCAAAGCGTGATACGGCGTTCTCGATATTCTACATGGCGATAAACATAGGTGCGCTCTTTGCTCCTACGGCTGCCGAGAAGATAACAGACTGGTACATGAAGAGCCATAACTTCATCTACAACGGCGACATTCCTGCCTTGGCACACCAGTATCTTGACGGAACGTTGTCGGGCGAAGCCATGTCAAAGTTTGTCTCGCTTGCATCTGAACAGGGTATAGGCGCTGATGCGGCGTCGCTTACAAGTTTTGCCAATGATTATATAAATGTGCTTTCGGAGTCGTATCACATGGGCTTTGCCGTGGCATGTGTGTCGCTGATTGTCTCCATGCTGATATACGTTTTGGGCAGAAAGACATTCAAGCATGCCGACGTCAACAACAACGCCAAGCAGGATGCAGGCAATGAAGAGGCAGCCGTACACGTACAAGAGCTCACCCCGGCGGAGACAAAGTCGCGCGTCATCGCACTTTGCCTTGTATTCGCTGTTGTCATATTCTTCTGGATGGCGTTCCATCAGAACGGCCTTACGCTGACGTTCTTCGCCCGCGACTACACGGCGGCTACGGCAACCGGACTTACACGTATAGGTTTCGACGTGTGGAATCTTGTGCTCATAGCGGTTATGGTTTACTCTGTTTTCGCCATATTCCAGTCAAAGAAGACGAGGGGCAAAGTGGTTGCCACCGTCGTTACTTTGGCCGCATTGGCTTTGCTGTACAACAATTATATCGGCATGGACGAAACCATAAGCATACTTCCGCAGAAGTTCCAGCAGTTCAACCCGTTCTTCGTCGTAGCGTTGACCCCGGTTTCAATGGCAGTATTCAGTTATCTGGCGAACAAGGGCAAAGAGCCTTCGGCACCGCGTAAAATCGGTATCGGAATGTTCATCGCCGCCGTAGGCTTCATGATTATGGTATGGGGCTCGCTCGGATTGCCCGTGCCTGACGACCTCGCATCGACTACGACGGACTACAAGGTTACGCCTAACCTGCTTATAAGCACCTATCTTGTGCTTACGTTTGCCGAGCTGTTCCTGTCGCCGATGGGTATTTCGTTCGTGTCGAAGGTCGCTCCTCCCAAGTACAAGGGACTTATGATGGGCGGCTGGTTTGCTGCGACTGCTGTAGGAAACTATCTCGTTTCCATCATCGGAATGCTCTGGGGCGGTCTGCCCTTGTGGGTGCTTTGGGGCATACTCGTTGCGCTTTGCGTGATTTCGGCCATCTTCATCTTCTCTATCATGAAGAAGTTGGAGAAGGTTTGCTGACGATATTTCAGTTGAGGTATTATGGGGTCTTAAGCAATTAAGACCCCATTGTTTTTATGTCTTGGCACAACTGATAGCGCGCCATTGTCCAAGGCTGTTGCAAAAGGCCGCCTTTCGCATTGTAAAAGGTGGCCTTTTAGGCTGTCAAAGGCCGTCTTTTGATATGCAAAAGACGGCCTTTCGTAAAATACTATGTGAAGTTGGTGTATTAAATATGTTTTTAATCAGACTTTAAGCGTCTGTTAAGTGTTTTTTATAACTCTAATAAGCGTCGGCCGTTAAATTTGCAGAAAAAAGATTTAACGTTAATAGATATTATGAGAACATTCAGGAAGTTAGCATTAATTGCTTTGTTGGCGATGCCGGCCTGCGGCGTGTACGCCCAGTCGCATGAATTGTACAAAGATGAGAATGCACCGGTGCATGAGCGTGTAATGGACTTGCTGTCGCGGCTGACGGTAGAGGAGAAAATCGGACTTTTACGTGCAACGTCGCCTGGTATCCCACGTTTGGGCATACCTAAGTACTATCATGGCAACGAGGCTTTGCATGGTGTGGTGCGTCCAGGACGCTTTACGGTGTTTCCACAGGCAATAGGGTTGGCCGCTACGTGGAATCCCAGGCTTCAGTTGCAGGTGGCGACGGTCATTTCAGACGAGGCCCGTGCCCGCTGGAACGAGCTTGACCAGGGACTCAACCAGAAGTACCAGTTCAGCGACTTGCTTACGTTTTGGTCGCCTACGGTGAACATGGCGCGCGACCCTCGCTGGGGGCGCACGCCTGAAACATACGGTGAAGACCCTTATTTGAGCGGAGTCATGGGTACGGCTTTCGTGCGCGGACTGCAAGGTGACGACAGCCGCTACTTGAAGGTGGTGGCAACGCCCAAGCATTTTGCGGCCAACAACGAGGAGCACAACCGTTTCATGTGTAATCCGCAGATTTCAGAGAAGCAGTTGAGAGAGTATTACCTGCCGGCCTTTGAGGCTTGTGTAAAGGACGGGAAGGCGGCTTCAATCATGGCCGCTTACAATGCAATCAACGATGTTCCGTGCTCCGCAAATCCGTGGCTGCTCGACAAGGTGTTGCGCCGTGACTGGGGCTTCGGCGGATATGTCGTCTCCGATTGCGGCGGAGTTTCGCTGCTGCGCACAGGCCATGAGTACGTAAAGACAAAGGAAACGGCTGCAACGCTTGCGCTGAAGGCCGGGCTCGATTTGGAATGCGGCGACGACGTGTATGACAAGCCGTTGTTGAACGCGTACCGTCAGTACATGGTTTCAGACGCCGACATCGACACGGCTGCCTACCGTGTGTTGAGGGCGCGCATGCAGCTCGGCCTGTTTGACGGCGCAGCTCAAAATCCTTATACTAAAATTCCAGCGTCAGTAATAGGTTCGGAAAAGCACCAGCAGATTGCATTACAGGCGGCAAGGGAGTGCATCGTGCTCTTGAAGAACGACAGGAACATGCTTCCCCTCAACCCGAAGAAGGTCAAGTCGATAGCTGTTGTCGGCATCAATGCCGGCAAGTGCGAGTTTGGCGATTACAGCGGTTCGCCCGTAATAGCCCCGGTTTCAATACTTGAAGGTATCCGTCGACGCGTGGGCGACGATGCCAAGGTCGTGTATGCGCCGTGGAAATCGGCTGTTGACGGTATGGAACTGATACAAGGCGCAAACTTCCCGGAAGGCTTGAAGGCCGAATATTTCAGCAATACCAGGCTTGAAGGCACTCCGAAGGTGCGCAAGGAGGAATGGATTAACTTTGAGCCGGGCAACCAGGCACCCGACCCTTTCTTGCCTGCATCGCCCTTGTCAATACGCTGGACGGGCAAACTCCGCCCGACGGTTTCAGGCAACTATAAGTTCAGTTTCACTTCAGACGACGGCTGCCGTCTGAGTATTGACGGCAAGATGCTCATTGATGCCTGGCAAGGCCACACCGTGCGCACCGACACGGCCGAGATGTATCTTGAAGCAGGAAAGGATTACGAGCTGAAAGCCGAGTATTATGACAACCGCGACTATGCCGTGGCTAAGCTGCAATGGCGAGTGCCGCAGGTAGGCGTCGAGACGCGTCTCGACCTGTACGGCGAGGCCGGCAAGGCCGTGCGCGAGTGCGAGACGGTTGTAGCAGTGCTTGGCATAAACAAGTCGATAGAGCGCGAGGGACAGGACCGCTATGACATTCTGCTGCCGGCGGACCAGCGCGAGTTCCTGCAAGAGATATACAAGGTAAACAAGAATGTCGTCGTAGTGCTTGTTGCTGGCAGCTCATTGGCCGTAAACTGGATGGACGAGAACGTGCCCGCAATAGTGAACGCATGGTATCCGGGCGAGAGCGGAGGCACTGCCGTGGCCGAAGTATTGTTCGGCGACTACAATCCTGGCGGCCGCCTGCCGCTGACTTATTACCGGAGTCTTGACGACCTGCCTGCTTTTGATGATTACGATATAACCAAGGGACGCACATATCAGTACTTCAAGGGCGACGTGCTCTATCCGTTCGGTTACGGTTTGAGCTATACTTCTTTCAAGTATTCGGGCTTGAAGGTGACCGAGGACGACGAGACTGTCAATGTGTCGTTCAAGTTGAAAAATGCAGGCAAGTGTGCCGGTGACGAAGTTGCGCAGGTATATGTCAAGCTTCCGGCGCGTGACGAGGTTATGCCAGTCAAGGAGCTTAAAGGCTTTGAGCGTGTGTCCTTGAAGAAAGGCGAGAGCCGCAACGTCTCGATAAAGCTGCGTAAAGACTTGTTGCGCTATTGGGATGAGGCCAAGGGCGGTTTCGTTTATCCGTCAGGAGAATACACTATAATGGTAGGTGCGTCTTCAGCCGACATCCGCTTGAACGGGACTGTCACATTGTCAAACTAAAATACAGGCATCCGATGAAATTTGTCAAGATATTCGCAGCGTCGGAGCTGTTGCTTTGCTGCTTGACAATGCCGTCACAGCTGACTGCACAAAATGTCTCAAACTGGGGGCTTACGCATCCGCAGGCGCAGCAGACTTTGCCGCGTTCCAAGGCTGCAACCATAGTAAAAACCAAGGTTAAGGAGCAAAGTCCGCTGGAGGTTAAACTTGAGAAAGTAAGTAACAACGATTACAAGCTGGCGCAAGGTTGGCGTATGTGTTCAGGGCGTGATGTCATAGCGGCGGGGAAGTCTGTTTTTGATACCGATGTTTCAGCTTCATCTGCTGCCGGATGGTATAATGCCACGGTGCCGGGCACTGTGCTGACAACACTGGTCGACCAAGGCGTATATCCCAATCCTTATTACGGATTGAACAATCTGTCGATTCCTGACAGCCTTTGCCGCATGGACTGGTGGTATCGTTTGGAGTTCGAGTCGCCAGTGTCCCGTGAAGGAAAGGACGCTTGGCTATTGTTTAACGGCATAAACTATCAGGCCGAAATATGGCTGAACGGCAGTTGTCTTGGTACAATTAAGGGTGCTTTTATCCGTGGAGAGTTCAATGCGACGAAAGCATTGCGCGACGGGAAGAACATCTTGGCTGTGCACATACTTCCTCCGCCTAATCCTGGTATACCGCATGAGCAATCGCCATCGGCAGGCAATGGCCTGAATGGCGGCCAGCTGTGCTTGGACGGTCCTACGTTTATCTCGTCGGAAGGTTGGGACTGGGTGCCTGGCATCCGCGACCGCAATATCGGCATTTGGCAGGACGTACATTTGCGCTTTACCGAAGGCGTGCGCCTGAACGACACGCAGGTGGTTACGCATTTGGCTTTGCCTGACACTACGCAGGCGTTTCTGACGGTGCGTGCGGAGGTCGAAAATGTGCAGCCTCGCCAAAAGCAGGTGACCGTCAATATTGATTTTGATGGTAAGACTATTTCCAAGGATGTAAGTCTGGCTCCGTATGAGAAGAAGGAAGTACGTTTTGTTCCGTCTGAACATAAAGCCTTGAATATGAAAAATCCAAAGCTTTGGTGGCCGAATACGTATGGTGCGCAGCCGCTTTATACAATGGACGTATCAGTGGCTGAAGCTGGAAGTGTGTCAGATTCCAAGAGTTTGCGCTTCGGCGTGCGTGAGCTTACATACGAGTTGGCTGTATGCTGTCAGGACGACAGCATACGAAGGATGGAATACCGTCCGGCCTTGATGCAGTGGCAACCCCCCATTTTCGACAACATAAACCGCAAATATATAGAAGACGGGATGTGCGTTCCACGTTTGGTAAAAGACGCGCCACAAGGTGTTCTCTCTTTACTCCCGGATGATGCGATGGAACATTACCTTGTCATACGTGTCAACGGACGCCGTATTTTCTGCAAAGGCGGCAACTGGGGTATGGATGATGGCATGAAGCGTGTTTCGCGTGAGCATCTTGAACCGTATTTCCGCTTGCACAAGGAGGCGAACTTCAATATGATAAGGAATTGGACGGGAGAGAGTACCGAGGAAGTCTTTTATCAGCTTTGCGATGAATACGGCATGCTGGTGTTCAATGATTTCTGGCTTAGCACACAAGGATACAATCTGCCGGTGAACGATGACGATTTGTTCTTGCGCAACGCGGAAGATGTTGTAAGGCGTTTCCGCAATCATCCGTCGATTGCCGTTTGGAATCCGAGAAACGAGGGTTTTGCTCCTAAGTATATAGAAGAAGGGCTGGCAAAGATGATTGCCAGTGTGGACGGAACACGTTATTACAGTCCTAATTCGACGCATTGCAACCTGCGTCCGAGCGGCCCGTGGAATTATTTTAAGACCCCGGCTGATTATTATACGCAGCGTGCTCACGGGTTCAACACTGAACAAGGGTCAACGTCAATACCTACGGAAGAGTCGATTTTGGACATGATGGACGAGGCTGACGCATGGCCGATAAGTGACGTATGGTATTATCATGACCTGCATGGAGGGCAGGCCGACTTCATGAGTGACCTTGAACGGAGATACGGCAAGCCGTCAAGCTTGAGCGACTTCAGCCGTAAAGCCCAGCTGCTGAATTACGACAGCCACCGTGCTATGTTCGAGGCTTGGAACAGCAAGCTATGGAACAGTACAAGCGGAATGTTGCTTTGGATGAGCCATCCGGCATGGCCGAGTATGGTTTGGCAGATATATTCATGGGATTATGAGCCTTTTGGCTCTTTCTATGGTTGCCGTAAGGCATGTGAGCCGATACACATCCAAAAGAATTTGGGCGATGGCAAAGTCGTTGTCGTAAACCTTACGGCCAAGCCGTTGCGAGGTGTTACGGCTGTATATGAAGAGTATTCGTTGGACGGTAAGCTCCTTTTCAAACGCGATGTCAAAATTGACGCTGCGGCTGGAGTGCTGACCGAATGTTTCACCCAAGCCGAGCCTGGCAATGCAGAAGGTGTATATATGGAGCGTCTGACGCTGAAAGACCGTAAGGGGCACGTGCTGTCAACCAACGATTATTGGAAAACTACAGGCGATGGCGACTTCAAGGCGTTCAACGACTTGGCGCAAGGAGCTGTCGAGGCAAGGCTGATAAGGCGTAAGGACGGCAAGGCCGAAATAGAACTTGTCAACAAAGGAGATGCCACAGCCATATCGCTGAAGCTGAATGTACGCAATCCTGAAACGATGAAACGTGTCCTTCCGGCATACGTCTCCGACGGATATTTCAATCTGCTGCCCGGCGAGCGCAGGAAGGTTTCGTTGGAATATGGAGTGCAAGAAGGCAAGGTCTGCTTATCTGTTGAGGGATACAATGTCCCGCGGAAGAACTTGATGACATTCTAATTTACCACCGATGAGAAAAAGACTATTTTTATTTGCCGTGTCTTTAGGCGTTGCCGTGTTGTGCGGCGCACGGTCTTTTGCTGGCAGTCCTGTGGGCTATTGCACCACTTATCCAGCCGACTACGGTCACTGGCAGGAAGCATTGCTGGCCGGCAACGGGAAGATGGGTATAATGGTGTTTGGCAATCCGCTGCATGAAACCATTGTATTCAACGACCGCTTCTTCAATTTCCCTGGTGCGCATCCGCGTACTTTTGCCGAAGTTCCGAAGGATACTTTGCAGAAGATAAAGCAGTTGTGCGTTAGCGGACGTTTCAAGGAGGCCAACGACCTTGCAGTGCGCTCCTCGCAATGGCAGGACGGTGGTGAGGGTGGCCGACATCCCGGCTTCATCCTGTCGGTTGACATGGATTCATGCGGAGCTGTCAGCAATTACAGGCGTAGCAATGATTATTCCACCGGCGAGGTGCTTGTCAACTGGACCGACGGCAGGGGCGAGTGGACGCGGCGTTGCTTTGTGTCGCGTGACGCAAATGTAGCCGTGTTCAGCCTGTGCGCCCCTTCATCGGGGAAAATCAACTGCGCCCTAAGCCTGCGCCTGCCTACCGAAATTGATTTTCCGAAAGGAACCAAGGCTTCATGTCATGGCAACGGTTCCATGCTTGACATCCGTGTCAACTATGCGCCGCCCATGAATGACGTGGGTTATGAAGGATGCGCACGCGTAGTCTTGCGCGACGGCACGTCAGTCATGCGCAATGATACGGTGTATGTCAAGGATGCGGAGGAAGTTTTGGTGTTGGTCAAGACGAAAAAGTATGGTTCAGGCTGTACCGATGCTTGGCCTGACGGACGTTTGGCGGAAGATTTGGCTGCGTTGCCAGCAGATTATTCCCTGCTGCTTGGTGCGCATAAGGCCAAGCATTCGGACGTTTTCAACCGCGTGACGGTAGACTTTGGGGCAACTGATGAAGAGCGTGCAATGTCTAACGAGCAACTGTTGGCCATGCAAAAGGCATCCGACAGTCCCGTGCCGGCATTGTGGGAACGCATGTTTTATGCAGGCCGTTACCATTTCCTGTCGTCAAGCTGCGGCCTTACTCCTCCCGACCTATTGGGTATATGGACAGGAGACTGCAACGCAGGGTGGGGCGGTTATTATCATTTGGATGCAAATTTGAACTTGCAAGTCAGCGGAGGCAACATCGGGGCGATGCCCGAGGCTATGGAAGGATATTTCCACTTGAATGAGGCATGGCGAAAGGATTTCGAGACAAACGCCGCCAAACTTCTTGGTTGCCGCGGAATGTTGGCCTGTGGAAATACGCCGGGAATTTCGTCGGGACTGATGGGTGCCATCAACACTTATTATCCTTACCATTATGCTACAGGTGAGGCTGCATGGCTGCTTTATCCGTTTTGGGAGCATTATTTGATTACGGAAGACAAAGGCTTCCTGCGTGACAGGCTGTTCCCGTTGCTGAAAAGCATGGGCGAGTTTTATGAAGACTTTTTGGAATACAAGGACAGTGCAGGGTGTTATATCCTTGCAGGTTCGGTGTCTCCCGAGAACCAACCGTCCAACTTGCCAGTGTCTTTGCTTAACAATTCGGCGTTCGACGTCGCTGGGGCGCGTTTCCTGCTGTCTACATTGGTGAAGGCTTGCGACCTGCTTGGAGAGGAGCAAGGGCGTGACGGACGGCGTGGACGGTGGAAGGCCATGCTCGACCGCCTGCCGCAGTATCAAGTCAACGCCGACGGAGCAATCAAGGAATGGGGATGGCCGGGGCTTGGCGAGAATTACGGACACCGCCATTCAAGCCATCTTATGATGGTATGGCCGTACCGTGAACTCTCCGATGACATGACACCGGCATTGTACCGTGCCGCCTGCCGGGCTTTGGAACTGAAAGACAGGCATGAATATGAGAATGCAGGGCACGGTCTGCTGCACTCCGCACTGATAGCCGCAGGGCTTCATAATCCGGCTTCCTTGCAGAAGAAAATCATGACGCTGCTCAAGAAAGACTTTTATTACAGCAGTCTGGCAACGTCGCATTACCCTGCCCACGGCACTTTCTGCACCGATGTATGCCATACCGTGCCGGGCATAATGCTTGAGATGCTTGTCGGTTCGACCGAACGCGGCATCGACCTGTTGCCGGCTTTGCCTCGTGGTTTGTCTAAAGGTTCGGTCTGCGGCGTGAAGGCTCGTTGCGGCGTTACTGTCGAGAAGTTGTCATGGGACTTGCCAGCCGGGCGGCTCGTTGTGTCGTTGCGTGCCAACAGCAACAAGAAAATACGCTTGCGTGCCGGGATGTATAAGGCCGACGTGTCGCTCAAGGGCGGCAAGGTGCGGGATATATCAATCCCGTATGACAGCGTTGTTCAGATGACCCGTTGACGCTTGTTGTTGTAAAACACGGCAAAACGCGTTGTAAAAGGCCGTATATTGCATTACAAAAGGCCGTCTTTTGCACGCCAAAAGACGGCCTTTTGTAAATGTGCTGTTTATATACGCCGCGAGGAAGCAGGCGTAAGGCGGCGTCAGGATGCCGTGTTTGCGCGTTTGACCGGTGTCGTTCACATATTATGAAAGCGGAAAGAGCAAAAACTTCTTCATGGCTTCTTGAATTTCAGATATATTTCATACATTTGCAGGTGATTTTTAGAAATTTGTCATTATGGAGTACATAAAAACTGAAATAGAAGGCGTTTACATATTACAACCGAAGGTTTTTGAAGACGCAAGGGGGTATTTCTTTGAAGCGTTCAAACTGGAAGATTTCACGAAGCACATTGGCAATGTGGCTTTCATCCAAGACAACGAGTCAAAGTCGAGCCGTGGTGTGTTGAGGGGGCTGCATTACCAAAAAGGAGAATATTCACAGGCTAAACTCGTACGCGTAATCAAGGGGCGCGTGCTCGACGTTGCGGTAGACATGAGAAAAAGCTCGAAGACGTTTGGCAAGCATGTCGCGGTAGAGTTGAGCGACGAAAACAAGAAACAGTTTTTCATACCCCGCGGCTTTGCGCATGGATTTCTCGTCCTCAGCGACGAGGCCATCTTCACATATAAAGTCGACAACATATACGCCCCGGAACACGAGGCTTCAGTGAAGTTTGACGACGACAAGCTCGGCATCGATTGGCCGATGGACTCAAAAGACATCCTGACCAGCGCGAAGGACTTGGCCGCACTGCCGTTTGACAAGGCCGAATATTTTGAATGACTTTTATGATGCCATCATCAGCGTCACTTGATTTTATAAGCAAAACGGACTTGCGGATTCACGAGGGTAACGTGGCTCCGCAATGCTCCAGCCTCTAAAACAACGGGTATGAAACAAAGCAAAACACCGTATAGCGTTGCCGTCTTGGCATTGGCTGTATTATTTTGTGGATGCGAAAAGAAAATCAACCCGAAGGTCGCTCCCCGGGAAGACATAGAAGCCAAGGCCATGCTTGCAGGGATTTGGATTGATGCGGATGAGGAAACAGTCATATTCAAGATAAAGGGCGACACCGTATATTACCCGGACTCAACAAGCCGGCCTGTAAAATTCCAAATAGTAGGAGATACGATGGTGATGTACGGCAATAACGTATCCAAATACCCTATAATACGTCAAACGCCCCACATATTTGAATTCAAGAACCAAAACAACGAGACAATAAAGCTCGTAAAAAGCGAAAACCCAAGTGACTCGCTTCAGTTTGTGCGGCGCAACATCATGCCGTTAAATCAAGGCAAAGTGGTAAAATGCGATACTGTGGTAATGTTTTCCGATAAAAGATACCACAGTTATGTGCAAGTGAACCCTACAACTTACAAAGTGTACAGGCAGTTCTACAACACTGAAGGCATCGAGGTTGAAAACATTTATTATGACAACATAGTCCACGTAAGTGTTTTCATGGGCAGAAACAAGATTTTTTCAAAAGACTTCACAAAAAACGATTTTGCTGCAGCCGTACCGCAAAACATGCTTAAACAAAGCATTTTGAGCGATATCAGGTTAGTGTCCGTGTCTGATGCAGGGTTGCATTACAGGACACAACTGACAATACCTGACAGCCCAAGCAGCTTTTTGGTGGAACTTGTTGTGTCTTTTTCCGGAGACACAAGCGTCAGAGTGCTCAGCTGACCATGCAAAAAACTTTGGTCAGCACTGTACTTGGCGCAGGCTTGGCTGCCAATGACACACATACAAGATGTTGCAAATACAATTTGCGGCATGCAATATGCCGCAAATTGTATTGTAAAATACGGCATTTTGTCCTTCATTTCACCGCGTTTTACAAGACAAGACGCCGTCTTTTACAATGTGCATGATTCCTCATTTGAAAACGCTTGGTACAACCCATATTGCGCGGCTGCCGCATCCTGTATTGGAACAAGCCGTGTACGCATATAAAATTCGTTGAACTCTCGTTAAATATGTGTATAGAAAGGACTTTTTAATATTATTTAGTCCCATTTTTTCGCACAGAAAACCATAATGTAGTATTTTTGCGCTAAAATTTCAAATAAACACATAACTTAACGCATTATGGCAGAATCATTGGATATCCGCGAACTGAATATCTTGATAGAACAAAAAAGCTCTTTCGTGTCGAACCTCACCATGGGGATGACGCGCGTAATTGTAGGGCAGAAACATTTAATCGAAACGCTGCTTATAGGACTGTTAAGCGACGGCCACATATTGCTTGAAGGTGTACCTGGACTTGCCAAGACGCTGGCAATCAAGACCTTGGCACAGCTTGTCGACTCAAAATACAGCAGGATACAGTTCACGCCCGACTTGCTGCCTGCCGACGTTACGGGAACTATGATATATTCGCAGAAGGACGAGAAGTTCCAAGTGAAGAAAGGCCCAGTGTTCGCCAATTTCATTTTGGCCGACGAAATCAACCGTGCCCCGGCGAAAGTGCAAAGCGCGCTGCTTGAAGCAATGCAGGAGCACCAAGTGACCATCGGCAGCGAAACGTTTGACCTGCCCCGTCCATTCCTCGTCATGGCGACACAAAACCCAATAGAGCAGGAAGGCACATACCCTCTGCCGGAAGCACAGGTTGACCGCTTCATGCTGAAAGTTGTCATCGATTATCCTACACTTGAGGAGGAAAAACTGATAATACGCGAAAACCTGCAAGGTTCGCTGCCCGAAATATCGCCAGTAATCTCGGCTGAAGAGATAATCGAGGCGCGCGACGTGGTGAGAAAAGTATATATCGATGAGAAAATAGAACAATACATCGCCGACATCGTTTTCGCGACACGATACCCCGACCGCTACGGACTACCCCAGTTGAAAGACCTCATCACTTTCGGAGGAAGCCCGCGTGCCAGCATCAACCTAGCCAAGGCGTCGCGTGCATACGCATTCATAAAGCACCGTGGGTATGTAATACCTGAAGACGTGCGCGCAGTAGCCCACGACGTGCTGAGGCACAGGATTGGACTGTCATACGAAGCGGAGGCAACAAACGTGACAAGCGAAGAAATTGTCAGTGACATTATAAATAAGGTGGAGGTGCCTTGATGGAGACACAAGACATACTCAAGAAAGTACGCAAAATCGAAATAAAGGCGCGCGGACTGAGCAACAACATCTTCGCGGGACAATACCACTCTGCCTTCAAAGGCCGCGGAATGGCATTCAGCGAAGTACGTGAATACCAGTACGGCGACGACATCCGCGATATAGACTGGAACGTTTCTGCACGCTTCCACAAGCCTTATGTCAAGGTGTATGAAGAAGAGAGGGAACTGACGGTCATGCTGCTCATCGATGTCAGCGGCTCGTTGGACGTAGGCACTCAAAACGCGACAAAACGCGAGGTTGTGACCGAAATAGCCGCAACGCTTGCGTTCAGCGCAATCCAGAACAACGACAAAATCGGCGTAATCTTCTTTTCGGACAGGATAGAGAAATACATACCGCCCAAAAAGGGACGCAAACACATATTGTTCATCATACGCGAAATGCTTGATTTCCATCCGCAAAGCCTGAAGACAGACGTGAAAATGGCGGTGGAATTCCTGACAAGCGTCCTGAAGCGGAAGTGCACCGCATTTTTGATGAGCGACTTTTATACAAAAGGAGAATTTGAAAATGCCCTTACCATATGTAACAGAAAGCACGATGTCGTAGCCGTACAGGTTTACGACCCCCGTGCCGAATCGCTGCCCGATGTAGGACTGATGCACATACTTGACGCTGAAACCGGGCACGAGATGTATATTGATACTAGCGACAAAAGGCTGCGCAAAGCACACAACTCATATTGGCTTAACAGGCAGAAAATGCTAAAAGACACATTCAACAAAAGCAATGTTGACAACGTGTCGATTGCGACAAACCAGAATTATGTGAAAGCGTTGATGCAATTATTTGCCATGAGAAGTTGAAAAAGCCATCCGCCTGTAGCCGCAATACAGACAACATGGTTTTTTGTCAAGGCTGCAACTATTTGTCCTTTCAACAAAACAGGAATCAATGAAACAGATAATCTGCATAATATCATTCATAGCTTGCACTTTATGCGCGTCAGCTCAAGTTTTTGTCGAGTCGAAGATAGACTCTATCGAGATATTGATTGGCGAACAGACTGACATCACATTAAGCGTCACAGCTCCCAAAGGTTCAAACGTAAAACTGCCGTCATACAAACCATCGCAAAACATCACCCCCGGAGTGGAGGTCTTGGAAAATTCTAATGCAGATACATCACAACTCGACAACGGACTTGTCAAAATAGAACAAAGGTACACCTTGACATCTTTTGACGAGAACTTGTATTACCTGCCGCCAATGGAGGTAAACGTAAACGGCAAAAAGTACAAGAGCAAAAGCCTGGCGTTGAAAGTACTTACCGTACCCGTCGACACGTTGCATCCTGAAAAATTCTATCCTCCGAAAGGAGTACAAGACAATCCTTTCATGTGGAGCGAATTGGAACCTACATTCTGGCTGGGAGTAATTTTCGTTCTCATATCCATTCTAACATACTATTTATGGACAAGGCTGAAAGAAAACAAGCCTGTGATAGCCAAAGTGCGAATAATAAAGAAAATACCACCGCATCAAAAGGCAATAAAGGAAATTGAGCACTTGAAGCAGGCAAAAATGTCTGTTTCTGAAGACCAAAAGACATATTACACCCTCCTTACAGACGTGTTGCGAAGGTACATCAAAGAACGGTTTGGTTTCAATGCGATGGAAATGACAAGTTCTGAAATCATATCACGGTTGCAACAAGAAAGCGACAAGAAGATGATTGACGAGCTGAAAGAATTGTTCACGACTGCCGACCTTGTAAAGTTTGCAAAATACTCGACATTGATAAACGAAAATGACGCAAACTTGGTGAATGCGATTGAATTCATCAATACGACCAAGCAGGATGACCAGCCTACAATCGAGCATGTACGTCCGAATCTGACTGAAACCGACAAGCACAAGATGCGTTCGCGTACCGCATTGAAAACATCCATATACGTTTTACTGGCTGCCAGTATTGCCATCCTCGTGTCCATAGTGCGCCAAATTTGTTTGTTGGTATAAGAATTTTTGAAGATTTATGGAATTTGTCAATAAAGAATATTTCTTACTGCTTCTGCTGCTTATACCATACTTCATTTGGTATTTGCTTTATAGGAAGAAGAGTGAGCCGACAATGCGGATGAGCGACACGTTCGCTTATCAATACGCCCACCGCAGCCTGCGTGTAAGGCTTATCGGACTGCCCATGCTGCTGCGGGTTCTTACGTTTATACTTGTCGTCATAATCTTAGCCAGGCCACAAACACACAACAGTTGGGGGCAACGGACGGTTGAAGGCATTGACATAATGCTGGCTATGGACGTATCGACCAGTATGCTGGCGGAGGACTTGAAGCCGAACAGGATTGAAGCTGCAAAAGATGTTGCTTCAGAATTCATTTCAGGACGTCCCGACGACAACATTGGTCTTACCATATTTGCAGGGGAAGCGTTTACGCAATGCCCTATGACAACAGACCATGCATCACTGATAAGCCTGTTGCAGAACGTCAGGACTGACATTGCCGCCAGGGGACTTATCGAGGACGGAACAGCAATCGGCATGGGGCTGGCAAATGCTGTAGGAAGGTTGAAGGACAGCAAGGCTAAAAGCAAAGTCGTAATTTTGCTAACCGACGGAAGCAACAACATGGGTGACATATCGCCACTTACAGCGGCCAATATTGCCAAAAGTTTCGGAATACGTGTTTATACAATTGCGATTGGCAGCAAGATAATGGCGCCATATCCGATGCAAATAGGTGGGACTACACAATATGTCAATATGCGCGCCGACATCGACGTTGAGACGCTTGATGAAATAGCATCTACAGCAGACGGACATTTTTACCGCGCTACAAATACTGCTGAATTGAAGAAAATATATGAGGATATAGACAAGCTCGAAAAAACGAAAATGGATGTCAAAAAATTCTCCAAACGTTATGACGCCTATCAACCATTTGCGTTAGCCGCATTTATTTCAATGCTATTGGAGGTTCTATTGAGACTTGTGGTATTCCGCCGCATACCGTAAAAACAATAAAATGATACTTTATGTTCAGATTTGAAGACCCTACATATCTATATTTGCTGATATTGCTTCCAGTCCTTATAGCAATAAGGATGTTAGGACTGCGCAAAAGGAAAAAACAACTGGCAAAGTTCGGCGACCCGACATTGTTGAAGCATCTGATGCCTGACGTATCAAGGACAAGAAGGGAAGTCAAGTTCTGGCTTATGTTTGCAATCGTAGCGTTGCTCATTATAATGTTAGCAAGACCACAAATGGGCGCGAAAATAAATCAAGAACAACGCAATGGCATAGAAGTAATAATCGCATTGGACATAAGTAATTCCATGAAAGCCGAAGACGTAGCACCGTCAAGGATGGATAAAAGCAAAATGTTGATAGAGAATTTGGTTGACAATTTCACAAATGATAAAATCGGATTAGTTGTTTTCGCAGGTGATGCTTTTGTACAATTGCCTATAACCAGCGATTACGTTTCTGCCAAAATGTTCTTACAAAGCATTGACCCGTCACTTATCGCCATACAAGGAACAAACTTAGCAGAAGCAATAGAGCTCAGTGCCAAAAGTTTTACCAAACAAGAGAACATCGGACGAGCCATTATTGTTATAACAGACGGCGAAGACCATGAAGGCGGCGCAACAGAGGCCGCTGAAAAAGCGAAGAAAAACGGCATGCCTGTTTTTGTCTTAGGTGTAGGAACCTCTAAAGGTTCTCTCGTACCAGATGGTAATGGCGGATACATGAAAGACAAGTCAGGACAGGAAGTTATGTCGGCCTTGAATGAAGATATGTGTAAACAAATCGCGAAGGCAGGAGGCGGAGCATATATCCATGTTGACAATAACAACATTGCTCAACAGCAACTTAACAACGAGATATCAAAAATACAGAAAGGCGAAATATTAAATGTTGTATACAGCGAATATGATGAACAATTCCAAGCTGTTGGAATTCTAATCATTATAATGTTAGTTATAGAATCAGTCATTCTTGAAAGCAAAAACCCATTGCTCAACAGAATTAAACTATTCAAATAAGGACAAGGCAAATGAAATCTAACACGGTCAAACATATTATACTGATTTTATTGTTGAGCATATCAACGGTTGCCTATGCACAGACTGACCGTCAGTTCATACGTGAGGGGAATCGTCTTTTCACAAAGCAACAATATGACAAGGCAGAAGTACAATACAGAAAAGCTATAGAAAAGAACTCGTCTAATCCTCAAGCCCTATACAATTTGGGATGTGCCTTGATGATGCAAAATAAAGACTCTGCAGCAATAGTACAATATCAAAAAGCTACAAAGGTAGAAAAAAACAAGACACGGTTGGCCAGTGTCTACCACAACATAGGCGTAGTATGCCAAAACCACAAAATGTATGGCGAAGCAATAAAAGCTTATGAACAAGCACTAAGGAATAATCCTAAAGATGACGAAACTCGCTACAATCTTGCTTTGTGTAAGAAGATGAAAAAGGAAAACAAAGAAAACAAGAAAAATAATAGTGGCGAAAGCAAACAGCAGAATGATAAAGAGAGGAAAAATGACAAAGAAAAAAACAAGCCGCAGCAACCTAATGAACGAATGAGTAAAGATAATGCGGAACAGCTAATCAATGCAGCCATACAAAATGAAAAGGCGACACAACAACGTTTGAAAAAGGCCATGCAGAAACCAGGAACACGCAAAACCAGTGATAAAAACTGGTGACAACTCATAAAATCACAGGTAAAGTTTTTAAGTATGAATAAATATATTTTCATATTACAGATTTCAATATTATTTGGTTTTTTACCAGCTAAAGCCCAACGGTTTACTGTAAATGTACCGTCAAATGTATCTGTGGGTGAAAATTTCAGACTTGTTTATACTATAGATACACAAAATGCAAAAGATTTCCGCATAGGCAATATTCCAGAAGCACTGGAAATAATAACAGGCCCATATACTTCTAAACAAGCTAGCTATAGGATGGTTAATGGGCATACAACAGGTTCGTCATCCATTACGTTCACATTCATACTTTGTGCAACAAAAAACGGAGTGTATAATATACCTCCTGCCCATATAACTGCTAATGGGAAAAGTTTTTCGTCCAAAAATGTAAAAATCAAAGTTTCCGGTGAAAGCCATAATACAGGCGGTGCACCACGCATGCACGACGAAACCACAAACCAATCTAAGCTACATGATGCCGGGACACCGGTTAAAGAAAGCGATTTGTTCATAAAAGTCAGCGCCAGCAAACAGCGTGTTCACGAGCAAGAGCCAGTGTTGCTGACATATAAAGTCTATACTCTTGTAGACCTTACACAACTTGAAGGAAAAATGCCTGATTTAACAGGTTTCCACACACAAGAAATTCCACTTCCACAGCAAAAATCATTCCATATAGAAAGGGTTAACGGACGCCCGTACAGATGCGTTACATGGAGCCAATATGTAATGTATCCACAAATGACAGGAAAACTTGAAATACCGAGCATAACATTCAATGGCACTGTCATTCAGCAAAACCGCAATGTAGACCCATTTGAAGCATTCCTTAACGGAGGTTCTGGATATATAGAAGTAAAACGTGCCATAAAAGCTCCTGGAATGACTATACAAGTTGACCCACTACCCAAACGCCCTGCCAATTTCTCTGGTGGTGTCGGAAAATTCAATATAAGTGCCCAATTAAATAAAAACGAGGTAAAAGCAAACGAGCCCATTACAATACGTGTTGTTGTAAGTGGAATAGGAAATCTCAAATTGATAAAACAGCCTCAAATAAAATTCCCTAAAGACTTTGATACATATGATGCCAAAATAACAGATAAGACTAAGTTGACAACAAATGGAGTAGAAGGGAATGTTATTTATGATTACGTTGCCGTTCCACGCAACCAGGGAGACTATGTAATTCCTGCAATTGAATTTGTATATTATGACACTGAAGCTAATGCGTATAAAACGCTGAGAACTCAGCAATTCAAGCTCGAAATAGCCAAAGGCAGTGTAAATACGAACTCTTCCGCCGACTATAGCAATTTAAGAAACAAAGACATAAGACCAATAAAAGAAGGTGACATAAACATACAAGACATTAAGAACATCTTTTATGGCTCAACTACATATTGGGTTATATTATCCACTTTATTTGTGATTTTTGCCGGCATACTTGTTATATTCCGCAAACGGGCTATTGACAATGCAGACATTACAAAATTAAAAATAAAAAAAGCCAACCGAATTGCAACCAAACGGTTGAAAAATGCAAACACGTTGATGCTTAACAACGAGCACGGCAAATTCTACGATGAAGTGTTAAAAGCATTGTGGGGATATGTCAGCGACAAGCTCAACATGCCTGTTGAACAGCTGTCGAAAGACAACATATCTGATAAATTGGCGCAGCAAAATGTCGATGCTGAAACCATATCAATGTTTATACATGCCATCGACGAATGCGAGTACAACCGATATGCTCCTGGTGATGCAAAAGGAAACATGAACCTAACGTTTGAAGCAGCAATGACCGCCATAATAAAAATAGAAAACGTCTTAAAGAAAAAAACGAAAAAACAACTCTCATCGTCAATATTATTATGTATTGTGATACTGGCGGTATCTACACCTGCAACGGCAATTACAAAAAAGAATGCTGATGATGAATATAAAAAGGGCAATTATCAACAAGCCATAAGGGATTATGAAGAGCTGTTAAAAAAAGGCCCTTGCGTAGAGTTGTATTACAATCTCGGTAACGCATATTATCGTACTGATAATATCACACGTGCCGTATTGAATTATGAACGAGCGTTATTAATGTCTCCTGGTGATGAAGACATAAGATTCAATCTGCAAATGGCAAAATCAAAAACCATAGACAAAATAACGCCTAAATCAGAAATGTTTTTTATAACATGGTACAAATCACTGATAAACATTACAAGTGTCGACGGATGGGCTCATACTGCAATCATCAGCATTGCAATGGCATTGATTCTAATCCTATTATATCTTTTTGGTAAAAAGACTTCGTTCCGCAAAATAGGTTTCTATAGTGCGTCTTTTTTTGTTGTGCTTTTCATAATCAGCAATGTTTTTGCATATGAGCAACGCCGAATACTGACACAGCGTACAGGAGCTATCATTACTTCAACATCTGCAGCATTGAAGAAAACGCCTGTGCCAAACAGTGAATATAATACAATTGTACACGAAGGAAGCCGCGTTGAAATAATTGACGACACTATGAAAGATTGGAAATTTGTCAAGCTTGAAGACGGTCGTGAAGGTTGGATTCAAAGTTCACAAATTGAACGGATATAATATAAATAAAATACGAAGATGGAACTCATTAACAAATAAAATGACTGATGCAAACATTGATAGATATAGACCTAAACATTCTTGAGTTCTTCAATGGGAGCAACTCTTTGTTTATCGACAATCTGGCCGTAATCCTTACGTCTGGATTGACATGGATTCCATTATATCTGTCACTGCTTTATGTTGTCATTAAAAACAATGAGACAATGAAGCAAATAATGCTTGTTGTCGGATGCGTTATTTTATGTATAATCCTGTCTGACGGTGTTGCCGATTTCATTGTCAAGCCAATGGTTGAACGCCTAAGACCGTCCCATGACCCGTCAATCAAATTTTCAGTACACTTAGTTGACGGTATAAGAGGCAACTTATATAGTTTCTTTTCCGCACACGCTTCAAACACATTCTGCATAGCAGTGTTTTTTTCACTTCTTGTCCGTAATAGAGTTTTCATCATCTCGATGGTTCTGTGGTCACTCATCAATTGCTGGACACGAATGTATTTAGGTCTCCATTATCCCAGTGACATTATGGTCGGGCTTTTATGGGGAGGAGTTTCCGGAGCGTTTGCTTATTACATTTACATAAAATCTTACTTGCATATATATAAGAAATTCAATTTCATTTCTTCAAGATACACATCCACCGGGTATAACCAGATGGATACAGACATTGTTCTATTTGTATTAGTAATTACGTTGCTATTTGCAATAATTAAAGCATTAGTTATTTAATCATATTTTATGGACACCAAACATATTCGCATTAAGGACTACAATTATGAATTGCCAAATGAGCGCATTGCCAAATATCCAGTTCCACAGCGCGACCATAGCAAATTACTCATATATAACAGAGGGGATATTTCTGAAGACGTTTTCTATAATTTGCCCAATTATCTTCCTACGGGTTCGCTCATGGTGTTCAATAACACACGAGTTATCCATGCGCGCATACATTTCAAGAAAAGTACTGGAGCCTTGATTGAAGTGTTCCTTTTGGAACCAGCAAGTCCATCCGACTACGAACAAATGTTCCAAACACGGGAAAACTGTTCATGGTTATGTATGATTGGCAACCTGAAAAAATGGAAAGAGGGCACGTTGTCACACGCACTCAACGTGAACGGACACGAGATAGTCTTTTCCGCAACCAAACGAGAGGAACAAGGTACATCCCATTGGGTTGATTTTTCCTGGAATGATGCAGAAGTGACATTTGCAGATATTTTGGAAACCATAGGCGAATTGCCTATACCGCCATATCTAAACCGTGCTAGCCAAGAAAGCGATAAAATAACTTATCAAACCGTATATTCCAAGATAAAAGGCAGTGTAGCTGCCCCTACAGCTGGTTTGCATTTCACTAATGAAGTACTCAATTCCATCGACACTCATGGTATTGAACGTGAAGAAGTTACATTACATGTCGGCGCTGGAACATTCAAGCCTGTTAAAAGCGAAGAGATATCAGGACATGGGATGCACACTGAATACATTTGTGTAAAACGTTCTACCATTGAAAATCTTATAAAGCATGATGCCTGCGCCATAGCTGTAGGAACAACAAGCGTGCGCACTTTGGAAAGTCTTTATTATATAGGTGTACGGTTACATGAAAATCCACAAACACCAGAAGGGCAACTTCACATCGGCCAATGGGAGCCATATGACACAAGTCCAACAATGCCGCCTGTTGAGGCGCTTCAAGCCATTATTGATTATCTCGATAGAAACGGGTTAGCTTCCATCCATTGCAGCACGCAAATCATCATCGCTCCTGGATACGAATACAAGATAGTGAAAACGCTTATAACAAACTTCCATCAGCCACAAAGCACACTATTATTACTTGTAAGTGCTTTCGTAAATGGAGATTGGGAGAGAATTTATGACTATGCACTCGGGCATGATTTCCGCTTCCTAAGCTATGGAGACAGTTCTCTACTGATACCGTAAACTAGCCCATGGTTCAACAGATTCTTCCTTTTACTTTATAAGTTGATTAAAATATGAAAATAGGTGATAAAGTAAGATTTATAAGTGAAACCGGCGGCGGAATTGTGGCTGGATTTCAAGGAAAAAATATAGTATTGGTTGAAGACGAAGACGGGTTTCAGATACCCGTCCGCACCAACGATGTGGTTGTGGTAGAAACAGACGACTACAATATAAAGATAGAGACACCTGCTCAGAAAAACGATTCTGAAGAGATAGACTATGACCCGGCTGACCGACCTGTAATATTCCGTCAAGAGCCTGAAGAGCGTAAAGGCGGTGACACCTTGTCTGTGTATTTGGCCTTTGTTCCGATGAACGGCAAAGAACTTACCAATACAAAATTCGAAACATACATCGTAAATGACAGTAACTATTTCATCAGTTATTCATATGCAACCATGGAAAGCGCAAACTGCCATTTGCGCTCTGCTGGTGAGATAGAACCAAACACCAAACTTTTCATCGAAGAGTTTGACAGGGAAACATTGAATACGCTTGAACGTATCAACATACAGCTTATCGCATATAAGCGCGGCAAGCCATTTTTGGCAAAACCTGCGGTTGATACGCAAATCAGGATTGACACAGTAAAATTCTACAAACTTCATACTTTCAAGGAAAACGACTTCTTCGAACAGCCGGCTTTGCTCTATACAATAATAGAGAACGACAAGTCTGTGCGTCCCTTGGTGATAGACGCACAAAAGCTTAAGCAGGAAATGGCGCACAAAATCTCAACGGATAGTAAAAAGTCTCTTACGCAACCTGTAAAACAAAAAAGCAAAGACGCGCCAATCGTCATTGACCTGCACGCTGACGAGTTACTTGACACTACTGCCGGAATGTCTGCGGCTGACATACTGAATCACCAGCTTGACGTGTTCAGAAAAACGATGGACAAATACAAAAAACAAACAGGTACAAAACTGGTATTCATCCACGGAAAGGGAGAAGGCGTATTGCGTCATGCCATAATACACGAACTCAACTACCGTTACAAACGATGCCCATACCAGGATGCGTCATTTCAAGAATACGGCTATGGAGCTACACAAGTAACAATAAAATAGCTTCATCAACAGAAGTAAAATAATATAGACATGCAACACGGTTTCATAAAAGTTGCAGCGGCCATACCATCATTAAAGGTTGCCGACTGTGAATATAACATCCTACAAATAGAAAATATCGTGGCGCAAGCCGAAGGCAAAGGTGTGGAAATAATAGTTTTTCCTGAACTTTGCGTAACAGGATATACGTGCCAAGACTTGTTCCGGCAGACTCTTTTACTGGAACAGGCGGAAAACGCCATGCTCATGCTTCTCGATTTTACGAGAAACCTTGACATCATCGTCATTGTAGGGGTGCCGGTAACGGCTGGGGACATGCTGCTTAACTGCGCAGCAATAATACAAAAAGGCGATTTGCTCGGGCTCATACCCAAAACCTATCTGCCTAACTACGGCGAGTTTTACGAAAAGCGTTGGTTCGCATCATCATTAAACATACATCCTTCAGAAATACGTTTTGCAGGCAACACCGTACATGTATCTCCCCAACCAACAATATTCAGAACCTGCGACGGAGTGAAGTTTGGTGTAGAAATCTGTGAAGACGTATGGGCTCCAGCTCCTCCAAGTACGGAACTGACTTTAGCCGGAGCCGACATAATATTCAACCTTTCTGCAAGTGATGAGCTTATAGGCAAGCACAAATATCTTGAAAAGCTCCTGTCGCAGCAAAGCGCACGTACCATATCAGGATATGTATATAGCGGATGCGGCTTCGGCGAGAGTTCACAAGATGCCGTATATGCAGGTAACGCTTTGATTTACGAGAACGGCCAACTGTTGGCTGAAAGCAAACGTTTCAGCATCGAACCGCAGACAATCATAACACAGATTGACATAGAAAAGCTAAGGAACGAACGGCGTGCCAACAGTACTTACTCCACTGCGTTGCGCGGACATGACGCACGCATTGTCAACGCGCACACCGCTACAACGCACCGCGACTTCGAACTGTTACTCGGTATTGACCCACATCCGTTCATACCGAAAACAGCCGACATGGCTGAAAGCTGTGACGAGATTCTGTCCATACAGGTTGCGGGACTTGCAAAACGCCTTGCACACACTGGGTGTAAGACTGTTGTTTTAGGTATCAGCGGAGGTCTTGACAGCACCCTTGCGCTGCTTGTATGCGTCAAGACATACGACAAACTCGGATGGGACAGGAAAGGCATCATCGGCATAACGATGCCTGGTTTTGGAACCACAGACCGGACCCATACAAATGCTGTATCACTGATGCAGAGCCTTGGTGTGACCACTCATGAAGTAAACATCACCGCTGCCGTGAAACAACATTTCAAAGACATAGGGCAAGACATGCTTCTCCATGATGTAACCTATGAAAACAGCCAGGCACGCGAACGCACACAAATCCTGATGGACATCGCCAACAAAGTAGGCGGACTTGTTATCGGCACAGGCGACCTCTCCGAGCTTGCACTCGGCTGGGCGACATACAACGGCGACCACATGAGCATGTATGGGGTGAACGCAGGCATACCAAAAACGTTGATACGCCATCTGGTGAAATACGCCTCGACAAATGTTGACGATGTTTCCAGGAAAACCCTGCTTGACATTATAGACACTCCCGTAAGTCCGGAACTAATCCCTGCTGACAAGGACGGCAACATAAGCCAGAAGACTGAAGACATAGTTGGCCCTTACGAGCTGCATGATTTCTTCTTATATTACACTCTAAGGTTCGGCTTTCGTCCGGCAAAAATCTACATGTTAGCACGCAAAGCGTTCAACGGCGACAATGAAGCCCCGTATTATGACGACGACACTATCAAAAAATGGTTAAAGACATTCATGCGCCGTTTCTTTTCACAGCAATTCAAACGTTCATGCCTGCCTGACGGTCCCAAAGTAGGAAGCGTAAGCCTAAGTCCGCGTAGCGACTGGCGTATGCCAAGCGACGCCGCCGCATCATTATGGCTGAAGGAATGTGAGAATATCTGACGGAAACCGTGCAATAAACGGAACGTGGCGATAAGTTTGATATGCAAACTTATCGCCACGTT